>Ga0256826_1000822_pt1 | contig 19323 bp, 11 predicted proteins | sample CV79metaG_FD_185975 | JGI IMG/M metagenome (GOLD analysis project Ga0256826, IMG submission 185975) | Hydrothermal vent microbial communities from East Pacific Rise, Pacific Ocean - CV79 | ecosystem: Environmental > Aquatic > Marine > Hydrothermal vents | place: Pacific Ocean: East Pacific Rise...
ATAGTATTAGTGAGCTAGTAGGACAAGTCTTTTTTGGAGAATTTATTGTAGACTGGACTACTAAACCCGGATCCAATACAGATGAACAGATTACGCACTATTCCTATGGCTATGCAGCTCAATTGGTAGTGCTAAACAAAGAAGGAAAAATAAAAGAGGTAATTGCTGCTCATGATGCTGGAAAAATCATGAATCCTACATTATTTACGGGACAAATTGAAGGTGCTGTGCACATGGGCCTAGGCTATGCACTTAGAGAAAATCTCCCTATGGAAAACAGCCAATTAATTTCTGATAAATTGAAAGATGTAGGGATATTACGAATTCATGAAACTCCAAAAATTACAGTTATTGGTGTGGAAGAAAAAGATGAAGTAGGTCCCTATGGAGCCAAAGGAGTTGGCGAAATAGGACTTGTTCCAACCGCAGCTGCCGTAGCAAATGCTTTTTATCAATTTGATAAAAAAAGGCGCTATACACTACCTATGTTTTGGCCCACTAAATCATTTCCTGTTGTAAATGAATCCTAGCAAGGGATTTTTACTAAAAACTTATTGTGAGCAAATATTTCTAACATATTGTTAAAAAAAACACAATAATGTTAAAGTAAATAATAGCCAAATAACAGAAATTGTTTTAATATTGAACTCTTAAACAGAAGTAGATTAATATGAAAGATATTTTTTCAAATATTGGAGTAGTCCTTACACTGGTAGGGGCTTTGGGGTTTTTCCTTTACGGAATGAAACTGATGAGCGAGTCCTTGCAAAAGGTTGCAGGAAGTAAAATGCGCCAAATTTTAGGTGCAATGACCAATAATAGAATAAAAGGAGTTTTTACAGGACTCTTAGTTACCACTACCATTCAATCATCCTCAGCAACAACGGTAATGATTGTGAGTTTTGTAAACGCAGGACTCATTTCTTTAGTAGCGTCAGTAGGAGTTATTATGGGTGCTAATATTGGAACCACAGTAACTGCGTGGATTATAGCCATTTTAGGCTTTAAAATTAAACTTAGTTTTCTCTCCCTTCCATTAATTGGCTTGAGTTTTCCTCTCGTTTTTTCAAGTAATGGAAGACGTAAATCATGGGGTGAGTTTATTATGGGATTTGCCATTCTTTTTATTGGCTTACAATTTTTAAAGGAAGCAGTTCCTGGTATTGGAGGAGACTCAACCGCTTTAGCCTACCTTTCACAATTTACTGATATGGGATATATTTCTATATTTATATTTGTTTTGGTTGGAACACTCCTCACCGTTATTATCCAATCATCAAGTGCTACTATGGCTCTTACTTTAGTAATGACTTATAACGGACTAATTCCCTTTGAAATGGCGGCTGCTATGGTATTGGGAGAAAATATTGGAACAACAATAACAGCAAATCTTGCAGCATTAGTAGCCAATGTATCAGCAAAGCGAGCAGCTAGAGCCCACTTGATTTTTAATATTTTTGGTGTCCTATGGATGCTTATGATATTCCCTTGGTTTTTACAAGGAATAGATTGGTTTTTGCAAGAAAAACACGGTATTTCTATCTTAAATACACATCTCTCAAATCAAGATTTTGACTCTATTAAATATATATATCCTATTGGACTAGCAGTTTTCCATACTGCTTTTAATATTTTAAACACTCTATTCCTGTTTGGGTTTGCTCCTCTTATTGCTAGAGTTGCTACAAAAATGGTTCCTGATAAGGGAGATGACGACGAATCGTTCCGTTTGCAATACATCAACTCAGGCTTGGTTTCAACTAGCGAAATTGGTATTATTCAAGCACAAAAAGAAATTACATCCTTTGCCAATAGATTACAAAAGATGTTTACATTTATTCAAAAGATGAATGTTGAAGAGAAAAATAAGAAATTTAATAAACTCTTGTCTAAAATTGAAAAATATGAAGACATAACAGATAATTTGGAAATAGAAATAGCTGAATATTTGACCAAAATTTCTGAAGGAGACATCAGCCATGACAGCTCCAAAAAGATTAGAGCAATGCTCAAGATTATTGATGATATGGAAAGCGTAGGAGATGCGGTTTATCAACTCTCCAAAGTGATGGAAACATATAGACAACATAAATCTACTTTTATAGAGCATCAAGAAAATGCTATAAATAATATGTTTGATTTATTAAAAGAAGCATTTACTGAAATGAGTTCAAACCTTGACAAGAACTTTAAAGATGTTAATGCTGAAAATGCAATATCTATTGAGAAAAGAATCAATGAAAAAAGAAACCAGCTTCGAAAACAACATGTTGAAGATTTAAAAGAAAAAAAATACAAACATAAAATTGGCACTATTTATAGTGATATGTACTCTGTATGCGAGCGTATTGGAGACTATATCATTAATGTGAGCGAAGCCATACAAGAATATCAGGAAACAGAATAGTTCATTTTTTGGGGAGGAAATAGGATAGCTATTCTAAATATATTTGAATAATTATTATTGTTTTATTACTGTTTTTTTTGCAAAAAGAGTATGGAGTTAACATAAAAACAGAATAGCGAGCTGAGCTTATAAGGAAGCAATATCAAATTTTGATCGAATGCTTTGCTCCATTTGGAAGAGATAATCTTTTTTGGGCGTATAAACTACTACTTCAAAAACCAAGTTTTCCTGATCCTCATGAATTAGTTGAACAGAAGGTTCTTTTTTAATTGAAGACCATGGTAAGCTGAGTATTTCGTATCTGATATCTTGAATTATATCGTTGGGCTTTTTATTGTGAAGAGTACTCATTGTAAAAGAATGGCTCAACACTTTTTCTCCGGGATTTAGTTTAATAATAATTGCATTGGACAACTGATTATAAGGAATATATATAATCTCTCCACTCTCTGATTCTAACTCTAAACGATGTTTCCCGAGTGCAATTATTTTACCTTGATAATCGTTTATTTGAACCGTATCATTTATTTCAAACTTTCTGTTTAACTTAAAAAGCCCACCACTTATATAATCTCTTAAATAAAACCAAAACATCCAGATGCCTACCAACATGAGTAAAATAAACATTCCAAAGGAATATATTTGATTAGAATCGCTTAACTTTTGAATAACAAATATGGTAAACGAAATCCAAATAAATATTTCAACAATGGTGAAATACCGTTTAAATCCCTTTTTATTCTCGTATTTTTCAATAAGATAAGGCAAGGTTTTTTCAGCTACGCGGAGCAGAGCAAACAGAATTAATGCAATGAATGCAATGCCTACTATTTCAAAATTTGAGAATTGTATATCAAATGATTCCATAACTATAATAATTCTTGTTTAATTAAAGCTTTACGTAAAAATGGAAGAATATAAGGATCAATATCCAAAATATCATCTCCAATACTGATAATAAGTCCTGCTCTTTTTAAAACTCTAATTTTCTTTATTACATCGGCTCTACTTTCTCTGCTAACTCTCATCAATTTTGCTCTAGTCATTCTTTTATGCAATACAAAATGCATTACAAATATCAACCATTCAGTATCAATAAAACTCAGAAGCGAAATATCCGGATTTTTTATTCTCTTTAGGCTGATTAAAGAACCAGATACTGACTCGATAGAGCTTATCCAAGCCTGTAAAGCTACCCCCGGATTCCCCTCCGAATAGCTAAAATAACGGCTAAATAACTTAGCATAATTCCAGCTTCTAAATCGGCTTTGGTGTGTATTATTCATTTTAAATTCTAATGCAGAAGCTTCGTGTCGTTTAATAACAATATCTTTTAATTGTCGTGCATTAAAAGGTCTTAATTCTATAAGACCAAGAAAATTATTTTCAATTTTATTGTATTTATTAATCAAGTTAAAGCTGTGAATATTACTCATCAACACAAATAAATGCTGCCTTCCAAACCTATTAATGATAGACATTAATTGTGTGATTACATCCATTCCTTGGGCACTCTTTTCCCACCATAATTCCATATCATCAATAAAGAAAACAGATTGATTAGGAATTGTGTTGAAAATTTGAGCAAAACTACCCTTTGTTTCAGTGGCTTCCTGAAGGCCATGTAGTAAGTCTTGAACATTTACTGAACCAGAATATGGAGGATTAATAAAATAACTTTCTCCTTTAAATTCAATAATCTGAGATAGATAATTTGCCATAAAAGATTTTCCTGTATTTCGTTCTCCTAATATTAAGACTCCTCCAGCATAACCCGCTTCCCATTGCAATAAACTATGTTTAAAAGCTTGTAATTCTTCTTCTCTGCCTACCCAAAACTCGTTTAAATAAAACTGTTTTCGCAGGAATAATTGCTTATAATAATCCGGTATTTTATTAATAACAGCTCTTTTAGGGCTTACTCTTTCTTTAAAGTTGAGGATAGATTCCACTCTGGTTTCCGGTTCCAAAACAGCCTTACTTAGCTTTTGAGCCAATAATAAACCTGTACTTTGATTATACCATAATTTATTAAGCTGTTGTGTTAAGAATAAATTGACATTACGCTTAAGCAGTGAAAGTTTATTAAACCACTTACGGGTTTCTTCCTCCCTGATATATTGCTTTAAATCTTGAATATTTCTAATGAAAGGATAAAGCTCAAGGCTTACTGCAAAGCTCTCCGATTTTTTTAGCATAATACCAGACACCTGTTTTTTTACAATATCTACTGATTCTACTATTCCTCTTATTCTATCTAAAGAAAAATCAACAACTTCATGATATTCCAATTTGGTAATTGAATTTTTCAAATATTCCGATTTCACATGACTATCGTCAGAAGTATTCATAGAAACTTGTTGAACAATTTCATTAAACTCAGATTTCAAAATATTCAACTCCCGGCCATATTGTATAATCATTTCATTGATTTCAACAAAAGTTTTTTCTACTAAAAAGTCAATAGTTCTACGTAATGTAACATCTATAGCTTTTAAGGGGACAAATTCCTGCAATCCCTCAGTAAACATAGAACTATCGGTATAAATGGTCAGCTGTTCTGGGAAACGTTGAATGGCCGCTTTTATCTTTTTGAGGATATAATTATACTGATCAATATATGATTGTTGAATCTTCAATTCAGAATTAAATTTAATAGTCTTTAATTTTTCGGCAACATATTCTTTTTGATCGTTCTTTTCTTCTCGGCTTGCAGAAAGGAGGAGTGTATTTAGTTCGTCCAAAGGTTGTTCAATACTCTCGTTAGTGGATTGAGCTAATTTCAGACTTAAGTCAGTCATTAATTCCTGCGCTAAATACCTAAAGCTCAACAATAACAAGTTTAATTGGTTAACATGGTCTACTAGTTTTTTATTGCTTACCGAAGTTTCAATAGAATTTATAAAAGCCTTTTTCTTTTGCTTAATAATGGCAGGTAAATTTGCTTTGTGGTCAATAAATGCATTTGGTACAGGATAGTTAAGCTGAAGAATAACATGGTCCAAATCATCCACTAATAATTGCTTAAAATCACGAAGCATCTCCACTAAACCATTATTACGCTGAGCAATTAACTTTTGAATTAAAAGAGATACTTCAGTTTGTTTCTTTTTAAGTATTTCTTCATTTGGTATTTCCTCTTTACATAAGTCTTGAGTTTGGTCAAAAATAGCAGATATTTTTGTCATGGTTTTAAAGACCTCATTCTCGAACCTATAACTATCTTGATTCATCATGATAATAAGACGATGTAATACCTGATAAATTGACTGAGGATAATGTGTTAATAATAACTCACGTAAATGAACAAAATAGCTAATTTCAGAGGAGAACCAAAACAATGGTTTTAAGGATCTAATACTACTATTAAATCTTTTATCCTTAGAAATATGTTCAAGTTTCTGTTGCTGTAATTTTGTTTTTATTCTATAAGGGAAAGTAGGTATTTTTTTTTCAAATTGCTGTGTTTCAGATAAAATAGCCAGCATATTTTTATGCAATAATATATCAACACTACCCAAAACTTGTTCCTCAATAAATTGTAGTTGAGAGCGAATAAAAATCTGATACTGTACACTAATGGTCTTTTTAAAAGTAGATAGGTTTTTTTTAGGTGCTCTACTAATAATCTTTTCAAAACTTTTTATTCCGCTTTCGTGAAGCTGATTTAACCAGTATATTTGTTGCTCAAAAATAGGACTTAATAGCTGCTTAAAAAGTGTTTTGGATAAAGCATCTAAATCCAAGGCCAAGGGCTTAATAGCCTGACGTATTTTATGATTACGAACAATGCTCAAGCTTTTTTGAATAGGATCTACTTTTCTTAAGCTATTACTCAGGGCATCATCAGTAGGAGATGCAATATTACTATTCTCACCAACCAAACTTAAGTCTTCGAATTGAGATGAAGCTTTTGTAATGATTACACTTCCAATATCATGACAAAGCTTATTTGTATGTTCTACAAAATCCACTTCCCTACCCGGTTTAATAGGAGCCATACCTAAGAAAATAAGATCGGTTTCAACTGATTCTATTCTTATTATATCATAGAAACTTCTTTGTTCTATTTCGTTATTAATAATTCTTAGCTCGGCTTCTATTCTCAAACTTTCAAGCATATTTGAAGCGTTCTCATAAATAGATGCTGAAATATCATTCTTCTGATTCACAATAATCAACCTAATTTTAGCTTGTGCCCAATCATCACTTAAAGTGATAAACTTAACCAAACTTAAAGCCAGATTACCATTATTTCCACCTCCTCGCCACCATATATCTATACTCTGTTTTTTCCCCCAGGCACGTTCTTTATCATAATCGAGCATGAGAATATTTACTTCGAGCTTAGAAAGGTTATTAATCATTTGTGAAAAGCGCTTTGGGTTAGAGCTTTGTCGTGCCCAGCCCATCATAACAGTATTAGGTTCTACTCCAGAAAAACCATAGGTCTGGGCAATCATTTCAATACCGTCGTAAATATTATCTACTGTTTGTCTTCTAGTAAAAATTCCAGGATGTTCGTCATCAATTCCGGCAGATACTTTTTGTTTAAATTTAGGTAATATTAAATCCCCATCTTTTTTAATATGCAAATCGAAATTAGACAAGAATCCTTGATTTCCAACAATATGCACACCAAGTTCTAATAAATGCGGGCGGGCATTTCCTCCTCCACTAAACAAGATAATATTAGGTTGCCAATTGGTTTCGTTTAAGGGTTTTTGGTTTACACGGTGTAAGCTTGTTCTTATAATGGAGGTCCATACGCTCTGCCAAACATCATTCATATTCCCCTGTACTTCTTTCCTCTTAAGATAGAGATAAATACCAAACATGATTCCAAATGCCAAAGCCATTCCTAAAGTATCCAACTTCAGCATTACTCCTATACTTGCTACAAAACCAATAATACCAATCCATATTGAAATTTTCATGCTTGGTCTAAAATCACTATTCGCCCAACGTTCTAAAACGTATGCCAGATTGATAAATCCATATGCAGCAATATAAAACATAGACACAATTCCAGCAATTACATCCAATTGCCCAATTAATATTCCTATTTCTGCTAATATAAAGGTGAGGATTAAAGCTCTTCTGGGTTCGTTGCTCTGCCCTACTCCTTTGGCAAAGAACTTGTGCGTTACTCTATCTGCCGACATGGCTTGTAATATGCGAGGTCCTCCCAATATGCCACCTAGTGCTGATGATAATGTAGCACCCCATATTCCGGCAATCACGAGAGGAGAAAGCCAAGCTATTTTTTGTAAAAAGTTAGTATCTGATAATAATAAGTCTCTATCAATATAAAAAGCGAATAAAAAGGCTAAGCTCACATAAACAACCAATCCCACAGCAATGGCTAATAAAGTTCCTTTGGGAATGGAATCTTTGGGTGATTTTAAATCACCAGACATAGCAACCCCAGCTGTAAAGCCTGTAACAGCCGGAAAAAACACTGCAAATATCACAATCAGATTTGGTGAATCTGCATTAGGCATGAGAGCAGGTGTGGCACTTTGCCATTCAGGATTAATAAAAACCCCCACTAATATAGACACAAGAGAAAGAGCAATAGCCCCAAGAATAATAAACTGTGTTTTAATAGCGATTGAGGTACTGATATAAGCTAATAAAACCAGTATTATAATCACTATTGTTCCAATAATTCGGATATCATTTACAGTACCTTCCATTCCAAGAAAGTCTTGAATAACTTGAATACTCAGAAAATTTTCTGCAAAACCCACAATATAAAGAGCTATACTTAAGGCTGTTCCAAAAAATAAAGTAATTCCAATACTACCGCCCATAGGCAAACCCAAACTTCTGGAAAGCATATAATATATACCACCGGTTTTAATCTTTTTATCGGTTGCTATGGAGGAAAGGCTTAAACCTGTAGACACAGAAATAATATGGGCCACTAGTATGAGAGCCAAAGTAGCATATAAACCTGCTTCTCCAACAACCCAGCCTAAACGCAGATACATAATTACTCCCAGAATGGTAAGAATAGATGGAGTAAAAACCCCGCCGAAAGTGCCAAACTTCTTAGCTTGCGCCATATAATAAAGGTTTAGTTTCTAGAATGTATATTTGTACGAAGATAATATTAATATGTTACGCCATTTGAAGTAAGCATTTTGTAAAAAAGCTTAAAATAATTTCAATATCTCTCCTACAATAAAACCTAGATAATTACCTATGGCATAGCCGATAATACCCACCGTAATTCCTGGAACAAGAATATTTCTATTCTTAATAGCACTACTAACAACAGGAACAAAGGGTGGACTACAAATTAAAGCTGTAGATGTAATCATTAATGTATCAGCATCTGTTTTTGTGAATCTGCTAATAATACTCTGAATGGCTAAAGAACCAAAAATGACAAAGGCAGGATAAAAAACCAAGTCGTAAGAAGCATTAATTAAATCCTTTATATTCACCATACTAGCCACAGCAACACTAAAAACCAGAATAAAATACATACCCAAATCAAAAGATTTTTCTATTTTATTTACCCCAGGTATAAGTGATGCCGCCAAGGCCAAAGTACTTAAACTCAGTATGACAACAATCATAAAGTAATCGCTTGGGAATAAAGATGCCAAACCTGCTGAAACTCCTAATATCAGTAATGCTAAACCAAAAGCTTTTAGCAAAGGGATGGTCGCTTTTTTATTAAATAGTTTATCAAAAATAGCTTCTTCCTCTTTGTATTCTTTTTTCACCCCCCCTTTCATCCTAAAAGCAGGTAAAAATTTAAGGAAAAAACGATGCCCAATAGTAATTAGAAAAAGGAAGTAAATACTGCCAAAAATCATATCATAAGAATGAACAACTAAATAGGTTTCGTTTTTCACATCGAGCATAACTTTTAATGATGCCAGATTAGGAGTACCACCAGTATAAACCCCAATGAGGAGTGCTCCGACTTTCCAAAAATTCTCTGCATCGGCAGGTTTAAATAAAAAATAACCCATAAAAACCGTTGCTATTACACTAAATAGACCAACTAAAAGAGCCTTAAATGTAGGACCGGCCAACTCAAACCACTCACTAATACGAGTAGGAAATAGCAATAAAGGAATTGCCAGGGGGATACTTCCGCTAATAAAAATATCTTGTATTTGTGCACTTCCTTCAGGCAATATACCACTAAGTCCCATAAGGATACCAACTCCATAGGCAACTACTATAGAGCCAATTTTTTTTACCAATGAAGATTTTTTACACAAAAACAATATGATGGCAGGAACCAATAAATAGAAAACGGAAAGAGCTATTAATATCATAGAATTAATTTTCTACGAAATTAACTTTTTTTTGCAATTTATACCTATCTTAATAAACCAGAGTCGCTAACAAGCTGCTGTAAACCTAAGTAAGAATCACTAATATACTCAGCTAAAAAATCAATAGGTACCCATTTTGCAGCTACTATACTCTCTTCTAACTGAGGTTTTAATATACCAGTATAATCGGAAAACATCAAATACCAAATTGTTTCTTTGAGTATCCATTTATTTGAATAATCATAAACATGGTATACTCTAGGTAATGAATTGGTTATACTTACATTTTGTAGACCTGTTTCTTCCATCACTTCTCGTATGGCACAATCTTCTATTTCTTCACCCTTTTCAATGTGACCTTTAGGGAAATCCCATCGATCAAAACGATGAATCATTAATATTTCATCATGTTTATTTAATACTAAACCTCCTGCGGCCTGTAAAACATTAAAGTAAGATGCAAAGTTTTTAAAATCTTTTTCACTATTCTCTGTTTCAATAATAAAACTTCCTGTTTCTTCAAAAGATTTTATCTTATCAACAATCTTTTGAAACTCTCCTGAATTTAAAGTCTGAAAATCAGACCAGCTGTAATTCAGCGGAGGAGTCCCTTGCCTTTTACCAAAAAAAAATAAGCTGTTATTAACAAAAACTTTATAATTTCGCATACTAATTTTGTTGGAATACGTTAGTTAAGAAGATGTTTAAAGTAAATGTGGAATTTTGAATAATTATTCAATAATCTATTGCATATACTTTCAACAAATTCAATTTTTAAAGCACAAAAATAACGAAATATAATGCATCAAAATAACGAAGTAGCAGAAAATGTTGCAAAATCGCTTTTACAAGTAAAAGCCGTTAAGTTGAGTCCAAAAAAACCTTTTACATGGGCATCTGGATGGAAATCACCCATATACTGCGATAACCGTCTCACACTTTCCTATCCTCAAATTCGTACTTATATCCGTCAGGAATTTGTTAAAAAGATTCAGGAAGAAATTGGGCATATTGATTTAATTGCCGGAGTTGCAACAGGAGGAATAGCCATAGGGGCTCTTGTAGCACAGGAAATGGGGCTTCCTTTTGCCTATGTTCGATCATCGCAAAAAGAACATGGTCTTACTAATCAGATTGAAGGAGTAGTGGAATCGGGCCAAAGAGTTGTTGTTATTGAGGACTTAATATCTACCGGAGGAAGCAGCATGAAAGCTGTTGAAGCTCTTAGAGATGTAGGCTGTAATGTAAAAGCCATCATTGCCATTTTTAATTATGGCTTTGATGTGGCTGCCAAACGATTTGAAGATGCAAAATGCCGCATGCTTAGCCTATCCGATTACGATTCATTAATAGAATATGCAAAAGCATCGGACTTATTACATAAAACAGACTATAATCAGTTAAAAAAGTGGCGTCTTGACCCTGCAAACTGGAAAAAATAAAACTATGCAAACACTTACAAGTAAAACACAAACAATTCCCGCTTCCTCCTCTCGTGTTTATGAGTTTCTTTCTGATTTTAATAATTTAGAGAAACTAATGCCTGAAAAGGTAACTAATTGGGATTCTACCATGACTAATTGTAGCTTTACAATTCAAGGAATGGCTACATTAAATATGAAACAGGGGAAAAATAGCCCTAACTTATTAGTTCAAATGGTGGCTCATGGAAAAAACCCATTTCACTATGATTTAAATAACCATATTAAATCTTTAAATGAGCAAGAGTGTGAAGTACATATTGTCTTTAATGCTGATATGAACCCTATGTTGGCTATGATGGCAAAAAAGCCTTTGGAAAACTTTATCAATATTTTAGTTCAAGAGTTAGCAAAGCAGTTTTAATTCTGTTCTCATCGTTTTTCTTACATTTGTCACATGATGAAAGAAAAACTAGTCATTATTATCCTCTTATTATTTACTCTCCTCTCCTATTGTCAGGTGCAAAACATTTCCGGTGGACAGGTTTTCGACGGAGAGCCCTATATTTCTATCAACCCTTATAACTCTCAACACATGGTGGTAGCATGGATGTCATGGGAGTTTCCTTATCGCATTAGTATAAAAACAAGGGTTAGTTTTAACGGAGGTAACACCTGGACAAAAGCTCAGCGTATTCCGCACATAGTTAGCACTTACACATCTGCTGATGTTTCCATTGCATTTGATCATCAAGAGCATGTGTTTTTATCTTTTATTGATTATACCGGATACGAAGTAGAACCTTTGGCAGGTGGAATATATTGCACTCAATCAATCGATGGAGGATTAAATTGGCAAGCTGCCGTAGAAGTACTCCAGGTTGATGATGACCCCGGTAAAAGACCTATCGACCGACCTTGGATATCTATAGATCGATCAGCTGGTGTTAATCAAGGGAACATTTACATTACCAGTATGAATGCTAAGGATGCCAACCCAGATTTTCATCCCTATTTTATGAAAAGCACTAATGGTGGAATGAGTTTTGAACCTTGGAAATTCTTAGATGATCATGATTGGCTTGCCGGAAATTTAATTGCCCAACCTATGCCCACTAATTGTATTTCTTCGAATGGGGATTTCCATGCCATCTATCCAAGTTATGTTCTCTCACAAGATATTTTGCCACAATTTATTATTGCTTCCTCAACAGATGCCGGAGAAAATTTTTCTTATCATCATGTTTTTCACTCTATCCATAATCCTGATGATAGCTTGTCAAAAAAAGCATATTTAATCAGAAGTAATCCTTCCAACCCCTCCCATTTAGCTTTTTTTTATTTTGATATTTCCAATGGCGATATGGATTTGTTTTTACGAGAAAGTTTTAATAGTGGAGAAACTTGGTCCGATTCACAAAAGATAAACGATGATGATCCCATGAATCATAAAATGCAAGATTTAGTTTGGGCTGATTTTGATGATGATGGAGACTTGCTAGTTGCATGGAGAGACAGGAGAAATGGGCTAAACGACAGTTATTCTACTGCATCGGAAATATGGGCAAGTTATAGGCCAAAGGATTCACTAAATTTTCAAACTAATTTCAGAATATCTGATTCTTTAGTAGCATACGATGAAATACTCGCCTTTAGCGGAAACGATTTTATGTGCGTTAAATTGAGAGATGATACGCTAAACGCGGTTTGGGGCGATACCCGTGATGGTAAATTAAATATTTGGTTTCGCAAAATGGATATAAATGGTCACATAAGCTCTACCATACAACTTAATAATGAAAAAATCATTCAAGCTAAAGTATATCCAAACCCATTTAACGATATTATTCATGTACAAAGCCAAGGGATAGAAGCCATATTTGTTTATAATTTACGAGGGGAAATAATGATAAAGCAAACAGAGCTAAAGGGTAAAAACAATATTCATGTAAATCTGACACTGTTACAAAATGGAAGCTATTTCGTAAAAACATATACTGTAATAGGAGTGGCAACAAATAGGATCATAAAAATTGGAAAATAATAGATGAACTTGCTTTATATGATGCATAATCTGAAAAAATATACCTTAATCGATTAGAGGAGTGAATATTTAAATGAATTCCAACAAAAGCACAGATAATCAATGAGTAAAACAAATGCATTAATACTATTTCTCGCAGTAATCATTATCATATCTTCTTGTAAGAATGACAATCAAGATAGTGTCACAGAAAACCAAAAAGCTAAATGGATTGGGAATGCTTTTGCGAGCCTTGAAAGCAATCAGTTTCCAAGAGTAAAAGCTATTGCATGGTGGCATGAAGATTTCGATAATTCCTTATTAAAGGTGAACTCATCAACGGAAAGTTTGAATGCCTACAAAAAAGGAGTGAGTGCATCAATATTCATTACAAGTGCAAATTTTTATAATAATAAGCTCATTGAACCAAGCTTTGGAATATACCATTCTGCTTATCCTGATTTTGGAGGAACAGAAGATATCATCAGTTCGGAGCGAATTATTGATTTTGAAACTCTTGTAAACAAAGATATTGTTTGGGCTTATTTTTCGAATAATTGGTATCATCATATTCAATTTCCCAAAACAGAAGTTCAAGTAATACACTCCACTGGTAAAATACCATTTATTAGAATGATGTCCAGAAGTAATTTTGATGAGGGCGGCCCGGACCCCAATTACACAATGCAAAAAATAATTGACGGAGAATTTGATACAGAACTAAATCAATGGGCCATTGATGCAAAAAACACCGGTTTTCCCTTGTTAGTTGAATTTGGAACAGAAGTAAATGGGAATTGGTTTCCTTGGAACGGGCAATATAACGGAGCCGGAGAAACTGATGAATACGGTGATACAAATTTATACGATGGTGCTGAAAGATTTAGAGATGCCTATCGCCATATTATTGGTATTTGTAATGCGAACGAAGTTCATAATATAAGCTGGTTCTTTCACGTAGATGCTTATAGTCAACCGAATATTGATTGGAATAAAATCGAGAATTATTACCCCGGTGATACTTATATTGATTGGCTGGGAGTAAGCATTTATGGACCGCAGACTAATAATGAAAAATATCAAGATTTTTCGGAAATCATGAATGATATTTACCCAAGTTTAAGTCATTTATCAAATAAACCCATTGCCGTATTAGAATTTGCCATTACCGAAAAATATTAAAAATAAAAAACAATTTGTATTGCTCATCTATCATTAAAAAGAAGAGCACAAAAGACTCTTCTCTCATTGAAATAAGATGAAGATAATGAGACAAAAGGCACAATATTTTATAGAATACTCGTTAACCTTTGTATTCAAAACAAGACAATCCCAAAGCACTTCTTTTATTCAACTTCTCATTTTTAATCAATTGAAAGATTGTCTATAAATAAGTGAAAAATCAATTGTTCAATATAGCATGTTTAATGCTGAATAAGAACTTTATTAAATTAATACCAACTATTATTTATAATAAAATAGTAACTTGCAAACTTGAAGCATTCAATTAGTCAAGTACCGTATCATCAAAGAAAATTTAAAAATGAGAATTAGATATTTATTAACCGTCATTATTATGACTATCGTTTCATTTTTAGGATGTAAAAAAAATGATGTCTCATTAAATCAAACTCCTTTTGTGCAATTCATCAACCCCCTTTCCAGTAATTCAAGCTCAAGTATTTCTTTGGATGAATCGCTAAACATTACCGCATTAGCAACGGATAAGGATGGAGAAATTGAAAATGTACAATTCTTTATTAATGGTCAATTAATCGCCAATGACTACGAAGCTCCTTGGACTCAAGAAGTACACTTTGATGAGGAAGCTTATTACTCTCTGGCATTAATAGCCATAGATAATAAAAATAAAGCTAGTGACACTGCCTATTATAAGCTCAATGTAATTGACTATAACAAACCTCATATTGAGATTTCCATTTCTCCGAATTTTTATATAAAAGAAAAGACACCTGTCACTTTTATAGTTAATTCATTCTCTGATAATGGCAAAATAATTAATACTAAAGTTTTTTTAGATGATATTCTCATTGCAGAGGATACCGTTTCTTATTATATGGTAGTCAAAGACTCTATTGCCGTTGGCAATCACCAAGTATATGCAGAAGTAGAAGATGAGACCGGAAAAATCTCAAAAAGTTTTAACCGGGGGTTTAACGTAAATAAAAACAATCCTCCTGAAATCGAACTCTCCTCTTATAATTCAAGCAATTTAATTCCTGGGTCAACTATATACGCCGATATTCATGCTACCGATTGGGATGGAGGGATAGATTCTGTTCATTGTTATCTTAATGATACTCTTGTCAAAACCTTCTATTCAGATAATTATCACTCGCTTCACCTTGTCATTCCAAAATCAGGCGAATACAAGTTAAGTGCTAAAGCTTGGGATGATAATGGAGCATCTGTAGAATCTGATGATGTTTTTTACAACGTACAAGAAGGTTTTCTACCCAAGGGACCTATCACCAACATTATACCAAGTACAAACGATAATGAGTTTTTTGCACTCAGTAAGTCCAATAACCATTTGATGTTATTATATCCATTTTCCGCTCCTAACAGAAACATTGATTTGCCCTATTCCATCCCTATTGATATGGACTACTCTCCCACCGAGGAAAAGCTATTTATTGTTTATCAAAATCACGGTGTTGTAAGTATTTGGGATCAGAACACCGAAGAGTTCTCAACAATCATCTTTTCTGATATAGCGGATGCAATATCTGTTGTTTCTGATGTAATTCACAGAAGAATTTATGTAGAAACAGATAAGGGTTTTTTTATAATAAACATGGATAATGGCCAAGTTCTTCATATTGATACTATAATCGAATTCGACCGTTTTATAGTAGATTCAGAGAACCAACTTTTATTTACAGCAAATTATACACATGAATTAACAATTAAAAAATACTCTCTAGCAAACGATAGTATTGTTCTACAACAAACTCGTGAAGATTTAGGATATGTTTGCATGGGGATGGCATTAAATAAACATAAAGATTATTTTCTTGCCATCTCATCAAATAGCAATGATGGTAATGGAAATCATTATGCTTTTAAAACAAGTAATATTAACGAATTATACGGTGAATTTGACAATGTTAATTACCCGGGACCTATTGTTTTCACAACAGATGACGAAACCTTAGTTGCAATTGATGATATTGAAAATACATTTATAATGATTAATGCCAGTTCATTTGAAATTGAAAAAACAATTGATATCAGATATGCATCGAATGCTATTGTTGCTGTAAATAACTCTAAAACAAAAGCTGTTATTTATAGCCATAGTACATACGATACTGATTATAAATTGCTTTATTATAGGCTTGACTAACTATTATACGCTATCTAAAAAGCTAGTATCAATTATATAGATTGATAAATTAAAAGAAATACAAAATTATAAATCGAATGAAAAATATTTTCTTTATTTACTTGTTATTATTGCTTTCAATTTCTGCTTGCAAAAAAGACTCTTCCAATTCTCCAACTGATGATAGCATGAACAACACCAAACCTTATGTTGAATTAATCTCTCCTTTAGATCATTCATATGCAATCGTTGGAGATACAATTTTTATTTCTGCTATTGCGAGCGACGAAGACGGTAGTGTGATAACTGTATTATTTTACAATAACTCCAAAATATTTGCTTATGACAGTATCTATCCATGGGAGCAATTCCTTATTTGTCCCAATAAAAATGAGATAATGATCTCTGCTATAGCGGTTGACAATAATAATGCTTTATCAAAAAAAGCTGCAGCACAACTAATTATTCAAAAAGAGCAAACGCCTTCGGTTCAAATTCGAAAAAATATTTACCACGTAGTGGAAAATGATTCCGTTGATTTCATTATCAATTCCCAATCCCCAAATGGAAAAATTAAAAAAGTAGACTTCTATTTAAATAATATCCTTATAGGCACTGACTCTTTGGAACAATGCACATTTACAGTAGAATCAATGGTCTTAGGAAATTATAATGCATATGCCATTGTAGAGGATGAAAAAGGATTGACAAAAAAATCAACTGATCTTCTGTTTACCGTATATGAGAATCAAGCTCCTGAGCTGGAATTCGGAATACATTCGTACTCTGGTTTTTTTCCGGGGAAAAGAATATCCATTAGCTTACACGCAACAGATAGTGATGGTTCAATTGATTCTGTATTTGTTTATGTAAACGATAGCCTCCTGTATAGTAGTGATGATTATTACCCTTCAGGATTATATTTCACACCACCAAAGGGCGGAATCTATAGATTTTACGCCATTGGCAGTGATAACAGAGGCCTTCTTGGCTATTCTGATACTATTGAAACAGTAATTAAACCCGGTTATACCATGGATGGAAAAATTGTTGATTTAACTAATAGTAACTATAACGATCTTGTATTTGGATTAGATCAAACCAATAATAAATTATTGCTCATAAATCCAATCACAACAGAAAAAGAAGAGATCTCCCTTCCCCATTCAAACCCAATCAAATTTTACTATTCTATGCGTAGCGAAAAGTTGTATATCATCTACAAATATGATGGCTTAATAAGCGTTTGGAATTACAAAACCAATAGTTTTTCAGAAATTAGTTTTTCATCGAATGCTGATGCAGTTGATATTGAAGTTGATGATTTAAACAGACGAATTTATGTACTGGCTTCAGATGATCTATATATAATTAACCAAGACAACGGAGAGTTATTAAATACTTCTAGTTTAAATAATATGTACGATATAGCCATTGATCCAATAAACAGATGGCTTTTTACTTGCTCTCAAACCAGTAGTATCAGCGTAAAAAAGTATAATGTAGAGAATGACGAAAAGGAACTTATTCAGAACAGTAGCATCTCAGGCTCGTATAAGAATCAAATCAGAATTAATCAAAAGTATAATTATTTTATAATTCCTGGCCTAGGTGGTTCACAATCAAACTTAGCACTTGATATTGACAACATCAATAATACTGTGGGGGAGTTTACATACAATGAGTGGTATAATTATTCGTATTTTACACCAGATGAAAATATCCTATTTACCGGTCTTAATAATTATGATGACAACCAAATAAATGTGATGAACGCTGAAGATTATTCTTTTATTGATCAAATAAAAGTTCCCAACTCCGATCATGCACTTATATCTACTAATAGCAATCAAACAAAGCTTGTTGTTTTCAGTTTTAAGGGCTTTTCCGATGAAAGCGAGTTTGCTTTATATTTTTTTGATATAAATTATCATCCTACTACCCATTAATCTATGTAAAAAATATTGAACCTTACAAGATAATTACTAGCTTAGCACAAGTTATGAAAAAATTAATTTTTTTATTATTTATAAGTCAGTCATTATTGGCGCAAGAGCAATACGACTTTGCCATTTATCAGGATGGTGACATTGGAGCTTGGGAAGATGGAATAATAGCTTTTGAGCATTTTTTAGACTGGAAAGAAATATCACACAATAGAGTTACAGCACAGAATATCAATACAATAATACTTAAGGATTTTTATAGTGCTATATTTTTTCCCGGAGGAGATGCCGATTTTTATAATGCCGACATTAATTCAAGCGGAATACAACATATTCAAGATTTAGTATCTGATAATGGCGCTTATATTGGAATGTGTGCAGGAGCAGAATTTGCTTGTGACAAACTTATTTGGCAAGATTATGAAATTGACTACCCCCTTAATTTATTTCAGGGTGAGGCTATTGGCCCAATTGATCAATTAGCTGTTTGGCCAGATTATGCAATGGCAAACTTATCAATGAATCTTAATGACGAAATAAACCAATTTGAACCCGAAAACGAAGACATGCTTTATTGGGGAGGTACTGTTTTTTACCCCTATACCAGTACTAATATTGATACTGTAGCAACTTATAATGATTTTTTCAACCGCCTCGCAATTATAAAATTCCCATACGGAAATGGCAGAGTATTATTAATAAGTCCTCATCCGGAAATAGAAGAGGATAGCAACAGAGATGGTGTAAATGTTGCAGAAGAGCTGGATGATAAGGGTAGTGACTGGAATTTCTTATGGACAGCAACTGACTGGTTATTAGGAAACCCATTAACTGAACCAAATAGCTTATCGTTACCCAATCACTCTATAGCTT
>Ga0256826_1000823_pt1 | contig 19316 bp, 14 predicted proteins | sample CV79metaG_FD_185975 | JGI IMG/M metagenome (GOLD analysis project Ga0256826, IMG submission 185975) | Hydrothermal vent microbial communities from East Pacific Rise, Pacific Ocean - CV79 | ecosystem: Environmental > Aquatic > Marine > Hydrothermal vents | place: Pacific Ocean: East Pacific Rise...
AAGCCCAAGGAAGAGGAAACAGACAGATGTGTCGAATGGATAGATTTGGATTTCCAAGAACAAAAGCTAAAAACTCTAAAATAGTAAAAGGCTTTCAAACAGGTGATATTGTAAAAGCAGTAGTTACCAAAGGAAAGAAGATAGGAACTTATCTTGGAAAAGTAGCAGTTAGAGTTAGTGGTAATTTCAATATTACAATAACTTTAGGAACAATTCAAGGTATCAATCACAAATATTGTAAAACAGTACAAAAAGGAGACGGCTATGCTTATGCAGTGGCAACAATCAAACAGTAACGAGTTCTACCAATTCCTCCTCGCCCAAATCAAAGATTATGGACGAGGTATCCTTGGAGATAGAGGATGAATCATAATAAACAATACAACAATCCCATTGCAAAAAACTTTTTACCTACCACCCGTAAGGAGATGGAACATTTAGGTTGGAAACAGTGTGATATTATCTTGGTATCTGGAGATGCCTATATTGACTCTCCATTTATTGGAGTAGCTGTAGTTGGGCGTATGCTAGAAAAGTTGGGTTACAGAGTTGGAATGATTGGACAACCTGACTTAAAAAGTGACAAAGATATTAAACGACTTGGAGAACCAAAACTCTATTGGGGGGTTAGTGGTGGAAGTATTGATTCAATGGTATCCAACTATACAGCCACTAAAAAGTTTAGAAATAACGATGACTACACACCAGGTGGAAAAAATAACAGACGACCAGACCGTGCTGTTTTAGCCTACTGTAACCTCATCAGGCAACACTTTAAAAATACTGTTCCTATTGTTTTGGGTGGAATAGAAGCAAGTTTACGTCGTGTAACCCATTATGACTACTGGAGTAATAAACTTAGAAAACCAATTCTTTTTGATAGTAAAGCAGATATTCTTATTTATGGGATGGGAGAACAAGCCATAAGAGAGTTAACCTATGCCATTGCACATAAAGAGGATTATAGAGATATTAGAGGAGTCTCTTATATTGCAAAAGAGCCTAAAGAGGAGTTTCACCAACTTCCCTCTCATCAAGAGTGCTTAAAAGATAAAGAGAAGTATATAGATCTATTTGACCTCTTTTATGACAACAATGACCCAATCTCTGCAAATGGATTGTGTCAACCTGTAGATAACCGTTATCTGATTCAAAATCCACCATGTGACTATCTTGATGAGAAAGAGATGGATGAAGTCTCTTCCCTGCCCTTTACACGAGAACTACACCCCTATCATAGACCAGAGGGAAAAGTTAAATGTTTAGAGACCATCAAGTTTTCAATTATGACCCATCAAGGGTGTTGGGGAGAGTGTAACTTTTGTGCTATTGGGGTGCATCAAGGTCGTACCATTCGTACACGAAGCGAAGAATCTATAGTCCAAGAGGCGAAAGATTTTAGAGAGTATAAAGATTTTAAAGGCATTATCTCTGATTTAGGTGGTCCTACAGCCAATATGTATGGTTATGAGTGTGATAAAAAGCTTAAAAAAGGTACATGTGATTATAAGCGTTGTGTAGATTCAAAGGCACTATGTGGAGCGATGAAGCCTGACCATAGCCGAGTGGTGAATATGATGCGTCAAGTACGAGAGATTCCTGGAATTAGAAAAGCTTTTGTTGCTTCTGGGGTACGTTATGACCTTATAACCGAAGATAAAAGGCATGGCTACTCATACCTAAAAGAGATGGTAAAACACCATATATCAGGACAGATGAAAGTTGCTCCAGAACATACCGAACCTCATGTCTTGGAGCTTATGGGAAAACCAAATAAACAGACCCTTGTTGATTTTAAAAAGCTCTATGATAAACTAAACAGAGATATGGGGAAAAAACAGTTTATGACCTACTACCTTATAGCTGCCCACCCAGGATGTAAAGAGCAAGATATGCACAAACTTAAACAGTTTACGACCCATGAACTAAAGATAAACCCTGAACAGGCTCAAGTCTTCATTCCTACCCCAGGTACATATTCAGCTGTAATGTACTACACAGAGATGAACCCAAAAACAAGAGAAAAAATCTTTGTAGAGAAAGATACCCATAGAAAAGAGAAACAAAAAGCAATCGTTCAAGCAAAAAAATCTTGTGGATTTAAAAGTGGCTTTGCCAGTTAAGAAAAATTAAGTAGAATTAACAAAAAAGGAAAGAGATGAACCAAAAAGAGATTATAGAGATACTAAAAGAGACCTACTCAAGAGAGGTAAGAAAAGGTTTAGTAAAAACTATTTTAGAAAAAGAGAAAGAGAACAATGAGTTAGCAACATCACAACAGTATAAAATTATAAATCAAATATTCTCTTATGTACTGGGTCAATCTAATTGGAAAATGGGAGAGAACTCTACAGTTTGGGATTCAGCACCATTAATTGTAATGAAAGAGGTATTTCCTAAACTTGATACAACAAAATGGTATAAGGAACAGATACTAAATACTAAACAAAAAGTAGAGGTGAAAGTCCAAGAGAAATAGATGTTATTTTTTAGTACAATGTAAAGACAATTTATACTAAAAGAGGTTTATATATGTTAAAAAACTTAATTATTGTATTAATTATTGTAATAATACTTGCCATTGGACTAAATTTTGATGAACTCTTCTTTCAAAAAGAAGAAACAATAAAAGAGACTCTTAAAAAAGTTGATATTCCTATTGAAAGCATAGAGAGAAACGCTACTCCAAAAATTGAGTTAAAAGCGACAATTCAAGAAAACAATAACACTATTAAGAAAAAAAGTCATTTAAGCTATGAGATAAATAAACTTTTAAAAGAAGCCAATCTCCTATTTAGAAACTCTAAAGATATAGAAGCTTTAGAGCTATATAGAGAGATTGTTCAAAAAACAAAAAAGAGTCAAGACCCCCAAATATTGGAACAGTTTGCAGAAGCTTGTATACAGATGGCTTTTCTATATCAAATCTATCCCAACTCTGATAAAGATGCTTCGATTGAAGCGTATGAGTTGGTTATTAATAAATTTAAAAATAGTCAAAATCCAAAACTTCTAAATCTCTATATATCAGCAACAATTCAACAATCTTACCTCTTTGATAACAGCGAAAGAGTTGAGGTCTACGATGAATTAATTAAAAAATTTGAAAATAGTGAAAATAGTGAATTACAAAAAAAAGTTGAAGAGCTACTCATCAATAAAAGCTTTGAACTTATGGGGAAGAATGATGAAGAGGCGATGGAGATTTTAGATAAACTCATTAATAAATATGAGAATAAAAAAGAGAATGAAAAATTACCACAAGAGATAGAATTGGCAATTTTAAACAATTTAGAACTCTCAATTATTACAAGTAATGATGACGAAAAATATGTAGAACTGGCAAATAAATACCTCTCTGAATCACCCGATACAAAACCTGTTCTTGATATGCTTGAGATTATTAAAAATGCTCAATATTTAGATCAAGACGATGCTTTTAACGCATGGAAAGAGGAGCATAAAACATACCACTTTGATGATTGGAGCTTTCAAGAGATTAGAAGATGGATTAATAAAATGGAAGACAAAGAGACTCAAGAGAGGGTTACAAAATATATTGATGCTTTTGAAAATCAAAAATATAATCAACAGCAAAAAGAGAACAATAGCCTCTATCAAACAGCTCCAAAAACCTATAACAATGAAACATCTACTTATCAACCTTATGACTATGAAGCAGATGAGTATTCAGAGGATTTATATTAATCCTCTTTCTTAGATATTTTTCTACCTCTAACAAACCAAACTAAAATCCCAAAACCAAAGAGTAAAGGCAACCCAACCTGAACCCAAGCAGATATTTTAACTGTTTTATTTAAAATATCGTTGTGCGTCTCTTTATCTATTTCGACCCCTAGCATATTTGCCATATGATTCATAGCTGAAATGGCTAAATCTCCCTCTGGAATACTCTGATGACATGAGTAACAAACTCCCTCTCGGTCTAGTTTTGCTCTTTGGTCTGGGTTTAGTGGATTTGCCAGTTTCCAGTGGTTGTCTACCGTTTGAACTTGTGTTCCATTCTCATCTATCATTACAGAGTAGTCATGTTTTAGGTTTGGAATTGCTGGTATCTGCTCATCTGTTTTTTTAGGAAGTATTTTTCTATCTACTGTCATTAAATCAACTATAGCTGTTTTGCTCTGGTCTCCAAAATATTTTCCACCATTAATTCCCATACCCAAAGCCTTTTTAGAGGTGTGACAACTCTCACAACTTCTTGATTTTTTGCTGATGGTGTGTGGGTTTACCTGTGACATAGTAATACCATTTTGCCCCTCTGCTCCTGCTCCCTCTACATTTGGGATTTTTACTATATGGTTTTGAAGTAGAGCTTTTCCCTCTTTTCCTATAACGGTAATGGTCACTTGACACCCAGGAATGGTTGGAGATACCCTACCCTCTCCATTAACGCTTAATGCAGGATTCTCCCAACGCAGATAGCTTCTAGTCTCGGTCACTTTGCCATCTACCAAGAACTCTTTTAGATTCTGCTCACCTGTCATTCCATGAATATCATGATGTTTGGAAGCTTTTAGATAGTCGGGGTTCTGTTTCCCTTTTGAGTAGTCTATTTTTACATGACACCCATAACATTGAGGAGCCCATGTTGCGTGGCAAGTGTAGCACTCTAATTTATTGGTGTGGGCTTCTATCTTGTCCATTGCTACCAATGCCCTTTTAGATAGCTTCTCTTGCTCTTTTAGAGCCTTTAGAGGTGTTAGTTCTATATCTTTTCCTGAAGCTAAGTGCATAACTACCTTATTGCCATGACGAACTGCTTTTGTCATTGGGTTTCCTCTTGCACTGAGCAGAAATCCATCTCCACTATCTTTTGGAATTGCACCTTTTTTCAGATAATCAGCCAAAGTCTCTGTTGTTCCTCTTGGTTTTCCCTCTTTTGGTTTTAATGCAAACTCATCAGAGTAACCCAAAGGTAGCTCCCAAGGGTATTTTTTGGTTGTACCGTGACAATCTTGACACTCTATCTCTACAGCTCCAAGGTTTGCACCTGTCATAAAACCATCTCCGTGCATATCATTTGAGGTGTGGCAATCTTGACATAGCATCCCTTTTGAGTAGTGAATATCTTCGGTTAGGTGTAGGTATCGTTTTGTGTGTAGTTTTGGCTGTCCATTCCCCTCACTATCAAAGGTGCTTTGATACTCTGTCTCCATTAAGCCTTGATAGCTAACTCCTATTCTCTTACCTCTATTGTGGCAGGTGGTACATGTCTCAACTGGAATTCCTGAATATTTTGTACCGTGAATATCAACTTTTACCTTTCGTGATGATTGAATTTGATGGCTTAAGAGATGTCCCTTTTTATTGTGAGGAGTCTTTGTATCGTTCCCCTCATAAAATCCCTCATTAGAGTATGGAATATGACAACTAGCACAACCCATTCCCCTATAATCCCCTCTTCGGCTTCTACCTTTTCCACCTGTATGACATCGCAGACACTCTTGACGCAGGTATGTATATACGCTTAATAGTGGGTCTTTCTCTACCTCATCTGCTGTTGGTGCTTGTGGAAGTGCTGTTGAGTGTTTTGGAAAGGCTTGTGGCTCTAGTTTTGATAGCTCTTCCATATACTTCTGATAGGTTTTAGTTCCTAATCTTTGATGGGTATTGTTATTCTCATAGTTAGACTCCCAATGGTTATATCCATCAGACTTTCCAAAGCTCCATAATGCACCATGAATTTTACCTGCTTCGGTGTTCATTAGTGAACTCCATTGAGCTTTGACCTGCTCGGCATGGCAGATACCACAAGTGTTGTTGTTTATCCATTGGCTTGTTGGAGAGGGGTAGAAATCTTTTGGCCCTTTGTGGGTTTTAAAATAGTCTAGCGTTCCAGAGTGAGAGATGTTTTTATCTTCACTATTTGGGTTACCACCATGACAGACAACACAATCATTCCCTTTTGCCCCTGCTTTATCTGCAACTTTCAAAATCTCTTGCATCATTTTTGATTTTGGGTCACGAATATGCTCTATTCCATCATGACAAGAGATACAGCTGTTATTGGCAAGAAGTGGAGTTAAAAGCGTTATAAATAGTAGTATAGTGAGGGTTTTTTTCATTGGTCTATCCTTTTGGCGTATTCTACCAAAAGGATATATTCAAAGAGGTAATATTAATACTGTGGTTGATATAAATTATATTCGTAACGCTCTCCTATACACTCATCGGGATCAAGAGTATCATCAATAACATCAGGTAGTTTAGATGCTAGACAGTCATCATTAATGGTAGCAATTACTCCCAAATCCTTTTGTAAATAGATATAAGAAATATCATCTTTAGACGCAACAACACCATTAGAGTAAGAGACTGAGTCAACATATTGGGCATCAATTCTTGTCTCTATAACTGTTTTGGTTCTACACTTTATTTTCATAATATCATGATTATCATCATAGTTTGTATACTCAAAGAAAAATCTTTCATAATGGTCAATCATATCGTCAAGAGTACACTCCTCTTCTACTTTAGTATATTTTTGACCTATCTTCTGTAGACCAACATATAAAATATCAACACTATTTTGTTTAAGATAATTGGAGACGACATCTCCTTTTAAAAGATTTCTACTTATGAGTTTACTAGTATTTTTATCATTGAAATATTTAATTTCAATCTCATCACTTTTTATAGTAATAAGTTGATTAAGTTTTATATTTTTTTTTATTGTAACGAGATTAGATTCAACAGTAACAGTATTGGTATAACTACTGTTGTTAAGCTTACCATCTATTTTAGTAACATTGGTATAAACTTTACTCATATTTGTAGTAGGAAGATAATTTGCCATATCTATCTTTTTTTTATCTGATTTTGAAGAGCCACACCCATTAAAAATCAGAATAGAAAGTATTACGATTAAACTTTTATTCATTATTCTTACTCCTTAACTTTATTAAATAGGAGTATATTACTTTAAATATTTCTATTTACTTAAATAATAAATAATAGAATTTTATATTCAGTTTAAATTAATGGTTTCAAGACAAGCCATTCTATCAGATTTTTCAGCCATATCTCTTGCACGTTTATTTTGATCTTTTTGAGCATCAACTTTTCCAACAATACAAATTTCATCTTCCGTAATTTTACTAACAACCAAATAGGAACTAACTTTCTCTATATCCTCTGGATCGTCGTTAATATCTAAACGTGTAATCAAAGCAATAGGATTATCAAACTGATTATGTTTATAACGCCACTCTAACTCTAATCCAAACGACATAAAGGTATACGAGATAGCATTTCTAAAGTTTAATTCATAGTTTTTACCATCCCGTGTTAATGTTATTCCTTGCTTAAGATCACCCTCAATTACAGTTACTTTCATATCTGCAAAAGATTCACACTCTTCAATACTGCCCAGATTATCACTCTCTAGAGTTCGACAATCTTTTTCAGCTATTGAGGTGTAGCTACTCTCGTACAAAGCGTCATCAACAGACTCTTTATTATCAGCTTGAATATAACCTAATCCAAATAGAAGCATCCCCAATATATAAATAAGTGTGATTTTTTTATTCATCATACATCCTTTATATAATTATAGAACTTTTTTAATAATTTTACAATTAGGCTAATCAATTAATTGTAATTTTTTAATAAAATTAGCTTTTAGCTTTCGTCTCTACATGCCATAAAACCACACTTAGAGCCATTATTAAATAGAGCATTGGCAGTTCTATACTCCATGCACCATGTTCACCTAAAGTAAAAAGTGTTTTCTGATGTACTAAAAAGATAGCAATCAACATATTAAGAGCAACCACTGCACCAGCAACCCTTACATATTTTCCTAAAATTAAAAAGAGTGGAGCAAGAACCTCTCCAACATAAACCCCATATTGAGCATACTCACTATAAGGTATCTTCTGTGCCAATAACATCTTTTCAACAAATGCTGTTCCGTGCATAATTTTATCTAAACCGTGAAAGAGAAGTAAAAAACCTAATCCAAAACTTAAAAAACGTAAAGCTCTGTCATTCATATATAATCCTTTTTAAAGGATATTATATCTAAAGTTTTATTCTGTTTCTTTTTATTTTTTAAAATTTATACTATGAGCATGAATAGTTCGTTTATCTTCGGGAGGAAGCTCCATAAAATTAAAACTATAAATAGAACCCAAATAGTGCTGTGGATTTTTAGGAATAGAAAAGTTTAACCCTTCAAACTCTAAAGTAGCAAGGGGAAAAATTTCATCAATATCAAACCATGCAGGAACATCAGGCATCGCTCCACTATAGATAACTTTTGTATCTTTACTCTCCCAACCTTGGTGTAAAGTATCTATTGATTCCAGCAATTTAGCTCTTGCTTTGGGATGGTCTTTACCATTAGGTGTATGAAGACTAATAGACGATACATCACGAATAAGCTTAAAAATATCACTGTAGTAATTGTAGTAAAAATCACTATTAGGAATAGTCAACATAGGGAAAATATCAACAAATACCCCTTGATGATAACCTACTTCTCTATCTTTTTCATGGAATTCTACTATTTCTGCTTTATTAGAACGAAGCTTGATATAGTCAAACTTAAAGTTTTTATCCGTTTTTGATGTTTGAAAAAAGATATTTTCAGAAAGTTCATCTTTAGCAATTGCTTGAAATTTCAAATAGTCCTCTAATGGCATAGATAAATCTATATCGTCATCCCAAGGGATAAATCCCTTGTGACGAACTGCACCCAATAGAGTACCAGAATCAAGCCAATATTGAAGATTATGCTTTTTACAGATGGTGTCAAACTCAACCAACATCTCAAGCATAATCAATTGAGCCTCTCTTAAGATAGCAGACTCTATTTTAGCCATTGTTTCTCTCTATACCATAGTAATCATAAAGAGCATCAATTAAAATATCTGTATAGGCTCTTGTCATATCTCCCATATGTGAAACCCTAAAGATAATATCACGCTCTGCTCCACCATTAGGGCAAACCATCACTTTATATCCATCTTCTAAACCATTTACTATATCCATTGCAGATTTACCATCTGTTGGGGTTAATGTTGTCATGGCATTTGGCATATATGGTGTATACTCTTTAAGAGGCAACCCTTTAATCTCTTCTCTAAAGTACTGGGCAATATCTTGAGCTCGTTTAATACTCTGCTGTACTCCACCTCGTCTTTTTATCTGTGCTAATCTTGCTTCTAGTTGTAACATAATAGTTACAGCAGGAGTATATGGCGTTTGACCTCTCTCTCCATTACTTAGGTAATCTTTGAAGTTAAAATATAAATTTTTAATATTTTGAACTCTCTTAATTGCTCGTGGAGCTAAAATAACCATCGTTAACCCTGGAGGAAGAGCCAAACCTTTTTGACTACTGGCAATAACAACATCTATATTTTGACTCTGCATATCAATAGGGTCTGTAACCAACATAGAGATAGCATCAACAATAAATAGTAAATCGTTCTTTTTAGCATAAGCACCCATTGCATCTAAATCATAAATATGTCCCACTGATGTTTCATGAGCATTTACTATTAGAGAGGTGTAATTCTCTTTTGGAGCTAATGTTTTTATATCATGAAGATTTGTATTTTTAACTACGAAATCGGTATGAGGAACATCATGAACAGCACAGATGTCAACAAAACGACCTCCAAAACCACCACCATGAACAGTTAAAGCCTTATCCTCTTTGGTAAGAAGATTCATCACTACTGATTCCATACCTGCTGTTCCAGAAGCAGTTAGAAAGATAACTTTTGAACCCTCTGGGGCATTAACCATCTCAATTAAACCCTTTTCACAAGCGTAAGTTACATCAGAAAATTCGCAATTTCTAAAATATGGAGTCTGTTTTGCACCCACATTCATTATCTCTTCACTCATCTTAACTGGACCTGGGGTAAAGATATAGTAATCTTCGTATATCATCTATTTTTCCTCTTTTTTATTTTTTATTTTACTCTCGTTGTACTCTAATAACACCCTATTGATACCAACAATATCAGAAGGTGTCAACATTTTTGATTTGCGTTTTCCACGTTGAATCAGTGAAGAGAACTCTGCAATCATATAACGTAATCCACACCCTTCAAACTCATAATTAAAGGTTAACGTTTTATGAGTATCTTCAAAACGTACTTCAAATGTTTTGGTTAACCACCAAGGAGCAGGAATATAAATATATCCTTTTGTTCCTGATATAACAGCATCTCCTTCTGACTTCATACCAACAGCTACATTAGAGATACCCAACGCTCCATTTTTATGCTTGGTAATAATTAAATTATTAATATCATAGCCATTCTCCTCTTGTGGGAAAAATGTTATATTTTTTGTTTTTCCAAGTACTTTATTTACCAAAAGTGATGGATAAGAAGAGAGAATATTGGTAGCACCCTGTTGAATAAAGGTATCTGAGTAGTTTTTCTCTTTATAGAGTGAAGTGCGTGTAGCTCTTACCTCTTTTATCTCTCCAATAACACCAGAATTTAACTCTTTTAATAGCTGATTAAAGGCTGGAAGAAATGCTGTATTTACAGCAGAAAGAAGAATCTTTTTCTCTTTTTTAGCAATAGAGAGTAGCTCTTTTAGCTCCTCTTTCTCTAGAGCAATAGGGTTTTCACATAAAACATGCTTTCCTGCCTCTAATGCTTTTTTAATATAGGTGTAATGGTCTGCCAACTGTGTATCTATATAGACAGCCTCTATACTGGTATCAAGAAACTCTTCATAGTTATCATGACCATATTTAATAACTGGATTATCTTTGGTAAAAGCTTTAACAGTTAAAAAATCTTCAGAATAGATACGGTTTACTTTAAGATTCGAAACAAAACCTGATTCATCAATAAAAGCTTGTGTGTCAAGTCCTAAACCAACCAATCCCATCTTTATTATATTAAAGTTCTCTTTACGCAACTTGGTACTAGAGATTCCTTCTGTACGTGCGAGATACTCAACGTGAGTATACTCATTAAGATAATCAAATGCACCCACCCAATCATCTCCAATAGCAAAAATATCAACATCATACTTAACCATATCTTCGGCTTTTTGGTTTTTATGAGTCTCTAAAATAACCTTATCTACGAAATCTAAAGCTTCAACAGCTTTCATTCGCTTTTTGGTACTCTCTGAAACATTCAGTTTCCCACGAGAACGGTCATAGTTCTCATCGGTTACACCAACAATCAAATAATCCCCCAAAGCTTTCGCCCGTTTGAGTAAATTCATATGACCTACATGCAACATATCATAAGTTCCATAGGTAATAATGGTCTTTTTATTTTTCATTTTTGCTCCCAAAAGTATGTTATCTTAAAAGTAAGATAACATATTATTTTAAATATAAAGGATGAGAGCAGTATAAGATTTTATTATTCTTCCCATAAGTAAAGAAATGAAACGATTATTAAGCTCTCTCTTTCACGGGTAAAGGTTCAGAATCTGAGTGACTTACCAAAGATTGAATCTCTGTTTCATGCTTAACCATATCAAAATTAGAACCTAAAATATTACAGATATTTTGGGCATCACTTAAGGCAATAGAGAGTGAACTGGTTGCCCCAGGACTTGGTGTCATATTAAAAATTAGACCATTTTCTTCTATTTTAGCTTCACCTAAAAGAAGCTCATGATTTTTCTTATCAATAATTTGAGGTCGCATTCCACCATAGCCTTCAGCAAATTTTAAATCTTTTACTTGAACAGAAGGTATAATTTTTTTCGCATCATGAACAAAGACCTCTTTCCCAACCATTGGTATCTCTTCTACAAAGTTTTTTAAGATATAACGACGAATGGTTTTATCTTTAAAGAGATTTAAATAAACTTTTGTTACATCTTTATCTATATTTAAAGCAGAGATTAAATCTTTAAGATGGAGTTGATGATAACGTTCTAACTTCGGAAGTGCAAATGCTGTTGGTCCAAAACGGGTATTCCACTCTTGAGTCATATCAGGGTCAGCATGAATGGCAGCAAAAGGAAGTTTTGGATTTTGCATGGTATAAACTTTAGAGTTTAAAAGTTTCTCTTTTGTAAAGAAAAATGAACCACCAATAGGCAAAATGGCATACTCTTTTCCATAACCCATAGATTGAGCAAATAGAAGTGAATAGGCACCTGCATTAACCACTACGGTTTTTGCTCGAAAACTTGTAGTATCCGAAGTAATAGTAAAGAGACCATCTTCATTTCTTTCAATTTTAGTTACCTCTTCATTATAACGCATCTGTATATTTTTATCTGTATCAAGAGATTGCTGAACAAAACTTTCACTCAATTTTTTATAATCAACTGTTGTAATTTGACCTCTCGCACCCATTGCTAAGATAGGCTCTTTTCGCCCCTCTAATAACTTTGGTTCAAATTCAGCTAAAAACGCTTCATCCCACAGTTCAAGATAAGGATAAAGTGTTTTAAATTGGGTATAACGCTCTTTAAGTTCAGCGACCTCTTTTTCCCCTACAGCTAAAAGCATCTTATCTCTTTGAAATCCTGAATTATTAACTTCATCAAAATTTTGAATATAGTTTGATACCATAGAAGAGGCTCTTTTGACAATTCCTGCTTTTTCATAGGTATAGTTACTCTCTATATCGCCAACATGCAGAGTCTGTGAGTTTGCTTTGGGATTAGAGTTAAGTTGACTTACCTCGTCATATTTTTCAAAAAGAATAATATTATTAAGATCTGTATAACGAGAGAGTGTAAAAAGTAGAGAAGTTCCAGCAACACCACCACCAATAATGGCAGTGTCAAAAAGTTTATTTATAAGCATTTTTTTATTCCTAAATAGTATATTATTCTAAAATCATACTCCTATATAAATAAAAGGAAGCTGTTATTTATTTTATAAATTTAATATTTAAGGAAATCTTTAATTTAAGGCTTTAAGTTTATATTTTTAACGTTATTTCTTTAGATTAAAGCCTCTGCTAATACCTCATCTATGACCGATACAGGTATGATTTTTATAGCATTTTTCACCTCTTTTGGTATATCTTCTAAATCTCTTTCATAGTTTTTATCGGGAATAAGTGCTTTTGTTACTCCTGCCTTATGTGCAGCAATAAGTTTCTCTTTTAAACCTCCAATTGGTAAAACCTTTCCTGTTAGTGTTAACTCACCTGTCATAGCAACTGAATTATTAACTCTTTGACCTGAAAGAATAGAGGCAATAGCAACTGCCATAGTTATTCCTGCACTTGGTCCATCTTTTGGTGTTGCCCCTTCTGGAACATGGATATGCAAATTGTATCTTTTATAAATCTCACTTACATCAACACTCTCAATGGTCTCATTATCTTTAGAGATTAAAGGTATATATTTTTTAGAGATATTCAACATTCCATTGTCTATCAAAATCTTTACAACAGAAAAAGCAATATGAACAGACTCTTTCATCACATCTCCAAGACTACCTGTCAGTTGAATTGAACCTTTTCCTTTAAGCTTAATTGCCTCTATTTTTAAAACATCCCCTCCAACAGAGGTCCATGCCAAACCATTCACCACACCAATAAGAGGATATTTATCAATCATTGAAGCTTCAAAAACTTTCTTATCTGCAAACTCTGCTAAATCTTTTACCCTAACCTTTATTTTATCATTCACAGAAGAATCGGTTAAAAGCTTAAGTGCAGATTTTCGCATAAGTCCTGCCACCTTTCGGCGTAATCCCCTTACGCCTGATTCCCGTGTATACTCATCAATAAGCAGTCGTAATGCTTTATCTGTAATTTCAAATTCGTCAGATTTCAAAGCATGTTTCTTTAGCTCTTGAGGAATCAGATACTGCTTTGCAATCTCAAATTTCTCATTTGGCGTATAAGAGCTAACTTCAATAAACTCCATTCTATCACGCAGAGGTGCAGGGATTTGACCAACATCATTGGCAGTGGCAATGAATATTGCTTTACTTAGGTCGAGGTTAAAGTTAAGATAATAGTCCCTAAACTCATGGTTCTGTTCAGGATCTAAAATCTCTAACAATACAGAGGTTAAGTCACCACGGTGTCCTCTTCCTACTTTATCAATCTCATCAAGTACAATAACAGGATCCATACTCTTAGCACCAATCAACCCTTGTACCATACGACCAGGCATTGCCCCAACATAGGTTCGTCTGTGTCCCCGAAGCTCATTTATATCTTCCATTCCACCCAAAGCAATACGCACCAATGGACGCTCAAGAGCTTTGGCAATAGAGTTTGCAAGAGAGGTTTTTCCCACCCCTGGAGGTCCTGCAAAACAGAGGATTGTTCCTGAATTTGAATCCAAATCAATACCTCTATTTTGAGCCAACTCTCTGACAGAAAAAAACTCTACAATTCTCTCTTTTGGTTTCTTTAAAGAGAAATGGTCACTGTCTAAACGCTCTTGAACATCCAAAACCCTTAATGATTTTTCACTTATCTTGCCAAAAGGAAGTTCAAACACCCACTCCAAATAACTCTGAATTTGACTTGCATCTGCTGAATCTGGGTGCATTCGTGCAAAACGCTCTAACTGTTTAGATATTTCACTATAGGTATCCTCTTCAACAATAGATTTCAACGTTTCAAGCTTCTCTCGAAACTCCTCTATCTCCTCTTCTCGTTTGGCATCAACACCCAACTCTCGGTTAATCTCTTTAATCTGCTCTTTTAAGAAATACTCTTTATTGCTCTGTTCAATTTTATTGTGTACTTTAGAACGAATCTCACGTTCTACTCTTGCAGACTCCATCTCTGAAACAATAATATCAATTAACTTCATCAAACGCTGTTCTATAGAGGCTTCGGTATAGATACCATAAGCCTCTGTTTTAGAGAGTTTTAAAAGTGATGAGACCAAATCAACAATTCGATAAGGATTATCTGTCTCCGAAATAGTTTTGAGTAGGTCTGAAGGAATATTATTGTTCACTTTTGAGAGCTTCTGTATCTTTTCATTTAAAACACCGACTAATGCTTGTGTTTTTAGCTCATCATAACTTGGATTTTCAATTAAAGAGACCAATGCACTATTAAAAGGTCTATCTTCGAAAGTCAAACTCTCTAACTCTCCAGATATTTCCCCTTTTGCTAAACCTTGAAAAAGAATTTTAACCCGACCATCAGGGATATTAACCTTTCTCATAATAGAGCCAATAACACCTATTTTATGAATATTTTCTAACTCTCTTGAACCTTCAAAGCTCTCTTTTGTAGTGGTTAATAGAATTAGAGAATTCTTTTCCATGGCATAGGTAATGGCATCAATATCCTCTTTTTTAGTTAAAAAAATAGGGCTTATCATAAAAGGATAGAGAAAGAGTTTATCCTCTATAACTACTGGTATGTTGGTTGGAAATGGTTCGTAATTACTAAGTTGCATTTATATCCTAATTAATTAAATACAGAATCTAAAAACCCAGCTTCTGGGGCTTTAATGTCTGCAATATTGAGGGGAGATTTTTGATTTTTAGCTCTATAAATCTCGGCAGCTTTATCTTTTCCTATACGTGCATAGAGACGTGCTATATTATCATTTAACATATATTGAGCCATGTTTAATCGAACTCTAATGGTTTGAACAACAGGAAGATAGATAGACGAAGAGTATTGAGATACAAAATTATCAACATCTGTTAAAGTATCTATCATTAATTTTTGATCTTTATTAATATCTTTGATTCCCAAGAAAGCAGCTTTAATTTTTAAGAATTTAGCCTGTTCAATCTTAGAACCTGACGCATATTTTTTTAAATATTCATCTAAATAGTAATCTGCCATAATAAAAGCTTGATCTTCCATGTGTGCTTGTGCTAAAAACATGGTGGCAGTGGGAAGAAGTGGAGAACGCATATGTTCACTACGCAACGAGATATAGTAATTGTCTGCTTTATCTAAGTTAGTTGATGCAACCTCTTTTACAATATTTTTATACCAATAGAGTGCTGATTTATCATACTCATTAACTGCATCTTTGGAGCTACAGCCCAAAAAAAGCCCTATAAAAATAAAGAGTGTAAATGTTTGTTTAATATTTTTAACTATTCTCATCATTAACCTTGTGTCTAATTTTTCAGAAAACATCATACCTCAAAATCTATTATATTTCGCTATAATCGCCACAAATTAAACGATTAAGGATTGAACTTGACATTAACAATTATTGGACCTGGATCAATGGCAATGGCAATAGCTCATGGACTAAAAGATGACTATGAATTGGAGTTTGTAGCAAGAGATATATCTAAATTAGAGGCAATAAAAGAGGAATTTTCTGCCAATATCTATCCATTAAAAGATTTTGACATTACCAATAAAAATATTCTGTTAGCTGTTAAACCTTATGCCTTGGAGTCTGTATCAAAACAGCTTATAGGAGAGGCACAATCTCTCTATTCTGTATTGGCAGGAACAACATTAGATTCACTAAAAAGTGCTATTCCTGCAAAAAACCATATAAGAGTTATGCCTAATGTATCTGCTAAATTCGGAGCATCAACCTCTGTTATTACAGGAGATAGCCAAAAAAGAGAAGAGGCAATGAAACTATTTTCAGCCATAGGAGATACATTTTGGGTTGACTCTGAAAAAGAGGTAGATATTGCAACAGCCATTGCAGGTTCTGGTCCTGCTCTTTTGACTCTTGTAGCTGAAGCTATGATGGATGGATTGGTAAAAGAGGGAATGAAACGCCCCGATGCCATCAATATTACCAATTCACTCTTTAAAGGTTTTGCACCACTTATCGCCTCTAACCACCCTGCTCTTATTAAAGATTCGGTTATGAGTCCAGCAGGAACAACTGCAGCTGCCTATGGAGCATTAGAAGAGGGAGCCGTTAGAAGCTCTTTTATTAAAGCTGTAGGCGAAGCTTTTAAGGTCACACAGAGATAGAAGATAGTCTTAATATAATTTTAAAAATAAAATCTATATATTAATTTTAAAAATGATACTATATAGATATTTTAATTATAGAGAGACCCATTATGTTTAAAAAATTTATCCAACTACTCTTAACTACTCTTTTTTTCTCCATCTCCTTATATGCAGATGGAGATGATATTTCCATTACTGTTGATAATGCCCCTGCTATATATGAGCATGAAGGAACATCAACATTTACCATCAACCTTAGTGAAGAACCCGATTTCTGTACAGAAGTAACAGTAGATTTTAAAACTGAAAATGGATCAGCAAAAGCAGGAGAGGACTATAATAGCTCAATAGGCTCTGTTACCTTTTATGGATTTTGTCCCAATCCCCTTAATGCTCATCTTGGATCAAAAAGTGAAACTGTTGATATTTCTATCATCGATGATGATAAATATGAGTATAGTGAATACTTTTATTTAAGAATTTCTAATGATACTTCAGGTTATGAAGTAACAGATTATAGTGGTCATGCCTATATTCATAATGATGATTCTCAACCTATAATCCTTGACACTTTTGATGATATTACTGTTGATGAGCAAGATAGCGATAAAGTTATTAATTTAATTGCAAGATTTAATCAAAATCTACCTTCTGCCATTATCCTTACCTATCATACAGAAGATGATTCTGCTGTTGATGGAACAGATTATATTCATGTTAATAAGACAATTGATGTTCCTGCTAATAGTAAAACTGTTCTATTACCTGTAACCATTAAAGGTAATTTAACTCCAGAAAGTGATAAAGAGTTTAAGGTAATTATTGATTCTATTTCAGAAGGAACAATTACAGCAGATAAAACAGCTATTGTAACCATTGATGATGATGACAAAATAGAGGTTGATGTCGAGTGTTATGATATTAATGAGAGTGATATGGGAGAGAGCAATGATATTCAATGTAAAATATTTTTAGCAAATCATAAACCGTATCCTTCAGGAGAACCAGATTTTGATATTAACTATGTCTCTGCCAATGGCTCTTCTCCTTCTGCTGAATCAGAAAATGACTATACATCTATTAGTGGACATGTTACCTTTACAACAGGGGATAAAGAACATATTGTTAAAATTCCAACCATTGGTGACAATACCATAGAGTCTGATGAAAATGTCAAATTAATTATTTCAGGAAGTTCTTATATTATAGATACCGAGTCAGAAGCTGAAATCATTAATGATGATGGAGAGTACGCTCAAATGGGATTTGGTTCAGATATGACTACCACCGACTTCTATCTGATTGAAGGGAATCTCTCTCAAAAAGATTTAAATTTTGTCTTTACACTTGATAAAGCACCTCTTGTTGCAGGGTCATCATTTGACTACTACACAGAAGATAAAGATAGTAATGAGAGCAATGATTATGTTCCTGTGGCAAAAACATATAATATTGCTATTGGAGAAAAAAACATTACTATTCCAATTAAAATCAATGGTGATACAGAGATAGAAAATGATGAGACATTTTATTTAAAAATACGAAATGAAAAACAACTTCAAGTTATTGGACATACAGCAAAAGGTCATATTATTAACGATGATGGCTCATATCCAGAATTAACTTTTGATATGGAGTCCTATAGTGAAATAGAGGGAAATTCTGGTCAAAAAGATATTAATTTTACATTAAGTCTTAATCAACCTGCACTGGCTGGTTCATCTTTTGACTATAAAACAGAAGATGATACAGCAGAGAGTGCAGACAATGATTATAATGAAATAAATACAACAACCTATACCTTTATTGGTGGTGAACGAAATGTTGTGATTCCAGTAACCATTAAAGGAGATATTAATGTAGAGGAAAATGAAGAATTTTCCCTTAAGATCTTTAATAAAAATCAGATAAAACTTGCCTCTAATACCATATCATCTAAAGGTAAAATTACAAATGATGACCATGCTCCATTAGCTGTCACAAATGTAGGAGAGTTCAGATTTGATGATTGTGGTAATGATGAGTGGAGAATAGACCACTCTTCTACACAAAACCATGCCTTAGGAACAACACCCACTTCAAGTATTATTAGTAATGATGATAAAAGTTACATGTGTACATCAATAAATGGTTACAATACAACTGATGTCAAGATTCCACATCACTCAAACTATGAAATGACCGAGGGAACTTTCTCTATGTTACTCTATGATCATCATAATATTTCAGATAATAACTCATGGCTTTTTCAAAAAGGTATTTTAGAGATTGACTCTGTTCGTATAGGAGGAGACAAACACAAAGGAACAATTGATGTTCACCTTGATGGTCATACAATTCATACAGATGAACTCTTTTTTACAAACAGTAATGGAGGAGATAGTGATACCCAATGGGTACATGTAACCTTTACATTTGGTCAAAAAGGAATGAAGCTATACATTAATGGTATTCTAAAAGGTA
>Ga0256826_1000824_pt1 | contig 19310 bp, 13 predicted proteins | sample CV79metaG_FD_185975 | JGI IMG/M metagenome (GOLD analysis project Ga0256826, IMG submission 185975) | Hydrothermal vent microbial communities from East Pacific Rise, Pacific Ocean - CV79 | ecosystem: Environmental > Aquatic > Marine > Hydrothermal vents | place: Pacific Ocean: East Pacific Rise...
TATGTCTTTGACAGCGATGACTTTGGTTGTAATGTATCGGTTTTTTATAATGCTGTTGGGGGGACTACCATTGAGCAACTTTCATTGAAACAACAAAAAGAGTTGTTTGGTATCTTAAATAAAGCGTCTTACTTGGCCGTACGTGATAATGCAACACAGGCACATCTTTCAACGCAAAATGATATAAGTCTTAATATCAAAAAAGTGCCCGACAGTGTTGCTATTTTGTCTGATATTTACCCTCTTGAGGTATTGCGTGCCTCTTATTGTAGCGACGATGTCAATGCATGGATAAAAAGATACCAAAAAAATTATTTTTGTATTCAAATAGGCAAGAATTATTTAGATGGGAAAGCGCAAGTAGTTGCAGATGCTTTAATGAAAGTGTATAGAAAACAAAAAATGCCAATTGTATTACTACCAATCGGAACGGCTACTGGACATGAAGATGATGTTGCTCTTAAAGCTATTGAAGTACTGTTAGATAAAGAGATTGAGTACTTTTATCTTGATAACATTAACCTTTACAATACTATGGCATTAATTGGCTCTTGTGCTGTTTTTGCAGGAACAAGTTTACACGGGGCAATTACTTCTATGAGTTATGCAGTACCCCATTTTACACTTACTTCACGTGTGAAAAAACTTGCTAATTATGTTGAAACATGGGATGTTAAAACGATTCATAATGAGATAGCATTTGAAGATATAGTTGATGCGGTTATGGATGCTAAACATTTAGATGCTAAAATTTTAAATATGAATGCAGATAGGTTGAAAAAAGAGGTGTATCAGCACTTTGATACAATGACATCTACAATGCAAGGAGTAGCTAATGGGAACTAAATTACCAACATTTTTTATAGTAGGTGCCGCTAAAGCAGGGACAACATCTATAGCAGATTATTTAAATACGCATCCGCAAGTTTATATCAGTCCTATTAAAGAACCTCACTATTTTTCTAAAGATATTCGTTGTGAAAATTTTGAAGAAAAGTATCGAAAATTGGTATGTTTTGATCAAGATGATTATTTTGCAAAAGAACCATTAGAACAAAAACATGCAGCTTTTATTCAAAAGCAAGAGCATTATGAACAGCTTTTTAATGATATGCAGGCGGATCAAATAGGAGGAGAGGGGAGTGTAGGATATCTCTACTCTCAAGAAGCACCTAGAGAGATTTATAAACAAGTTCCGAAAGCTAAAATCATTATTATCTTACGTAACCCTATTGGACGTGCTTTTTCACACTGGTTAATGGACTTACGTATGGGTATTGTTCATGAAGGTGGTTTTTTACAAGCGATTGAAGCAGATGTTCATGCTCCAAAAAAAGGGTGGGGGAATCAACATCTTTATATAGAGCTTGGCCTCTACTTTCAACAAGTGAAACGCTATTTTGATACCTTTGGTCGTGATAATGTTAAGGTGATACTTTTTGATGACTTAAAAGTGTCAAACGCTAAAGTGATGGAAGACATTACACAGTTTTTAGGTTTAGAGACCTTTGAGTATGATTTAGAAGGTAAGAAAAACCCGGCAAAATTACCTAAGTTTCCATTACTTCATAGTACGATTAGAAAGTTAGGTCTTATCGATCTTGGGAATGCTATTATCCCAAAAATTTTTCTAGAAAAACTCAAAGCAAGTATCTATACAAATAAAAATCTACCTAAATTGACATCAGAAGATAGAGTGGCATTACAGAAGTATTTTAAAGAAGATATTGTTAACTTGTCAGAGTTAATAAATCGTGATTTAACTGCATGGTAAAGTAATCACACGCATATCACACAGACTCTCATATTATAAAAAATTATAGATAATGGCGTAAAAACAAAGTATACTTCCATCGCTATAAACGGGACATAAGTCTCAGGTTGGGTGGTTGGGTAGCACAAATTTTATTGGAGATAACTATGATACATAGTTCTTTAAAAGTTGTGGCTACCTTAACAGCTACGCTATTTTTAAGTAGTGCTGTTAACGCCTACGATCAAGATATGAATTTTGCAAGCGAAGGTTTTGCATATTCTCAAACCGAACATAGTAGTATCCCTCATGCGCTATTAATGACACAAGATGGACGACTTGTCAGTGTAGGTCGTAGTATTGTTGATAATAGAAGTGGGAACTTTACACTTAATATTACCGATAGTGAAGGTAATACTATCATTACAACAGAAACGCCAGTGACGAGTAAACGTGATGTTGCTCACAAAGTTATTGAACTTAGTACGGGTGTTCTTTTAGTGCTAGGTGAAGCAAATGCACATGGCGCTGTTGTTGCTTATGATAGTGAAGGTAACTTCTTAGAACAATATACTTCTTCTTCAAACCATACCTTTTATCGTGATGCTATTGAGCAAACTGATGGTAAAATTGTGGTTGTTGGATATCAACGTTTTGCAGGGGTACCAGGGTTTTCAGTGATTGCAACACGTTTTAATAGTGATTACAGTGTTGATACAACTTTTGGGGATAATGGACTCTTTCAAGATCCTTATCGTGATGTTGATAGTAACTGGAACTCTTTAGCGTATGCTGTTGACTTACAAAGCGACGGGAAGATTATTTTAGGTACGCATGTAAATCATTTGACTAACACCATGCCTGAATTCGATGAATACTCTGTAATTTTTCGTCTAACTGAAGCGGGTCAATTAGATACTACCTTTGGTGAAAGTGAAACAACGCCCCTACGTATCATTGAAGATTATGTTATTCGTGATCTAAAAGTTGGTCAAGATGACACCATTTCTTCAGTTGGAAAATCATCCACAACAGCTCGCGCTGTTAAAGTGTTAGCAGATGGAAGTGCTTTGGATACCTCATTTTCAAGAGATGGTATTGCTGATGTAGACTCAACTGAAGGTACTGAAGGTTTTATGGCAATGACACTTAAACCTCGTGGTGGAATCCTTGCTACAGGTTACTCTGGTAATGGTACTGTAGACCTTTTAGTAGCACACTTTAACAAAAGAGGTAAGCCGGGAAGATACTTTGGAACACGAGCAGGTTATAAGGTATTTGATTATGGTGAAACAGATTATGGTCGTGATCTGATTCAAAACAGTGATGGTGAACTATTTGTAGTTGGAAATATTGCTCATGATGATTACTCAAAAGATATGGTTTTGATTAAGTTTATCCGTTCAGGTCGAGAAGGTGGTGGATGTCGTGGTAAACACCGTCATGGAAAATGGCATAAAAAGTATGGTAGAAGTCATGGACACTCTTCATGTAAGAAAAAAATAAATATGCATCATCATCGTTTCAGACATCAAAATAGCCGTAAGCATATAGACTATACTTTTGTTGAAATGACAAAAGAACACTGCATGCATAGTGATGAAAGATTAGAAAAATATGATCGTTACACATCATACACTACAAAAAGAAGATGGCCAAAAGCACATTGGTAAGTGTTACTGCATAAAAGTACCTATGATTTAGAATAGGTACTTCCCCTCCCATAATTAAACCATATTGATTTATTATTATTTTAAAATATTAATATTTATAGAAAGTATTATAAAATTGTTATATATTAATGATAATTTAACATAATTTTGTATAGAATTCCCACGCTATAAAATGTTTTATCATATTTATATGATAATTCAAGGTTGGGTGGTTGGGTAGCACAAATTTTATTGGAGATAACTATGAAAAATAGTTCTTTAAAAGTTGTTGCTACCCTAGTAAGCACTTTACTTCTTGGTAGCGTCGCTCATGCATATGAGCAAGATATGAATTTTGGTACAGCAGGTTTTGCTTATGCTGAAACAGAAAATAGTAGTATTCCTCATGCAATGGCCTTAACAAATGAAGGTCGTTTAATTACAGTTGGACGTAGTATTGTTGATAATAGAAGTGGTAATTTTGCACTTAATATTACAGATTCTGAGGGTAATAATATTATTACTACAGAAACTGAAATTACAACAAAACGTGATGTAGCGCATAAGGTTATTAGTTTAGCAAATGGGAACATCTTAGTACTTGGTGAGGCAAATGCACATGCTGCAGGAGCTCTATATGATAGTGAAGGTAACTTTCTAGGAAGTTATACGTCACCTGAAAATCATTCATTTTTCCGTGATGCAGTAGAACAAGCCGATGGAAAAGTAGTTGTTGTTGGATATCAACGTTTTGATGGTGTCCCTGGTTTTGCAGTGATTGCAACACGTTTTAATACGGATTATAGTGTTGATACAAGTTATGGGGATAATGGTGTTTTTAAAGACCCTTTTCATAATGTAGATTCTAACTATAACTCAGTTGCTTATGCAGTAGATATGCAGAGTGATGGCAAAGTAGTTTTAGGTGCACATGTGTATCATTTAAATGGAACGGCTGATGATTTTGAAGATTATTCAGTACTAGTACGTTTAACAACCGATGGACAAATTGATACTACTTTTGGTACGTCATCTGCATCTCCACTACTAGCGGTTACTAATTTTGTTATTCGTGATTTAAAAATTAATAGCGAAGATAAAATATTTGCAGTTGGTAAGTCAACAACAGCAGCTCGTGCGATTAAAGCATTAGCAGATGGAAGTATGCTTGATAACACTTTTTGTGGTAATGGTATTTCAGATGTTGAGACAACAGATGGTGCAGAAGGTTTTATGGCAATGGCCCTAGAAAATGATAATGCTGTTTTAGCAACAGGTTATGCAAGTAATACTACGGTAGATCTTTTATTAGCTAACTTTGATAGTGAAGGAAATCCGGGACATTACTTTGGTACGGATACAGGATACTTGGTAGTTGATTATGGTGCTACTGATTATGGTCGTGATCTTGTACAAAATGATGCTGGTGAGTTATTTGTTGCGGCAAATATAGCACATGATGATTATACAAAAGATATTACACTCATTAAGTTTATTGCATCTGTTGATGATAGTGAATGTACGGGTGGACATCATGGATTTTTCCATATGCATTCGTGTATGTGTCATATGCATACTTGTATGATGAAAATTCATCAAGGGTTACATGCTTTTAAGGCATCAGCAAGTAGACATCACATGGATTACACATTTAATGAAGAATTGAATTGTAAAACGGTAGATACAGATTTAGATATGTATGAACATCATACACCATTTATTGAAGTTATTTTAAAGCCAGTAAGAAAGTTTTTTAGCTTTTTTGGTTGGTAAGTGAATAGAGGTAGAAACTTTCTACCTCTCTTTTACAAAGGTATTGTATAATTCATTTTCACAAAATTAATTTTAAAGTACCTTAGAGTAACATTCCTATGATTCAAGAACAAAACCCATTTTTTTACTATGCCATGTTGGTGGCACTAGTTCTATTGTCCATGCCGATGCTTCAGATGAATATTGGTATGCAGATGCGCTTTGGTCAACTCGCTTTACTGGGCCTTTTTGCCCTATTAAGCATTGAAGCGATACATACAAAACAGTTTAACTATACGTTTTTTATCTACTTAATTGTTATGGCCCTTTTAATGATTTTTATTTCGGTCAATTCCCCCTATCCTAAGTTAAAACAGAGTACTTTTTTTATGAAGTATTTGATTATATATCCGAGTATTATTTATGTTGGATATCGTATTGTTTTTAAACTTAGCGCTGAAGAGCTCATCAGACTTTTAGAAAGAGCTGCGTTGATATTTGGGCTATTTCAAATTCTACTGGCCTTCTATCCAATTCCTTTTTTAATTCATTCGCGTGGTGGTTTTACTTCGCAGTTTCAAGGTACATTTTTTGAAGCCGGTTGGTTAGCAAAAGCCATTTATTTAACAGCTATTACCGCATTTTTACTAAGAATTGACCGAATGATATGGCCTAGTAGTAAAAAAAGTTTGATACTCTTGTATGGTTTTTTATTTATCTGTATTGGCTTAACACAAAACAAGACGGTATGGCTTGCTCTTATAGCGTCATTGGGCTTTTTAGTGGTTTATAAGGTGACAATAAATACATGGATACATGAGCGTAATCAAGCCTTTAGTGCCTACTCACGAGATATTAATACAACATTACAAACGATTAATGCTAAACTCATTATCGTAGGGACCTTAGTTTTTATGGGCATCTTTTTTATCTATAATGCTAGCTTGGATAAACCAATCATAAGTGAAGCTGTTATACAAAATAAAATGGATAATGAACGTGGTAAAGCCTATGATGTAGCGGTACATCTTCTTCAAGAGAGTGATTGGCTTGGAGCTTATGGGTTTGGTTTTGTTGAGAAGTTTTTTACAACTTATACCGATAAAATTATTGGTCTGGGTGAGGGTTCTGCAGTTATCTTCAACTCCTATTTAGATATCTGGATATCAGTAGGTATTGTAGGTCTATTTTACCATCTGTTTTTTATCTATATGATGTTTAGTATGCGTTCATTAGTAACCGTTATTTTACCTCTTAGTATTTTTGTGATGAGTAATTTGAATCCTATGGTTACTTCAGAGTGGTATTACTTGATTATTGGCCTTATTATTGGGATAAAGACACGATATCTTGTAAATAGCCCTCAACTCTAATTGAAAATGTTAGATTTAATTAACTAATAATAATAATAATGTTAGCATATCAAAAAATATTGAGATGAGTGAAACATAATGACAAATATAATTCTATGTGGTGGTAGTGGTACCCGTTTGTGGCCAATAAGTCGTAGTTTAATGCCAAAACAGTTTGTGAAGTTGTTTGATGATAAATCTCTGTTTCAATTAACAGTACAACGTAATCAAAATATTTGTGATAAACAGATGGTGGTCTCCAATAGCGAACAGTACTTTTTAGCAGTTGATCAACTTCAAGAACTTGATATTGATGTCAAAAGTGAGTTTTTATTAGAACCGGTAGGACGTAACACGGCTCCTGCTATTGCACTTGCATGTTTTGCCCTTGATGCACAAGAGATTGTCTTAGTGACCCCTTCAGACCACTTAGTAAAAGATTTAGAAGCGTATAAAGAAGTACTTCTTAAAGCAGAAATATTGGCTAAAACAGATGTTCTTGTAACGTTTGGAATTAAACCGGAATATCCTGAAACAGGTTATGGCTATATCGAATCTGATGGTTTAGATGTCAAAGCCTTTCATGAAAAACCTGAACTCGCAGTTGCTAAATCTTACGTGGATGCAGGAAACTTTTATTGGAATAGCGGCATGTTCTGTTTTAAGGCAGGTATCTTTTTAGATGAACTTCAAAAACACTCACCTGAAATTTACAGTAGCTCTCTTAAAGCTTTTAAAAATGCCAAACATGATGAGATGATACGTATTGCTCATGATGATATGGCTGCTATTGCAGAAGATAGTATTGATTATGCTGTTATGGAGAAGTCGAATGTCGTTAAGGTTGTTCCTGCTGATATCGCCTGGAGTGATTTAGGTAGCTTTGACGCACTTTCTTCTGAACTGCCACATGATGAGAATGGTAATAGTGTTGATAACAATTTAATTAGTGTTAATGCTAACAATAACTTTGTTTTGAGTGAAAATAGATGTATCGCTATAACAGATGTGGATGACCTAATAGTTGTCGATACTGCAGATGCACTTTTAATTACAAAACGTGGTCATTCACAACATGTTAAAAGTGTTGTAGCTGAGGTGAAAAGACGTGGTTTAGACTTACATCATATTCATACAACAGCACATCGTCCATGGGGAACGTATACTATTTTAGAAGAGAGTAGTGCTTATAAAATTAAACGTATTGTGGTGAAACCGGGTAAACGTCTTAGTTTGCAAAAGCATCATCATCGAAGTGAACATTGGATTGTTGTTAGTGGAACTGCTATTGTTCAGATAGGTGAAGTTGAAACACTTATTTCTCCTAATGAGTCTACCTATATTCCTATTGGTTCAAAGCATCGATTGACAAATCCCGGAAAAATTGACTTAGTCATGATTGAGGCGCAAGTAGGTGAATACTTAGGGGAAGATGATATTGTGCGTTTTGATGATGACTTTAAACGTTAACGCTATATGACAACTATTTTAATACTCAACTATAAGGGCTATGATGACACTATTTTAGCTATTGAAAGTGTTTTAAAAAGCAGTTACATGGAGTATAAAATAGTGGTAGTTGATAATGACTCCCCTAATAATTCTATGGACTATTTTTTGTCATGGGCAAAAGGTGACTATCAACCAAATGTTGATAAACAAAATATTCTCAATGACTTATGTACTCCTTTTATATCAAAACCCCTCTCTTATACTTACTATGAAAAAGAGCATTTGGTAGATGTGGTTGAAAATGGGGAGAACCCTTCTATCACCTTTATCCAAAGTGGTAAAAATCTTGGTTTTGCTGGTGGTAATAATGTTGGTATCTCTTATATTTTAAAGCAGCACCGAACAGAGTTTATTTGGCTTTTAAATCCCGATACATTGATTAAAGAAGATACCTTAGATGTTTTAATCTCGTATGCACAACAGCAAGATAAAAAAATGGGGATTATAGGAACGGCACTACTGTACTATGATGCTCCTTCCAAATTACAAGCCCTTGGAGCCACTTTTAATACATTAGCTTGTACTGGAATCCATATTCATGGGCATGAAGATTATGATAGTGTGGATTTAGAATTATTTGATACAAAACAGATGGATCTAATTATTGGAGCTTCAATGTTAGTGCGACCTGAAGTTTTTCAAAGCATAGGACTTTTAGAAGATAAGTATTTTCTCTATTATGAAGAGATTGATTTTGCAACGCGTGCTAAACGAGCAGGGTACCATCTTGGTATGGCAACCCAAAGTATTGTGTATCATAAAGAGGGTGCTAGTATTAACTCTGAGAATCCAGGTCTTCAGGTAAGTGCTTTTTCGGACTTTTATGCGATGCGAAACCGCATTTTATTTACGAAAAAATTTAATGTGTTACTGCTTCCTTTTGTTTATGGGGGATTACTTCTCTCCTCTTTATTAAGGGTTAAGCGAGGTGAATATCAAAAAGCCTTTACTATTATCAAAATCATCTTTGGAAAACGAGAATTTACGACATGAAAAAAATTGCATTTGTAGCAACCGGATATATACGAAAATATGATGGTATCTCCGTCTATACTGAAAACTTATTACAAGAGTTTTTAAACTTACACCAACAAACAAATAGCGATCTTAATGTGGATGTTTATACGGGATATGATGTATTAGAACTTTTACAAGAGCGTGTTGAGACACATGAAAACAGTAGCGTCCGTTTTATAGGTGTTGATGATAGTTCTATGTTGAAAAAAATTACTTCATTAACAAAAGCACTCTATAAAAATGGAAAGTATGACCTTATCTTTATGTCAAACTTTATGCCAACTGTTTTTATGCCCGCTAAAACTGTAAAAGTAATTCATGACTTCTCTGTGAACTTACTTCCTGAACTTTACTCTAAAGGTTACAAGATATATCATGATCTATTGCTATCTTATGCTAAGTATTTTGATGGTGCTATTGGATATATATCTGAAACAACTAAAAAAGATTTAAACCGTTTTCATGGTATCAATGATGGTAATAAGAAGTTAGTGTATATGCCAAATGGAATACCATTTAAAGTAAAAAATCAAACACGTCCTCGAGTAGAATCTATTGAAGAAAAGTTTGCAAAAAAAGAACTTGATTTTTTAGTAGTAGGTCGTATCAACAAACATAAGGGCTTTGACCGTATTTTAGATTTTTGTCGATATTTTGATAGTAGTGAACGTATCGAAAAGTTTGAAAAGGTACGTCTTAACATTGTGGGTAAACAAACAGCAGAAACCGAAGCTATTTTTGAAGCATTAGAACTTCAAAATATTGAAATTATATTTCATGGTTTTATGGATGATGATGGATTAAATAATCTTTATATGAGTTCACATTTCTGCTTTTTCTTATCACGAAACGAAGGTTATGGACTGCCTCTCATTGAATCAATGTGGTTACGTTGTTTTCCTATTGTTTCAAATATTGATATTTTTAATGAGATTCTAGGAAAAGAGATTGAAAAGTTTGATGATAAAAGTGGCTATGGCCAAGCTATTGAAAAGCATATTATGTCACTTTATGATTCTAAAGAGTGCCGAGATACTCAAGTACAACGTTTGGAAGATGTGATTGCACATGAAAAAGATGGTTACCTTCGTAATGCACAAAACTTAATGCACTTTATAGATAAAGAGGTATAGATAGATGAAAAACAAAGCTTATATTTCGGTAGTATCACATGCTCAAGAAACGCTTATTATCGATAATTTTGCATCACTAACATCTCAAACAAAAGAGTATGAGATAGTACTATGTTTAGTCGATAACACTGGATCACATGCATTAAAAAAATTTGCAGAAAAAAATGGGCATCTTTATCATCATGATGGCATTGTTAGAGGTTTTGGAGAAAATCACAATAAAGGTTTTGAAGTCTGTAATCCTAATAAGGATGATGTTTTTATTGTTTGTAATCCTGATATTATTATAGATAATGAACAACTTGAAGGTATGTTGGAAACATTTCAAGACAATGCTTATGAAATGGGTAATGTAGAGTGCTATTACGATAAAGAAAAAACAATCCTTTCAAACCCTGATAGACATTTTCCCTGTTTTTTAAACTTTGTCTTTTCGATAGCTTTAGGAAAACGCTTTCACTATGGCTCTAATGCTGATGTGAAATTTCCACAATGGGTTTCAGGTGAATTTTTTATGATACAGCCAGAAGCTTACCGTACGATAGGTGGTTTTGATGAAGATTACTTTATGTACGTTGAAGATGTAGATTTCTCTTATCGTATGCGTCAACAAGGTTTTGAAATTTATCATGATAAAAAACATTTTATTATTCATGAAACTCAGATGGCAAGCCGATCATTACTCTCAAGTAGTTTTCGCATGCATTTGAAGTCAGTATGGACCTATTTATATAAAAATAGACAGTTTTGCCTACTAAAAACAACTAAATAAAACATATTAATATCATTAATGCGATATTTTCTACATTTATAACTTTTTATCACAAAAATTGTTTAGCTCATATTAAGTTGTTTTTATATATAATCCAAAATATATAATAAATGTAAAGCATTAAGATAAGAACCGCTTATAGTATTCTTGTTTAAGGTGGGTGGTAGGGCAGCACATTTTTATAATGTAAAGGATTGATTATGACAAATAATACAATCAAAGCTGCGTTTTTAGCAGGAATCATGGGAATCGCGTTGCCAGCAATGGCTACAGATACAGTTACCGATCCAGATATGGAAGCGGCAGTTGTAGAATCATGTGAATATGATCTATCATTCGATCGTTCATTAGTTGACTTTGATGGTGTAGTTGCACCTACAGTACGTTACGTGTCTTTAACTAATGGTACCGTTGGAACAGATAGAGATTGTTCACTTCCAATGAAACAGGTGAAATTGACACATATGGGTCAAGGTTATGGTTCAGAAGCATACTCTTTTGAAGTAGTTAACGGTGCTTTAGATGATAATGTTCTAAGTGAAGGTGAAACAGCTGTTTTCAAAATCACAATGACACCAGATAGTGATGATGCATTAGCTTCATATAACAAAACTGACTTATGGATCCTTGCAAAAGGAACTAAAGATGACGGTAGTGTTACATGGGTTAAAGCTAAAACTAAACTACATGCAACAGAAATTGCAGAGTATGATGCAAGTTGTACTTATGGTTTATCATTTGATGAAGTAACGTACTCTTTTGGTGCATTAACTGAAGGTTCAGATGCTATTAAAACTCCGGTACTTACTAACACAGGAACATGTCCTGTTGAAGTACGCCAAGAGTATATTTCTGGTGCTGAAACTGAAGGTTACACACTTGAAGGCGGTATGGGTCAAGGAAGTATCATTCTTCCAGGAGAACAAGTAGACTATACAGTAACATTTGCACCTGCATCAGCAGATGAGCAAGTTACTTATAATAACACTGATATCTTTGTTCATACATTTGCAGTAAGTTCAGGTTTTGCAAGAATCGCTCCATTAGATTCTGTAAAAGCTAGTGCTAACTTAAATGGTGAATTAGCAAACTAATTTATCACCACATAGGCTATATGCCTATGTGCTTCTTCTTTTTATTCTTCTTTTTAATCCAAATTATCTTATAACTGTTTCTTAGGAGTTCTGATGCTCAAATATCTAATGCTGTTTATTGTGGTAAACCTTTATGCCGAAGTAATTACTTTAGGCGATGCTTGTATCAACATTAGCAACACTCATGTTGATAAAACTATCCCGATACAACTGCAAAAATACTATCAAAAAAGTACCCACCATAAGTTGTCTATAGTGTCAAAAAATTGTGAAGTGCCTCTCACATTTAAACTTGTTTTATTACCAACTAAGATGAAAGTAAAACCTTCCGTAGAAACTTTTTTAAGTAAGGTTAAAAATGATGCCTTTAGTATCTATCATCAAGATCAAACAATTTATATTGTTGCAAATAACAGTCGTAGTCTTTTATATGGAGTTTATAGTTTTATACAAAATGATTTAGGGGTACTGTTTTTAACAGCAGAGTATGAAAAAATAAAGCATATTAATACATTAGATTTTAGTAGATTAAACCGTAATTCAGAAGCACGTTTTAACTATAGAGAGATTTTTGTTGGTGAGGTTGATGATGCTACATTTGCTAAAAAAATGGCATTGAATGGACGCTTTGGACATCGAAAAGCTAAGGATAAGTATTTTACCAAGATATATAATGCCTTTACGCCATATGAGTTACTGCCACCCAATAAGTATCGACATGATTATGCCTCATATTATTGTGCAGGACAACTTGATTATAGTTCTAAAAATGTCCAAAAAGAGGCTTCAACAAATTTAATAGCTAAAGTAAATAAGCTTGATCTACCTCAAGAAACATATCTCAATCTTCCCCATCAAGATCGTCATAGTTATTGTAAGAAAAATGCATCAAAATATATGATACAGACCTATAAAAGTCCAGCTGCCCCTTACCTCTCTTATGTAGAACATTTAGCTAACGATATTGCTTTATCAAATTCTCATATACGTGTTATGGCGGAAGCGTATCAATGGAGTCGAAAACCACCAAAGGGATGGCATCAATTCCCTAATAATATGGGTCTCTTCTTTTCAACAATAGAAGCTGACTTTTCAAAGCCACTTGATAGTGCTCACAATAAAAAGTTTATAAAAGATTTAAAAGGATGGACACAATATACAGATAACATAACCATCTGGCACTATATTACAAACTATAATGGGTATTTTCAACCTTTTCCAGATGTTGAAGCGACCATTGCAAATATAAGTTACTGGAGTAATATTCAAGAGGTTAATGGTGTGTTTTTACAAGGGGCATATGGTACTTATGGTGGTGATAGAACGGCTTTAAAAGTGTGGTTGTATTCTCAACTGTTATGGAATCCGACTGCTGATGTTAAAGCACTTGAAAAAACTTTTATAGATGCTTATTATGGTGCAGCAGCGGATGAGATTACTGCCTACTATGACGTACTTGATAGATCCATAAAAGAGACTGATGATAAACTGTATGTGAAAACATCAATTAATGCAGATTATTTAAATACTGATGTCATAAGAGAAGCTCATCTGTTATTAGACAGTGCTTTGAAAAAAACGGTAAATAAAGTTGAATATAAACATGTTCTTAGTGTTTATGCTGGGATTGATTATATAGATGTTATGCGTGGTAGTGTTTCTAATGAAGGAAAAAAACGTTTAAAAAAATATCTTACAACACCCCAAATTAAGTTATATGCGGAAGGACGTAAAAAAAATGAACTTATAAAGTTTATCTCATTCAATCGTAAGAGTGCTACCCTTCCATCAAATATTAATGTGAATGATAAATGGAAAGATTTTCAAGAGTATGCGTTGAAGCTTTGTTGTACCCAGTTAGTTGAAGATGATTTAGCATCTGATAATAGTGCGGCTATGATGTCAGGTAGTCGTTCTGACTGGGGATTCCAGTTGGCTTTAAATCAATTAGAAAAGGGTCAATGGGATATCTTTGCTAATGTACGTGTGGTAATGGGTAAAGAGTTAGGTCTATTAGACCAGGTATTTCCTGCATTTTATTATGGTGTCTACGGTAAGCGTATTAAAAATACAAAATTAATTAGTAGTTATAATGATGAAAAATATCATGAGGTTTTGATAGGACGTGTTAATGTTGTCAAAAATGATGCAGCAAATGTATGGATACGTCCACCGAAAGATAGAAGAGTTAAAAATATATATGTAGATAGAATTTATGCAGTAAGAAAGTGATAGCCAAGAGGGCTATCACTTAAGAAGTAAAGCTTAGTGCTCTTCGTAAACACATTCACCTAGTTCTTCGTCATAGTAAGCGTATTCACTATCACATGGTGTCTCTGGTACGTAACAACCTTCTTCACCAAGTACTTCGCCACGAGGACAAGTTTCTGGTGTTTCAGCGTGACACATATCATCATCACCTAAGTATTCACCTTCACCACATGTAGGTGTTTCAGGATCTGGTTTAGGTTCTACAGGTACTGGAATATCAGATACCATTTCATAAGTTTTTGATAAAAGGTTACAAGAGTCTTTTACATAAACTTTATCACCATTTTCATCAATATAGCTTCCCATAAAGAAGAAGTCGCTATTTTCATTTTTACTAGCTACTGGAGTAGTGTTATAAGTTACTTTCGTTGTACATGACTCACCAACTTCAAGAACACCTCTTACCGTACATGGTGCATCACCTGTTGGTGTAGCACTATATAATGCATCTTCATTGTGAGTGATTTTAAGTTGACGTGTAGTTAATGCAAAATCACCAGTATTAGTAATAGTTACATTTTGTCCCGCTCCACCATCACCTACGATAGTTGCATAACGAATATTTCCTTGAGAACATGCACCTGAGAGTTTAACGTCTGCAGTTTGTGTCTCTTCAATTGTTTCATCAAGTGTATTACCAAATAGGTATTGTAATTTAAATGAACGTGTTTCACCAACAAAAACAGTACCTAAAGAGAATGCCATATTGATAGTGTAATCGCCATCACCGTCATTACCACCAAGAGAGATAATATCTGGATTTGTTGACCATGCAGATGAAACACTTGTATTATGTGTTGTTGTATCAATTGAGTAAAGTGAAATAGGAAGCTCACTGTTTACACCAAGTGCATAAACGATATCTTGTGGAGCAATAGCAACACCATCAATAGTTAATCCACGAATGTTTTGTGTATTGTATGTTCCAAATTCAAATTGATCTTGGTCAGGGTCAATACCACGAGCAAATTTAACATTTGTTAAGTCTTCACTACCTGTATTAGTAATGGTAACATCAATTGTAATTGACTTAGCACCTGATGCAAGTGAATATACTTGAGTAATATCAAGATTACCTTCGTGTGTTACTGATGTTACTTCAGTTGAGTTACCTGAAATAGTTGTAGGCATTGCTGCTGAACCAGAGTTGTTGTTTTGCTTTAAAATACGACCTGAAGTACCAGAATATTGAATTGCAAAAAACTCATGTGGTGTACCTGGTAAAAGGTAGTCATTTACAGCTGCTGCAGAAAAGTTAGCAGTTCCTGTTTTATCATAAACAATACCTGGAGGTGTTGATCCACCTACACCAAATGTACCATTGTCAGAAACACCAGCACGAATGCTTTCGTTTTCAATAATAATTGAAGCAGCAGATAGTGATAAAGCACCAGCTAATACTAGAGGGATAAGACGTGTTAATACTTTCATTTGTTAATCCTAAGATAATTTTTGTGGAAAACCACATTAATTGTTATTTGTAAATGGTTTTATTACAAAAATTACATATTTGTAATAAACGCGTTAATATAACTAATTTACACATAAATTCATCTTAAGTCGATAATTAACAAGAATTATAATATTATATAACAAAAATATAATAGATTCTAGTAACAAGTATAGTTTCTGTATAATAGATTAGTAAGGATGTTTTTTATGAGACATATATTTATAGTTTTTTTACAAGCACTTGGTGTAGCACTGTTTTTACAAGCGTGTGGTGGTGATGGTAATGTGTTTGAGCCAAAAGAAAAGGTTCTTATTGACACCGTTACTGCTATTGTAACCCCTATAGCTTCTGAAAACCAAGCCGGTGCTTTTTTAGCCTCAGCAACATTTGGTGTGCAAAAAGAAGATATTACAGAGCTTCAGAGTATGGGGAATTATGAGGCATGGATTACAAATCAAGCCTCATTAGTCCCAACCTATCTTTTGGATAACTTAACAGATAGATTATACGTTAAAGAAAATTGGTCGGAAGCTGATAAAGACAGTGGTTCTCCTGCAGTATTTAGTGCAAGACGTGCTGCCTGGTTAGATAATTCTGTGAATGCAAAAGATCAATTGCGACAACGAGTTGCTTTTGCTTTAAGTGAACTGATGGTTCTTTCAGACTTAGGTCCATTGACAGGTAATTATGATGATGGTATTGCAAGTTACTATGATGTTTTAGTCAGAAATAGTTTAGGAAACTTTCGTACCTTACTCGATGAAGTGACTAAACATCCAATGATGGGACTCTTTTTAGGAATAACAGGTAATGCAAAGGCTGACCCCACAAAAGGTAATCATGCTGATGAAAATTATGCACGTGAAGTGATGCAGCTGTTCACCATTGGTTTGGATAATTTAAATATAGATGGTAGTTCCAAAGGAACGCCTACTTATGCTCAAAGTGATATTGAAAATTTAGCAAAAGTTTTTACAGGGTGGTCTGCAAATCGAAAGATTTTTTCTAATATTCCTACTTCTCATCAAGATCGAATACATACGATGACTATTTATGAAGAACATCATGATAAAAATTCAAAAATTGTTCTCGGTCACTCTATTCCTGCAGGACTGTTCGCACAAGAAGATATGCAACAAGCATTAGATATTATTTTTAACCACCCAAATGTGGGACCTTTTGTCTCCAAGCACTTGATTTTACGTTTAGTAACAAGTAACCCTTCTCCTCAATATATACAAAGAGTTGCTACTGTTTTTAATGACAATGGCAAAGGTGTTAGAGGAGATCTTTTAGCAGTTGTAAAAGCTATTTTATTAGACGATGAAGCGCTTAAGGGCCGTACCCTATATCCTAATAGTTTTGGTAAGTTACGAGAACCTATTTTAAGAATACCACAACTTTTACGTACTTTTCATGCTACAGGGGATGCTATAGTAGTTGGAGGGAAAACCTATCAAGATTATGGATATGTTCGTTCGTCACAGTTGAGACAAGAAGCTGCTCTTAACTCTACAACGGTATTTAACTATTTCTCGCCAATATTTAAACCTCAGGGAACAAATCTAGTGGCACCAGAGTTCCAAATTTTGTCAGAATTAGACTTAGCTGCTCAAAATGATTTTATGATTAAGATAGCACGCGAAAATGGTTCTCCGACTAATGTGAGTTTAAATTATACTACTGAAGTAGGATTAGTTCCCAACCCTACTCAATTAGTTAAACGTTTAGATTTGCTATTAATGGCAGGTGCTATGTCAAAAACAATGAAGGATACTTTAGTAAATTATATTCAAGTAAACACAACAGTAGCTCCAGATATTTTAGTGAAAGACTGCGTGAGTTTAATCATAACATCAGCAGAATATGCAATCCAAAGGTAGAAGATGACACGTAGAGCATTTTTAAAGTTTAACAAAAATATTGGTTTAAGTTATATTGCAAGTGTGAGTTTATTGGGTTCTCTTACCCAAAGTGAAGCTGCTCCATCTTCTGCATATCGTGCTTTAGTATGTATCTTTTTAGAGGGAGGCAATGACTCTTTTAATATGCTGATACCAAATACTGGAATTGCATCAGATCCGACGACGCCACTAGGTGCTTATGCTGAGGTTAGAGGAGAGGTAGCGATAACAACGGGCATACTTCCCTTAAGTGGAACGGATTATGGATTTCATCCTAAGATAGGAAAACTACAAGCATTATTTAATAGTGGTGAATTGGCAGTTATTAGTAATGTGGGAACTTTAGTACAGCCTTTAGCTTCACCTTATACAAGTTTTTCAAGTATTCAAACTCCAAGCCATCTCTTCTCTCATAATTCCCAACAAGCATTATGGATGTTTGGTGATGCTAAAAATACAACAGCACAAGGATGGGCTTCAAAAGTTGTGGAACGCTTTGGCTGGAATGGTACTTATGTTAATATCAATGTAGATGGAAGTAGTCCATTTCAAAGTGGGGGTGCACAATCTCCTTTCGAAATAAAGGGAAAAGTGGCAGCATTTAATAATTTTTCTGATCATGTTCATGGTGGGGATGAAGAGATGAATGTGCCGTATAAAGCTATTTTCAATAATAATATAAATAATAATCACGAATTAGTAAAAGTTTATGCAAATTTACAAAAAAATTCGATTGATGTTCAAAATGAGATGAATAGTATTGTTGGAACGAGTTTAGACTACCTTGGTTCAGGTGCTGGTGATTTTCCTGTTCATGCTCATGAAGCAGGCCGACCTTTACGTGAACAATTAAGTTTAGTATTGAAAATGATAGCGGAAGTAGGGGCAACTGCCAACTATACACAAAATCAACAAATCTATTTTGTGCGTCAACATGGTTGGGACTCTCATGATAATCAACTCTCTTCTCATGCAGATAATTTAGAGTACCTTAGTGGTTGTCTTGACTTCTTTTATGGTAAATTAAAAACATTAAGCCTTCAAGATAAGGTAACAACTTTTACCGCATCAGAATTTGGGCGTTCCTTGGTTCCTAATGGTGATGGTACCGACCATGGTTGGGGTGGCCATGCTCTAGTACTTGGTGGGGCCGTTAATGGTGGTGTTATTTATGGTACTGTCCCAAGGGTAGAAAAAGATAGTCCCGATGCAATTTCGGGGCGTATGGTGCCTACAATTGCAGTGGAAGAGTATAGTGCAAAACTTGTTAAATGGCTGAATCCCAGTGCAACTTCAACAGATTTAAATGCTATTTTTCCAAATTTGAGTGCTTTTTCTGGAAGTTCATTTTCTACAGCTTCTCCAGCAGATAGTTTTATGAAAGCTTAATTTTGTAATTGCTACTAAGCTGTTGATTGTTCTATAGACATCACCTATAGTTTTGTTCGCGATGGTAGAGTTAGTTGATGGTTCCTCCCTTCGATGATGCTTACGCATATCATCTTCGGGTTCGAATACTAAAAACAACACGAAAGTGTTGTTTTCTTTACGTGTTCTCACATCCCAGGGATTCTTGGGATTTTTCCTAGTTTACTGAGGCGGCAGTAGTTTCCCCACCCTTTTTTGAGCCAATGACCTACTATTG
>Ga0256826_1000825_pt1 | contig 19303 bp, 26 predicted proteins | sample CV79metaG_FD_185975 | JGI IMG/M metagenome (GOLD analysis project Ga0256826, IMG submission 185975) | Hydrothermal vent microbial communities from East Pacific Rise, Pacific Ocean - CV79 | ecosystem: Environmental > Aquatic > Marine > Hydrothermal vents | place: Pacific Ocean: East Pacific Rise...
CAAAAGTAAGAGTTGGAGCTAGGCATATAACAGCCATTATGATGGCAGCAAACCCACTTCATAGAGCACACGAACGTCTTATTAGACAAAGCCTTGATAAGACTGACTTAGTTGTTGTATTTTTACTTAAACCATATAATGAAAAAGAGCTTGGTTTTGAAACACGAAAAGAAGCATTAGACTATTTTATAACAAACTTCTTACCAAAAAACAGAGTTATACTTATTCCTCTTGAAAGTTCATATATCTTTGCAGGATATAATGAAGTACTTATAGATGCTATAGTCGCAGCAAACTATGGATGTAATTCTTTAACTATTGGACAAAACCATGCTGGTGTTGGTATGTATTATGACCAAAATGCTCATAAATCTATAGTTGATAAACTAGTTGGAATCCATATAGATATTATTATGTCTGCTGAATATGTTTACTGTAATGAATGTAAAACTTTAGTATCAACAAATACTTGTCCGCATGGTCATCATCATCATATTTCTTATCATTCTGAGTCTATCTTAGAGCTTTTAAAACTAGGTCTTTTACCACCAGCTGTTTTAATGAGAAAAGAGATATCTGCTTTAATTCTTTCCAAATTATTTCCTGAAAGATTTAAAAATTTAGAAAAGTTGTATTATGATATTTTGCCTATTAATGGTCTTTTAGAAGAACATAGTGAAAAAGATTTTTATATAGAACTTATGAAACTTTATCAAACTACTTCTTTAACATAGTAAAAGAAGTATAAAGAATTCACCCCACTTAGGCTTTGTCTCATGCTTTAAAATGCTATATGAGCCACGAGGGTATCGGCGTTTATCGCCAAAAGGATATTAATGAATTGGTTTTTAATTACCGTTGGATATAGCGGAACATCAAAAATAGCACCAGGAACAGTAGGTTCTTTTGTCTCTTTACTTTTAGGTATGCTTATCTTAACTTATATGAACACAACAACTCTATTTTTAGGAGCTGTTCTTGCAACTGTTGCTGGTTACAAACTTGTAAATGATTATGAAAGAGATGGTGGCATCCATGATAACAAACACATAGTTATTGATGAGTTAGCTGGGATGTGGATAGCTATGAGTATAGCAATTGTACCTATAAGTACTATTCCGATGGATGCATATACTGATTTTACAAGTTATTGGAGTTTATGGTTAGCTCTAGCACTCTCTTTTGCAACATTTAGATACTTTGATATAGCTAAACCTTCTATAATTGGTCGCATCGATAGAGAAACTGGTGGTGGAATGGGTGTAATGGGAGATGATGTTGTTGCTGGTGTTGCTGGTGGAGTTTTATCTGCACTTATTATGAAACTAGTATTTATGTTTATAGGGGTTAACTAATGGCAAAACAGCGCAGAACAAATAATGCAAAGTTTAATGGAAATCAAAATTCACAATCAAACAAAGCAAAAAACAAACATTCTCAAGGCTCATCAAAGTCTAAAAATATAGTTGAAATATACACTTCATCTTTCTGTCCACACTGTCAAGATGCAAAGATGTATATGCAAATGAATAAAATTAAATATACAGAGTATAATCTAGAAAAACAGCAAGGTGCAGAAAAAAAGTTTCTTGCTATGGGTGGTAAAAAAATACCTCTTATTGTAGTAAAAGGGAAAATTTTACGTTCTTGGAATCAACAAGCTTTTGATAAAGCTTATAAAAGCTAAGCATTCTACTTTCCCACAATTCCCCCACAATCTTATTTTATACTCTTAATATCAAAATATTAGGAGTTCACAATGCAAAGTATTTACCTTATAGATTACAAGGGGAAATTCAGAGGGTCTTTCCCTAACATTAGAGATGCAAAAAACTTTGCATTTCATCAACATATAAATAATTACTATTTAAAACGTATTTTACCAAAAGGTGCTTAAGTATGAAAAATATACAATATACAAATGGAGTGGATGTTATATCTATCTTACATAAAGAAAAAAATGGTTTTTTAGTTTCAGATTCTCATAGTAATACAATATTTTTAGAAAACCTAAATGGATATAGAAACTTATCTGATAAAAGAAGTATAAAAGAGTGGTATAAAGATTCAAAAGTTTATGCTTCTAAACATCCTCTTAATGCTTTAATCTCTGTTATGAGCGTATTTTTTGGCTTAACAAGCTTTTAATTTATATGATATTAAGAAGTAACCATTATGTTACCTAAACAGCTTAAACTTATATCCGAACTTCAAAAAAAGGATATAAATGTTAAGCGTAAAACTACTAAATAAAAGCGGTTATCTTGTAAGAACTTTTTATACTCTACATGAAGCATATAAGTATGCGATTGTTAAAGATATTGAAGGTTTTTCTGTTCATACAACACTCTCTTAAGTCTCTCTCGGATAAAATGTCTTCAATAAAATTGAGGATAATTCATGTCTTACTTTCTAACTATTGACGCAGGAACAGGTAGCGGTAGAGCTATCATCTTTGACACACTTGGAAATCAAGTTGGTATAGGCCAACAAGAGTGGTCTCATCTAGCTGAAGAAAATGTACCTAATTCTATGAGTTTTGATACTACAACAAACTGGAAAATTATCTCAAAATGTATAAAATTGTCAATTTTAAATGCAGGTATTAAAGCATCTGAAATAAAAGCTATAACAGCAACTAGTATGCGTGAAGGAATAGTACTTTATGACAAAAACAACCAAGAATTATTTGCAGTTGCAAATGTAGATGCAAGAGCAGATAAAGAAGTTTCATTTATTAACAACTCATACCCAGACCTTGAAAAAGAGTTTTATGATACAAGTGGACAAACATTTGCATTAGGTGCCTTACCTAGACTTATGTGGGTTAAAAACAACAAACCTTCCATATATGAAAAAACAACAAATATATCAATGATTAGTGACTGGGTTCTAGCAAAACTTTCAAACACAATAGCAACTGATCCTTCAAATGCTGGAACTACTGGAGTTTTCTCATTAGAAACTAGAAAATGGGAAACTAGTATGGCAACTAAACTAGGTCTCAAAGATGATATTTTTCCACCAGTTTATGAAACAGGAACTCAAATAGGAGAATTAACAAAACAAGCTTCAGATGAAACTGGATTAGAAATAGGTACACCAATTATTATGGGCGGAGGAGATGTTCAATTAGGTTCTGCTGGATTAGGTGTAGTTGAACCAAATCAAGTGGCAATATTAGGTGGAACATTTTGGCAACAGCTAGTAAATATGGATACGGCTTTAGTGCATCCAGATATGGATATTAGAATAAATCCTCATGTAATAGAAGGTATCTCGCAAGCAGAAGGAATATCTTTTTTCTCTGGAATGGTAATGAGATGGTTTAGAGATGCCTTTTGTCAAGAAGAAGTCAAAGAAGCAAAAAAAAGAGGTATAGACACTTATACACTTTTAGAAGAGTTAGCATCTAAGGTACCAGTTGGCTCAAATGGAATACTTCCAATTTTCTCAGATGCTATGCATTATGGAAAATGGTATCACGCAGCACCCTCTTTTTTAAATCTCTCACTAGAAAGTACAAAAGCAGATATGTTTCGCTCTCTACAAGAAAATGCAGCAATAGTTTCTATGTTAAATTTAGAATCAATTTTTAAATTTACTGGAGCTAGTACAGATAAGATAACATTTGCAGGTGGAGCTTCAAAAGGAGCTTTATGGTCTCAAATATTGGCAGATGTTACTCAAAAAGAGATTCACATTCCTCTTGTAAATGAAGCTACTGCACTTGGTGGAGCCTTTGCTTGTGGTGTTAGTACTGGAGAATATGACTCAATTTCACAAGCTTCAAAAGAGTTAATAAAATGGGATAAAATATATACTCCACATACTGACAATGCTAGTAAATATCAAGATATAGCAGCTAAGTGGAAAGAAGCTTACACCTCATCTTTAAAACTTGTAGATGCAGGAGTAACTAAGTCTATGTGGAAAGCTCCTGGCCTTTAGTCCTTAAAATATTTTGCTAAAAAACTATTTAGTTGATTTGCAAATTCATGGGCATCTTTACTAGAAAATGCCTTCGGACCTTTTGTCATCTCTCCAGATTCTCTAATCTTTTCCATTAAATCACGCATTGCAAGGTATTGTTTTATATTATCTACACTATATAACTCGCCTCTATGATCTATAGCGTGAGCATTCTTAGTGATAATCCTATCTGCAAGAGGAATATCTGCTGTAATAACTAAATCACCCTCTTTACACATCTCAACAATATGATTATCAGCCTCATCAGCTCCAAGTTCAACTATAATATACTTTATAAACTTACTATCTGCAATCTTTACTTTTTTATTTGAGACAACAATAGTCTCAATTTTTAGTCTCTCAATTGAGCGTGAGATTATTGGCTTTAAAAGGTTTGGAAAAGCATCTGCATCTATATATAATTTCAAATATTATCCTCTTAAGTGCTTATATTGGTCTAATGTTTCTTTATAATAATTAAAAACCATCTGTATATTTTTATTCATAAAAGAATTATACAGACTTAGATGCAAAGTTAAAATTAAATTTATTTCCACATCTTATTTTTATAATTTTCTCTTCCAGAAGCATTTTTATACATTTTATAACGTAAGGTATTCTTTTTAAAATAGTCTTGATGATGTTCTTCTGCTTTAAAAAACTCTTTTGCTGGTTTAATCTTTGTAGCTATATCCTTAGAAAACCTGCCTGAATCATTTAAATCTTTTTTTGACTGTTTTGCTAAAGCTTTTTGCTTTGCATTTTGATAGAAAACAGCTGTTTTATATTGCTCACCTTGATCATAAAATTGCCCATTTTCATCTGTAGGATCAATATTTTTCCAAAATACATCTAATAGCTCTTTATACGTAATCTTATCAGAATCATATCTTACTTGTACAACTTCATAATGCCCACTCGTCCCAGATGAAACAGTCTTATAGTTTGCAGTTACAGACTCTCCACCCATATATCCTGATTCAACACTAGTAACTCCTTTTAATGGCTGAAAGACTGCTTCCATACACCAAAAGCACCCTCCTGCAAAATTTGCTGTTCTTTCTTCTGCTTCTAAACTTGCTAAAAATAAAAATAGTATTAATATTATTTTTTTCATTTATGTATCCTCGTATATTTTCCAAAGTTTACAGTGTACTTGTGTAAAAAGTGTGAAATATTTTATACTCTGTTTTTTGTACGGTACGCATTTAAATATTGGACTAATTCTTTAGTATTTTCTTGTTCTAAAGTTGGTGAAATTGAAAAATCTTTAGAATTTATTTTAATGCCAACTTGATAAGTTGTATTTCCTTTGTTGGTATCGTCTTTTACAAAAATATCTTCTATTTCTATAAAATCATATTCTTTTACTTTGATTTGTCCCCAAAGACTAGAAATATATTTAATTCCATTTCTACTTAATTCAAACTTCCTATCCGCAAGCATTGACCAACCAACAAAATACAGACTAACAACATCAACAAGAATAAGTCCAACTAGAAGATAAAGCCAATAATCAACAACTTGCATAGGTTGGTCAGAGATTCGTATACCCAAAGCAGCTTCCCCACCTCCTAAGACTATCCACAAAAATACAGCTTGGACAACCGCACCAATTATCATAACCCAAAAAATTATATTTACTATCTTATCTAACTTGAAATCTACCAAAATATACGAAATATTATCTTGTATATTGTATGTTGCTGCCATCTATTAATCCTTTTATAAAGATTATATCTTTTCACGATAAAAAATTATATTAAACTCTAAAACTTTAGTTAAATATTTTCGCTATAATTTTGAAAATCACTAAAAAAGAGAACCTATGACAATTACAAAAAGTGTAACATTTATTGCAAAACCAGACGGAATAGAAAAAATGAAAGAACTTTTAACAGCTATGGTTGAACCATCAAAAAAAGAAGATGGATGTTTATTCTATGAAATTTTTCAATACGAAAACCAAAGAGAAAGATTTATGGCAGTAGAAACATGGAGAGATGAGACAGCTCTTGATGGACATAAGGCATCTGCACATTACAAAATTTACAAATCATCGTATGAACCTTTTTGTGATGATAAGTATACAGACGAATTAGAAGTTTTAGGTTAAACTTATTAGTCTTGAAATATATGCTGGAACACATGATCCAAAAAAACATCATACTCCTAGATGGATAAAATATAATGGCAAGAAATATGAATAAAATACTTGCAATTATTATAGCTATTGGCCTATTTTTTCTTTATAAGTACGATTCAAATAAACAAGCTCAAGAATACATACCGCCAACAGAACAAATTAATATTCCGGAACAGAATACAGAATCAACACAATCAAACAATATTTCAAAAATATATATTTCATACAAAAAACCAAGTAATAAAATACAAATAACATTTCATTGTGACGGTAGAAAATATTGTTCACAAATGAATTCATATGAAGAAGCAACTTACTTTTTAAATAACTGTCCAGATCCTAGAATGGATGGTAATCATGATGGAATACCATGTGAAAAGCAATGGTGTAATTAAAATAAATTTTATATTATCAACATAAATAATAAGTATTATTTATGCTCTGAACCACCTTGTCTAGAAACTAATTCTTCCATATTTTCACCACCGATAGCATAGGCTTCACCAAAACCATAAGTTGCTTCGCCATTATCTACTTTTAAAGTATATAAGTTAAAGTCTGACATCTCTAAAAGCATATTCATCATGCCTTGTGAAAATTTTTCTTTAAACTTTTCTATTACTTCTACAAACTCTTTTTCTTCACGTTTTACTAAACTTGAAGAGGCTTGTAAAGAGATACGTTTTCTAGCAAATATTTGTTGTGCTTTAGATTCATCTTCTATAAAAAGCAAAGAAGCTTTTTCTTCTCTTTTAATGTTAGCAGAATGTTTTGCTATATCTGAGATAAAAATATAAAACTTATTGTTTTCATATACAAAAGGAGCATAAGATGAAAATGCTAAACCTTCAGAATCTATAGTTCCTATAACAACTGACTTAAAATCTTTGATAAACTCTAGCATCTATTTAGCCTTTCTTAACTTAGCTTGTTCTAGTTCCCAGTACTCCATATCAAAAATATCTGCTGGCTTTAGGCTTTTCCAGCCACCTAAATTTTGAGATAATGTCATTGCATGGATAGTATGAGAAACTATATCAAAAATTATATTTGCCTCTTTTTCATCTTTTCCAAAAGTTACAAAGCCAACACCTTTTATAATCGCATACCTTGGTGCTAAGTCTAACATTATCTCATCTTTGGCAAAATTTTTGAAGTACTTTTTGTATCTTGATGTAAACTTTTCTAGTGCATCTTTTATACTATCTTCTATTACAGCAGGAAAAGGTTTTGTTCTTATAACATGTTCTGGTGTTAAAGGACCATTTTTAAAAATATCATCTAAATTATCAAAATTTGAAAAGTTTACAGCTTCGATGCTAGAGCCAAACTTCATAAAAACTTTTTGTCCTCTTAACATTTCTACTTCTTTTTTTAACTCATCTGTAAAAGAGTCATCAAGTTTACAAAACTTTTTAGAAAATTCTAGTTTAGTTGGTCTGTTTTCTTTTAGATATTTTTCTGCTTTATTTACTATTGTTATCATTTTTTCATATGCTATTTTTTCATCTTCATCAAAAGTAAAAATTCCATGGTTTAGTAATATAATCCCATCAAGCTTAGAAAAATCCACATCTTTTGTTTGCTCATATATCTCTTTAGCAAGAATAAAACCTGGCATTACATAATCAATAAAGAGCATATTTTTTCCATAAAGTTCTTTTAGTCTTTGCTCTCCATCTGGTGTATTTGAGATAGTAACTACTGCATCTGCATGAGTATGGTCAACATACTTAAAAGGAATAATTGCATGTAAAATAGCTTCTATTGAAGGATTAGGTGAAGATTTATCTAAAAGAGCTTCTCTTTGTTGAGCTACCATATCAGTATCTGACAAAAAATCTAACTTTGCCATCTTTTTTAAAACATCTAAATCAACTGCTGGAAAACCTGCTTCTTCTATAGTATCAAGATTCCAACCACTTCCTTTTACGTATAAGTACTTATCAATCTTTACAGAAGTGTTTCCACCACCATGTAATACCAAGTCCATATCTTTACCCAAAAGCTGAGAGGTATAAACTCTTTTTGCTAATGGCGTCTCATGCTTTTGTGCTATTTTATCATCATAATTTGACTTCATTTATACTTTCCTAATTCTAATTTTTTAACTTATAAAGCACCAAAAACATCACGAATAATTTTAGATTTTTGAACTAATGGATTATCTCTAATATTTTTTTCTTCTTGAGCAATTTTAAATAGCAAACCATCTATAGATTTTTTTGTAACATAAGAGTTTAAGTCTTTTGGTGGAATATAATCGTTAATCCCCATAGAAGTACCAAAACCAGCTAAACTATCTTTGTATGGAATAGAACCACTATTTTCATCATAATACTCTCTAACTTGTTTATAATAAGCACTTACTTCATTTTTATCCATCATTTTTTTTACAATAGGCTCAATTAGTACTTCTAAATCTTTATACGAATTATCTTTAAAGTACTGAGTTAAAGCATTACTTTCGCTTGACAAGATTTTTTGTGCATCTTTTATACTCATACCTTTAATCGATTTATAAAATATTTCTGCTGTCTTAGGAGCAGCTTCAGTTGCAGCTGAGTTCATAGATAAAATTAAATTATTAACTACTTCATCTCCACCCATTTTTCGAATATATGGTTCCATCTTTTCTACACTTTTAGGTAAAAGAATTTTTACATCTTTATCATTTAAATAAGAATCTTTTACACTTAAATTTTTTACCGCAAATGAAACACCTTGTTTAAGAGCCTCTTTTATAGCTTTATCTTGAAGTGATGATGACTTTGAAGATGAACTTTTAGTAGTATCTACTGTTTTAACTGCATCCGTAACAACATCCATCCAACCAGCACTTAAACTTGTATAAGTTAATAACACTAAAGTATATATCTGTTTTTTCATATTTTTCCTTTTCGTAATTATACTATCAATTTTTAGCATCTACTACTAAGAAGTACAGTATAATGCGACTTATGGAAAATATACTATTTTTACTCTTTGCTGTGTTGTTTTTATCTTTAATGTCTGCTCATGTATATCAAACTAATAAATTTTTTATACGTCTTAAAAAAGAGCACCAAGAAACTTGGCAAGACCTAGGTGAACCTAAATGGATGATACAATTTGGGGACGATAGTTTTAAAAATGCTATGAAATATATACGTCAAAAAAAGTTTGATGATTTAAATGATAATTTGTTGCTAAAAGCATATACAAGTATAAAACGTATAGAATATACGGCTATTTCCATAGCTATTATAATCATAATACTAACTATTTTAGATGTAATTATAGGAGGATAATATGGAAGAAATCCCAGATGATGGTGTAAAAGTTTTAATTTTAGTTGTTATTGCTATTGTATTTTTTATAATTCTTAAGATGCCAAAGAAAAAATAAACTTATTTGATAAGATTTTGATACAATAATAAAAATTTTATAATGGAGAAATAATGTTTAGTAAAAAAATTGTAATGGTTCTAGTTACACTTCTTGGTTTAGGTTTTATGAGTCTTTCACTTAATGCTAGTGATATGAAATGTGGCGCTGGTAAATGTGGTAGTTCTATGTCTAAAGACAAGAAAACAAAAGGTTGTACTTGTAAAGTATGTGACCATGACTCTTGTGCAGCAAAAAAAGACCCTACAAAAGCTTGTGACTGTGATCATTCAAAAGTAGAAATGAAATGTGGCGCTGGTAAATGTGGTAAGTCTACGAAATGTGGCGGTAAGAAGTAAAAACTTTGCGGAGTTAATCCGCTAAGTTATTAGTAGTTTTAAAGATTATTTCTTTTTAGCTACTTTTTTTACTGTTTTTTTCTTTGCAACTTTTTTTGGAGCTGCTTTTTTAATTATCTTCTTTGCAGACTTTTTAGCTACTGCTTTTTTAGCAACTTTTTTCTTTAAAATCTTTTTGATAGCTTTTTTAATTACTTTTTTACCAGTAGATTTTTTTGCTGCTTTTTTAACAATTTTTTTAACTGCTTTTTTCTTTAGTACTTTTGCCATGTAAATCCTTTAAAATTAAGTCAGAAGAAGATTTCTGCTTAATTAATTATAGGACTTTTTATCTTAAACAGCTATTGACATAAGCTATTATTACATCTTAGTTACAAGTAGTAAAAATCATGAACCTACTCCACCCATTAAATCGTCTGAAAGTTCTTCTGTCTCTTCAATTTTATGTTCACTAAGATACATAGCTAAATCTTTTATCTGAGCATCACTCAATTTTAGAGCAAAAGGAATCATCATTTGTTGCATCTGATTACTAGATTTCCCTTGCTTAAAATAATACAAACGTTTAATAAGATAGTTTTTATTTTTATTTGCTAATCTAGGAAAACTACCTCCTCCTTCGGCGGAACTTCCATGACATCCATTACACCCTTTAGAATAATAGAGCAATTCACCTCTATTATATTGAGCTGTTGCAGCATATATGTAACCTACAAACAATATTAACCCTAAAAATAATTTCAATTTTATGCTCCTTATAACTCAATTTTTATTATAATTATACCAAAGGTAATTATCATTGAATTTTGAATTTGAATATCTATATTTTTTTCTTTTAATACCACTGTTAATATGTTTATATCTATGCCCTAATGTATTAGCAAAACAGTATTTTCCACATCTAAATCTTTTTTCGAAATTCAATCGTTGGTTTAATCGCGAAAAGTTAACTTATGCACTTATACTTGCACTCATAATTACAGCCCTAGCCTCCCCTATTAGCTATGAGCAGAAGTCACCAAATCACAGAAAAGGAAGAGATCTTGTTATTGTTTTAGATACTAGTGGATCTATGGGAGAGAGTGGTTATAACAATGAACAAAAGACTGAACGAAAGTTTGATGCTGTACGAAAGATTCTTTCACACTTTATACTTAAACGTTATGATGACAATATCGGTGTTGTAGTTTTTGGAAATTTTGCATTTGCTTCAACTCCCTTAACCTATGATAGAAGTGGCTTAAACTTTTTATTATCATATTTACAAGTAGGTATGGCAGGAGACAACACTGCAATAGGTGATGGTTTAATGCAAGGAATTTCTTTACTAGACCAAGGTCATGCGCAAAAGAAAGTCATGATTTTGCTCAGTGATGGATACCAAAACAGCGGTTCTTTTTCAGCAAAAGAAGCCGTACGTATGGCAAAAGATAAAAAAATAATTATTTATTCCATTGGTGTAGGTAAAGCTTCAGATTATGACAAACAACTTTTAGAGCATATTGCCACACAAAGTGGAGGAAAGTTTTTCAAAGCCAAAGATAGCGAAAGCTTAAGTGAGGTTTATGACATGCTTAATAAACTAGAACCTAGCCCTTTGCGTTCAGAACATTATTTACATAAATATCTTCTTTTTGATATACCTCTATTTTTTGCTATTTTTATGCTAGTGTTTATGTTAATAAAACGTCAAAGAAGTCACTTATGAGTCTACTTAATCCTTGGGCATTAGCCTTACTGTTACCATTATTATGGTTATTTAAATCACTTCTTCTAAAATACACGTTCAAGCATCTAGATTTTAAAAAAGAACAACTACGTTATTATCGTCAGTCGCAAACTTTGCTTTTTGTTCTTATCTTATGTATTATTGCTCTTTCACAACCTGTTATAGTAAATGAAATAAGTAAAGAAAAGTTTGATGCAAATGAGTATATTATTGCCTTAGATGCTTCATACTCTATGCAAGCAGATGATATAAAACCAAACAGATATACAGTAGCAAAACAGAGTATTATTTCTCTTTTACAAAACAATACACAAGACAGATTCAGTGTTTTTGCTTTTACTAGCAATCCTTTGCTTATATGTCCACCAACAACAGATACCGCTATTGCTATTAATGCCTTGAATGCCCTTACTCCTGAATATATTCTTACAAAAGGTACTTCTTTACGTAATCTAATACAAAAAATTTCTGAACTTGAAGTTGAACATAAAAACCTTCTTATCTTTAGTGATGGAGGAGATGAACATGACCTTGCTAAACTTATTTCTTTATCAAAAAAACATGCTATTACAGTTAATATCGTAGCCTTAGGTAGTTCAAATGGTGCTGTACTAAGAAAGGATAACAAACCTATACACGACAATAATGGAAATCTTGTTGTTTCACGTATCAATCCGATTTTAAAAATACTTGCAAATGAAACACAGGGACATTATTTTGAAATAAACAAGGCAGACAGTGATATTCGTCATCAAATCAGTGATGCACTTGAAGAAAGTTCTATTGAAGCAAAAGAGCAAAAAGTAGATATTTTAAGCTATAAAGAACTCTTCTACATTCCACTTCTTTTAGCTTTTATTATTCTATTTAGTAGTTTAACAATCATACAAAAATATCTTCCATTTTTTGCACTTATCCTTACTATAAGTCCTCTTTCATCCGCAGAAGCCTCACTTTTAGATTTTTATTATTTAAATCAGGCCAATAAAGCATATTCACAAAAAGAGTATAAAAAAGCTGCTCAGGAGTTTGAAAAAGTAACACCTTCTCAACAGAGTTATCTTAATATTGCAAATAGCTATTATCATAATAAGCAGTATCAAACAGCAATGAAGTATTATACTCAGATACAGACTAAAGATAGAACACTTAAACAAAAACTATATTTCAATATGGCTAACTGTGCCTCACATTTAAAACATTATGACCGAGCAAAAAACTATTATCAAAAAGCACTCGCTTTAGGTTTTCACAACGAAAGTTTTGAAAACCTAAATCAACTATATGCCTTAGGTATATTTTCTAAAGTAGATGTTGCGGATATGCTTCCAAACCCTGATGCAAAAGAGAAACAAGAGAGTTCAAAAAAGAATGAAAGACAAAAAGATGATGATAAAAAAGAGACACAGGGAGGCAAAAGTAATCAACAAGCTTCACAACGTTCTCAAGGTGCTGGTGGAAATATGAAAAAAAGAAAAAAAAATACTAAAAAAACCAATATGAATCGTTCTGATAAACACTATAAAATGGGTTACAAAGCTTATGAACTCATTAACAAAGGATATACAAATGAACAACATCCTTGGTAAGATACTTCTCTTAACCTTTTTTATTTTCCTGCCTAGTGCAGTAATGGCAACAACAAAATATTGTGAATACTCTATCCACACAGACACTAAAACAGCTTATATAAATGAAGCAGTGAAAATACACTTTAAAACACGCCAGAAAATTCATAATGAAGTTATGTTTTTTGACTTAATCCCTTTAAAAAGTGAAGATTATAGTTTTGTATTACTAAGTGAAAAACGCCATGAATTTAGCTATCACGATGCAAAAAAAGATTTTCAATATCTTATATTTCCTAAAAAAGAAGGAACTATAAATGTACGATTTGATTTTAGAATACGTCGTGCGAGTGATGACGCAGTAGCACAAGCCTATATTGGTAGTCGCGATAATGTAAAGTCTATTCCTACTATAAAAGTACATATTGCACAACCTGTTATCACCTTAAAAATTTCTCCACTACCTAAAAAACTTGACGGCGTAGGAAATTTTAATCTACAAATGAGTTTAGATAAAACTAGTTCTAATTCTTATGATGCTATCAATGTTACATATACTCTTACTGGTACAGGTTATTTAAATACTAACTTTGAACCATTACATGACATTAACAAAACAACAATTTTTACAGGTATCACAGACACAAGACCACAAGCAACTCCAAAGGGGCTTAAATACAAAAAAATATGGAAATATGCTATCGTTGCAAAAGAGGACTTTGTGGTTCCTATGGTAAACTTTTCTTATCTAAATACAAATACAAAAACTATTTCTGAAGAAAAAATTGAAGCAAAAAATATTATAATTACACCATTTAATACAAAAGCTCTTTTAGATGCAAAAGAATCCCCTGTACAAAAAAATTATTTTATACTCTTTACAAAATATATTTATTATATTCTGAGCTTTATTGCAGGTTTACTTGTGGCTAAACTTATAGAGATACTTCCAAAAAAGATATCTACTAAAAAAGAAAGTTGTTGCAAAAACGTCATAAAAGCAAACTCTGCTCAAGCATTAATAAAAGCTATTTTTCCACTGATAAGTACTTTGAAGTTAGAAAAAGAAGTGGCACATTTAGAAAAAATTGCCTATACCAAAGAAAATGGCAAGGCTTTTGAAAAGATAAAAAAAGAGATAATAAAAAAGCTAAAGAATTAAAAAAAGTCTTTAAGCATTTTATCAAGATATTTTTTAGCATGTTCTGCTTTAGATATTTTTTCATTAAATATAGTTGCTACTGCTGGATATTTATTGCTATATTCTGTATATAATCCACATTTCATATCAATATGTTTTTTAAATTCATTAATAACATTTTCCATATCTTCACGAGAAACAATAAAACGCATATAGTGCTGAAACATACGTTCACGTACATCTACAACAATATGTTCATCTAGTTCTGCTGCCATACCTTTGATATCCCAGCGACTAAACAATACACCACTTTTTACAGGTGGCATAATTTCTGCATATATTGCACGAACATAATCAGGATAGTCATCAAAAGACTCCTCAGGTTCATCACATCCATCAGGACCACACGCTGCCTCTTGTTCTTTTTTCTGAAGCGCTTCAAATTCACTACGTAATTCGTTAAAATCTTCCATTTTCATATCGTATCCTTTACTCTTTAATTATATTGTTAAATAGATTTTCACTGATAGTTTCTAGTAGTGAAGTATAATCAAAATATTCTACATCATTATCTAACGATGCCATTATATGCAAGGCATCATCTCTATCATCTCTTAAATCAAGACATATTGGTGAAAGTTTTGTAATACCTTTAAAAACATCAATATCAAGGGTATTAATCACTAAATCATAACTCTTTAAATCAATTTCATTCTCATTGGTAAGACGGTTAATATCTACTTCTATACCTTGATTTTGTGAAATATTTAAAATACGTTCAATCTCAGGATCAAACAGAGCAAGTTGCTTATCTTTTAGAACACAAACAATGGCTTCAGCCATACCTTCTGCTCCTATAATAGCAATTTTTTCTGCCTTATGCTCTTTTACAAAACTCTTAATTGAGTTAGGTAGGAGATAAGTTCCATGTAAAGTTTCAGCTTCTCTTGTTACAAAATCGCATAAGCCAGAAATCTCAACCATCTTATCTTTAGAGTCAATAATATCAAGTGTATCTTTTTGATATTGTCTATCTATCCAAGCGCCATTTACATGAGATTTTTTCATATTTGAAAGCGTAAAGTAAAAATCATCAGGACGAATATTCATAGGAATAATCATTCCATTACTACCCGCTTTTTTAATCAATCGATTTATAAAAACAAATAAACGATTCTGCTGAGCATTTTCAGAAATAAGGCCATATAATTTTGTTTCATTTGAGATAGAATTTTCGGCATTCATTGTCATTATTCCATCACTCATTTCATCTCCCACAGTTCATTTGCTTCTTCTTCTTCTATACGACAACGTGTACAAATAACTTCACCACCACTATAGATAAAAGGCATCCCACATTCATTACAGCGTCGTAAATCAAATTTAGCTAAACGTTGCTGCTCTGGCTTAAATAGATTTTTTAGATCAAATACTGGACTTAATGTTAGTGCGTCTGGTTCGCATACATCATGACAACTATGACATTTTATACATTCACTCGCGGTAAAATCAATAAAACTTCCATGGTTATCACTCTGTAAGGCACCTGTTGGACAGATGCGATAACACATTTGACAATTAGTACATGTATTTTCATCTAAAACTTTTTGCGATGTAAAAGTAATGTCTTCAGACTCTATTCGATGAAACTGCGAAGGTTCATCAACACGTTTCATAGCCATACCTAAAAGTTTACGTCTATTGGGTATCTTTTTTTGGCGTATACTTTGAATATCTTCAATAGTTGCAATATGTTCTTTTAAGAATTCATCCCTAGCTTCAACTTCATTTTCAAAATTTTGCTTAACTTTTACAGCTTCTTCTACATTTAATTTTGATAAAAAATCACGTCTGCTACTTGGAGATTTTTCTTTTTCTTGTGTTGATTCAATTACTTCAAATAGTATCTCTTTCTTAACTTCCATAGCTTCTAAAAGAAAATTAACTTCATCAACTCGTTCATCAATAATAGCTTCGTTCTTTTTAGCAATATCACATTCACTACAAAAAGAGCGATTAAAACGTAACTTCTCAGGTGCTAAAATTGCAAGGCTTAACATCTCTTCTGTACTTAACGCTGCTATACAAGGGATATCATCCTTACAACTGACAATATTTTTATCAGACTCTAAAAAAGAGAATATATAATCTAGTGCATTAAAATCATCTAAGCTATAAGCTTCATCAGGACAAGCAGCTAAACAGCCACCACATCCTACGCAGTCATTAGGTACAAAAGAAGGAAGATTATTCTCTTCATTTATAAGAATTATGTCAATAGGGCATGCAGTTACACAATCGTTACAGATTGCAAACTTATTGCTTGTTCTAACACAACGACTAACGTCTAAACTAAGAAGACTCATTACTTATAGCTGCACTTTCCATCTACAATACTGTCATTTAAATATTGAAAATCACTCATTAAAAATTCTAAACCAAGTTCAGCTACATCAAAATAGAAGGCTGTTCCTGCTTCTGATTTTACGTTGATTAAAAACATTGGAGCCCATTGTAATAAGTGCTCACGTAAAAATTTCTCTTGAATAAGTGCTAGTTCTGAAGCAATTTCTAAGGCTTCATCGTTAAGTGCTTTAAGCTCAGCATCACATAACATATACATAAATTCAAATTCTATTCCAATATGATCAGCACTTACTGCACGAGCTTTACCTAAATCAACATGAAAATCATATTCACTAAACAGTGCTAAAACAGGATTATCTCCTCCAGTTTCCATCTGTTGATCCTCACGCATATAAAATGATTCATAAGGAGTCATATGAAGTAAAAAAAGATTTGTAAAATCAACATCAAGATATTGTTCTAGAAGTTCTTTTTTTGACATTTCCTTACGTTTATCCCATTTAATGTAACTTGGGAAGAAAGAAAGCATATTTTCGTCTTGTTCAATTGTTTCTAATAAATTTTTGTCAACTTCTGACATCAATAATCTTGATATAAGAGCGTAAAAATTGACGCGTGATTGTTGGTTTGTTAAAACTTCTTGCATGTAAAAAACCCTTGAAATAATGTGTGAAAGTGTAACTAAACACCCCTCAAGGGGTGCTTAAGAAGAAAGATTAAACGTCTTTAATATTTACAGCGTAAGCTTTATCAGAAAGCGGAACTGCCGGACGTTTAATATGTTGAGGACGACGTAACTTATCATTTACATCAAGAGGACGAGTTAACTCATCTCTCCAAGCTTGATATGTTTTGAAGTTATTTTCGTAATTAACGTAAATATCACCAATTTTGTCATCAGCTTTAGCTTTTTCAATAATAACTTTTTGATGCCAAGCGTGGTTACCCGCGATTGGATCAGCATGAGTAGGTGCAACAGCATTTTGCCATGAACCAGAAAGTCCATCCCACCAGATATTATCTAAATCTCTATTGTACTCTTTAAATTTCCAGATATCATGTCTTGGAGTGATACCTTTGATTGGTTTAAGTGTACCTATTTTACCATCAGTTTTCATCTCATATAAAGGAGAACCGATACCCATTACACCAAGTTTGTGTTCAAAACCAGGAATCGCAACCGACTCTTTTAGTTTCCAACGACCAGCATGGTGTGAGTTAGCAACAACGCCTGGCATTGTTGCTTCAGTAGGTACTGCCATCGCTACAAAATAACCTGAATCAAGATTAGACACAGTATCTGTAATTTTAACACGAATAGCATCACCACGTTTAATATCTAAACGTTTAGCATCTTCTGTATTAATCCAAACCGGGTTATGGTTTTGAGAAATTTCCATTAGATGCTTCGAGTTTACTGAACGTGTATGAATATTGTATGGAAGACGGAAAACCGTATTCATAGCAAATTCATTATCCGCTTTCATAAACTTATGGTGTACTTGAGTAACAATGTGAATCATTTTATCATATTCACCTTCATTACGTGGGTAGATAGGAATAGCGTATTCTGGCCATTTCCATTCAGCAAACCACTCAGAGTAGAACTCAAGTTTTTTACTTAGTGTATGGAAACCTTCATAAAGACGTCCATCGATTTCAACACCGATAGATTTTTTATGTCCATCATGCTCAACCCATAAAGCACCAAACTCATCTTTTTCAACTTCACTTTCATCAAATGCATGTCCATGAGCATGGTATTTACCATTTTTAACTTCAAGAGGTTTCTCTTGTGGTTTGTAAACATTTTTCTCTTCTGTCCAAGCCCCATGATCTCTCATGTAACAATACACAGGAAATTCTTCACTTGGATAAAGTTTCTTAGATGTTGCAGAAAGCTTAGGTAATAAAGACATTGCTGCATCAAAATATTCAGGTACAGTTACTGCACGTTTTGGATCATTTTTAGATGCCCAGTATTTACGAATACCAAGGCTACCATCTGGATCCACATGATGTACCATAAGGTTAGGAAAAAATTCACTTTCTTCCCATACTTCACCAAGACCAAATTTCATATGTGCTTCTAAAGTAGCACGAGTAGGATCTTTTGCTTTCCAACCCATTTTTTCAGCAGCAACACGAAGAACCGCTTGACGGAACTCAATACGACGTTCTGGTTTAGATGGAGTAGACTGTTGATCATTACGCTCACCAGCAAGACCTACTGGAAGAATGTAATCACAATACCAGTTTGTTTCAGACCAAGTTGGAGAAAGGTTAAATGTTAATTCAACTTTTTTCTCATCTTTAAGTACTTCAATCCAACGGAAACCATCTGGATTAATCCAAACTGGATTGTACATACGTGGGAACCATACTGCTAATTTAGTTGGAACATTAAGTCCCTTAGCGATCCATTTTTGTTGCCATTCTGTATCCATAAGAAGGTGAGGCATAATCATACTCATTTCAAATGAAGACAATGGATATTCAGGTGGCCATGCAAGTTCATTCCAAACATCGACTTTAGGAGGACGTTCGCCTGAAACAGTAGCTTTTTCACCTTTACCAGCAACAGAAATCTCATGCCAGTGGTGGAAAGATGTTCCACCTTCATCACCACGAAGTGCACCACGAAGTGCTAGTGAT
>Ga0256826_1000826_pt1 | contig 19284 bp, 19 predicted proteins | sample CV79metaG_FD_185975 | JGI IMG/M metagenome (GOLD analysis project Ga0256826, IMG submission 185975) | Hydrothermal vent microbial communities from East Pacific Rise, Pacific Ocean - CV79 | ecosystem: Environmental > Aquatic > Marine > Hydrothermal vents | place: Pacific Ocean: East Pacific Rise...
TGGTTTTTGCACCAGGACTTCCAAAAACTCGTTCAGGAAAAATCATGCGTCGTATTTTACGTACTATAGCAAAGGGTGAAAAAATCACTCAAGATATCTCAACACTAGAAGATCCTTCTATTGTTGCAACACTTGAAAAAATGGTAAATGGATAATATTCATAAAGAGAATAAACGCTATAATTCTGTAAAAAGTACATAAGGTTCATTAATTATAATTTTCCGGGTTGCATATTTTCTTTGAAAATTTGCACTCCTACAGATTATAAACCTTATGCAAAAGAGAATATTATGGAATTATGTGTTGCATTAGATTTACCTACAAAAGAAGAGAATTTAAGTTTAATTGAGAAAATTAAAGAACACGATGTCTGGCTTAAGGTTGGACTTCGTACTTACATCCGTGATGGTGAAGAGTTTTTAAAAGCTATCAAAAAAATTAATCCAGATTTTAAAATATTTTTAGATTTAAAACTATATGATATTCCAAACACTATGGCTGATTCTGCTGAATCAATTATGGGACTAGGTGTAGATATGTTTAATGTTCATGCAAGTGCTGGGAAACGTGCCATGACAACTGTAATGCAGCGTTTAGAAAAATATGAAAATCGTCCTATAGTGTTAGCAGTAACAGCACTCACTTCATTTAGTGAAGATGAATTTTCAGAAGTTTATGAAAATACAATCGCAAGTAAGGCTGATCAGTTTGCAAAAGATGCAATGGATAGTGGTCTTGATGGTGTTGTATGTTCGGCGTTTGAATCTGCTTCTATCAAAAATATAACAAATGAAAATTTTATGACACTTACTCCCGGTATAAGACCTTTTGGTGAAGATTCAGGTGATCAAAAAAGAGTTGCAGATGTGGCGTTTGCTAAAGTATCCCATGTTGATTTTATCGTAGTTGGTCGTCCTATTTATCAAGCAAAAGATCCTTCAGATGTTGTAAAAAGAATTTTAGAACTCGTTTAAGCTAAATGTTATTAAACATCTATTATAATTACGGTCTTCAAACGGAAAATTGGGTGAGCGGTTGAAACCACATCCCTGCTAAGGATGCGTATGGGTAACTGTACCGAGAGTTCGAATCTCTCATTTTCCACCACTTGAAGACCTAAACTTCATTTTAAATACTTCCCAATAAATCTTTAAAAAAATTACTTAATAAAAAGAAGATAAAGAACTCCCCATAAAAGAAAAATAAAGATTCCTAGAATTGTAAAAGTTATTATAATCCTCGTTGTTAAATAAAAAAGAAATTTAATAGAAGTAGGTATTTTCATCTATTTTTGATAAGGATGAGTTTTTAGTTTTAAACCTTTTGTCGCATAATCCATTCCACCTAAAAGATTTGTTACTTTGTAGTTAAGTTCTTTTGAAAGCCAAGGAGCTATCATAGATGTCCTACTTCCTGAGTGACAGATAATTGCAAAAGGTTTTGAAGTATCAACTTTGGCGTTTAACTCTTTTAAAAAATTGTTTACATTATATTTTCCTTGTTGATTGAAAAACATGATTGGGATGGCATTTTTTAAAAGTCCTGTTTCTTTCCACTCTGGAGCAGTTCTTATATCAACTATAGGGAGATTAGAATTAAGCATCTCTTGTGTGATATAACTATTTTTTAGCTCTGCAAAGAGAGAAAGACTTAAAAGTATGAGTAGTATAATTATTTTTTTCAATTTGTTCTCCGAAAATGATAGTATAATTATAGCTATAAATAAATAATAGAGGTTTAAAATGGCAGCATCGCAAAAAGCAATCACTAACTCAAATAGACTTCGCTATATTAGAGCATTGGAACGTTTTCATAAAGGGATGATATCTTATCTTATGAATACAGCAGATTTAAACCATAAAGGTTTTGATAAAAAAATTGTAAACTCTTTAAAAGTTCTAAATCGTATCGAAGAAGTTGATTTATATAAAGGTGAGTTAAAAGATTTACAAACTCTTGTAAAAAAAATGATTAGCTATAAGGAATCTGAAGAAGATATTGAAAATATTAAAGAAGAACTTCTGCACAGCTCAAACCAACTAGACAAAAATAAAAATGCACGTAGATATAAAAAAGATAAACACTCTAATGCTAAGTTCGATGAGTGGGAGTAGAAGAGTATTATGGCAAGAATTTTACTTTTAGAAGATGATGAAATATTAAGTGAAACACTTTGTGAACTTTTAGAATCTCAAGGGTACAAAGTTGATACTGTTTCTACGGGTAATGGTGTACTGGACATTACACAACAGCATAGCTATGAACTCATGTTGTTTGATGTAAATGTACCTGATTATAATGGCTTTGAACTCTTAGATATGTTAAGAAAATCGGGAAATAAAACACCATGTATTTTTTTAACATCCTTAAATGATATAGCATCACTCTCTAAGGGATTTGAAGTAGGGGCAGATGATTATTTAAAAAAACCTTTTGATTTTGATGAATTACTTGTTCGAATTAGTGCAGTATTACGTAAATCATTTAGTGCTCAAAAAAATATGATTATATATAAAAATTTAATATATAAAATATCTACAAATGAAATTTTTAATGGTGAAGAACTTTTACTATTAGCACCACAAGAACAGAAACTATTAGCACTTTTTTTTAAGCATCAAGGTGAAACAATAAGAAAAGAAGATTTTTTGTATGAACTTGAAAACCATAAAACGCCAAGTGAGGGTGCACTACGAGTATATATAACTAAACTTAGAAAGATAGGTTTAGAGATACAGACTATAAAAGGTATAGGATATAGACTTGTTGGGTCATGAAAAAAGAGCTTTTTGGAAATTTTTTAGTATCTATTTTGGAAGTGTTGCAATCTTAATCTTAGCAGCAGGTTTTTTCTACTTTGGTGAACAAGAGAAGATGATGATAAAAAAAGAGCACTTTTCTATGATTGAGTTTACGAGACAACTTAAAATGAAACTAAATCCACAAGATACACATATAAAGTATACACATAAAGATATTATTATAAATGATTTCAATATGAATAATTTTACAATCAAAGAAGATAAGTTTATGAAGTATATGCCTTATAACTGGAATGGTGGCTATATTTTAGTTACTAAAGATAAGATTCATTATCATGAAAACCTTTTAAATATTAAGCTTAAAATTATAATTGTGCAGGCTCTTCTCTTAGCACTCTTCGCTTGGATAAGTTATCTTCTATCGATAAAAGCTTTGCAACCTATGCAAAATGCTATTACAAAGTTAGATAATTTTTCAAAAGATTTGATTCATGATTTAAATACACCAATTACTTCAATGTTTTTAAATCTAAAATTGTTAGAATTAAAACATGAATTTAAAGATAATAAACCACTTTTTAGAATCAAGCGTAGTCTTGAAGATATAGGTGAACTTCACTCAAATTTAACGGTACTACTTCAAGAAGATACAATGGTCGTTCAAAAAGAAAATCTTTTTGAGATTATTAAAGAAGTTTTAGTAACACATAAAAAACTTTACACAGATATAAGTTTTACACTAGTTGAAAGTGACGTGTATGCTATGGTAAATAAAGATGCCTTTAAACAAGTTATAGTAAATATAATTTCAAATGCTTGTAAATATAATGTAAAAAATGGATATGTAAAAATATATATGAAAGATTCTGTACTCTGTATAGAAGATGGGGGTGTTGGCATCTTAAATCCTGAGCAGATATTTCAGCGTTCATATAAAGAACATGCGAGTGGACATGGAATAGGCTTAGATATAGTTAAAAGGCTATGTGAAGTAATGGGTATAAAGATAAGTGTTATCTCCAAAATTAATAAGGGAACAACCATATCTTTAAAATGTAAAAATTAAAGTTTATGTATAGAGCCAAAAATCACGTGGTTTTCTTCTTGACTGTGTAGAGTGTAGAGAGAGCTCTTTGGAAGCTGATTTTGTAAAAAGTTCAATTATATTACTAAGCTCAGTATCTAAACCAAACATATCTAAGTAGATATGTATTAACTTTTCAGCATCTTTAAAATGCATTTTTTTGATATGAAAATTTATTTTCATTTGATAAGCTAATCTTAATAAATCTCCTGTTTTTGCACTTCTTGAAGGGAGCTTCTGAAGTGAACTTAGATTTTTTTCAAGTTCACTTATCTTTCCTTTTATAGCATGCTTCTCACAATCATTGATTAAAACATTCCATTGCTCTTCTAATAGTTTTCCTAAATCAGTATATTTTAGAGAACAGTTCTTATCCATGAGTTTATAACATGAAAAAAGATCATTCTTATTAAAAGCATCAAAAAGCTTTTTTACATTCTGAGACTCTTCACGTAAATCATTTGCAACTTTTTCATATTGAGAATTCTTTTCTAAATTTTCAAGAATTATCTCTGCGTGAGTAATATTTCCAATTTGTATAAGTTCTTTTGCCTCTTTTAAATTGTTTTTCATTTCATCATGAAGTGATTGATAATAGTCTAAATTAGTAAAGTTTTTGTTTTTCTTTGCAATATTATTAATTCTTTCAAACTCTTTGTTTTCAATCGCTTGTAAAAAATTTATGAATTCTTTATTTTTATAAAGAATAAATTTTATAACAGAGCGTTTAGATGGAACCATAATATAATCACTCAAGAGAGCTCTTGCTGCTTCTATATTGTTTATATGCATAAGTTTTTGAGCTTCTATAAAGTTTTTTTGCCAAATCTTTTCTAAACTTTTATACTCAAGAGTCTCTTTTAGTGCTGGAAATTTATCTGACATAGAGTAGACTAAACTATATTTCTTCTCATGAAAAAATGTCTTGAATTTATCATAGTTTTTAAAAGCCGTATATATAAGTTCAACTTCATCTTTTTTAGAAGGTATTAGAAGTAAAGGTCGTGTGATATCTTGCGCAGAAACAAGATCATTTTTGAGAAGATATTTAGTCGCTTGAATAAGATTTTCTTGATAACGATTTTCTAAGTTTATGTTCTCTTTTGAACCTCTAAGCATAGGTGCTTTTTGTAGTAGCTTGTATGCCTGATATATTTTATTTTCATTTATTAAAGATTTTAAATTATTTAAGTTAACTAGCTCTACATTTAATACAGTAGAATCTTTTAAAACTACTAAAAGAGAGTCTTCTTCTTTTTGAATAATTGTCATAATATCTGTATCAAATTCAAAATATTTATTGTCAATTATTTTTAATGTTCTTATATTTATAAGAGAGATATAGTTTTTTTGTGAACTTACAAGTATGTACTCTTTATTTGGCATTGAAACAATATTTTTTATTTTTCTAAAAGGAGCATTTAATCGTTGAATTTTTGAAGTGTTATTTAAAGTTATTATCTCAATAACACCATCTTCATTACCACTTATAAGATGGTTGTCATCTAAAAAATAGAGAGTTTCTATCTTAACTCTAGATCTAGTAATGATTTTCATATTATCTCTTGAGTGTAGATTAACAATGTAAATTGCTCCACCATAACCAGTCGATGCAAACTTGTCATTATGAAAAGCGAAGGCACTCACATAGTTATGTTCAACTTGAGAAAATTTTTCATCTGGAAAAAGATAAGGAAATGAGCAGATTCTAGAAAGTTGTGAACTACTATTGAAACGATATTGAGTTACTCTTCCATCTTTTGTACCAATAAGCAAGTATGTTGAAGAGGGATCAAAAGAGATAATATTGATTTTATTTGGGAGTTTTATTTTTTTAATCACAACTTGAGTAGCTAAAATCATAACACATACAGTAGTTGAATTGACAAAAGCAACTAACTTAGAATCAGGACTAAAACTTACTAAAGATGTTGTAGTATTAAGTTCTTGAGGTAAGATGTTTTTTAGTACAGAATACTCTTGTGCATCAACAATCCTAATACCACTACTTTTAGTAGCAAAAATAATAGTTTTATTTTCAAGAACCTTCAAGCTTAAAATTGAAGAATAAGCTTTAAAACATTTAGTAAACTTCTGCAAAATCTCTACTCCAAATAGTATAATAATTTATATTATCTATTATTATAATATCGTATTCTTAAATAAAAGAATAATTAAAAAAAGTTTGGAATAGTTTCTAAATATATTTGTTTTTTTTGTTCTTTTTTATGTAAATAAGAGGTATAATAATAAAAATAAGGGGTTTTTATGGAAAAAATAAATTGTGATGTTTTGATAATTGGTGGTGGACCTGCCGGTGGAGTAAGTGCTGTTACTGCAAAAATGAATTTTCCAAATAAAAAAATACTTGTGATAAGAGAGTTTGAAAAACAGCTTGTTCCTTGTGCAATTCCTTATATATTTGGAAAAACACTTGGCTCTAGTGAGTTGGATGTTGCCTCATGTGGAGCTGCAAAAGAGATGGGTATTTCTACTCTTTTAGGTGAAGTAAAAGATATAGATTTTCAAGGAAAAATCGCATTTACTAAAAAAGAAGCTATCTCTTTTGATAAGCTAATCTTTGCAACTGGTTCAAAACCTTTTGTTCATGACTCTCTTCGCCATTCATTAGCCCTTGATGGTGTCTTTACTGTAGCAAAAAATAAAGAGCTTATAGATAAAGCAAGAGCTTATATAGAAGATAAAAAAGATATTGTAGTTGTTGGTACTGGTTTTATAGGTGTTGAGATGGCTATGGAACTTTCAAGTGTAGGAAAAAATGTAACTATAGTAGGTGGAAGTAAACATATACTTAAAGGTGCATTTGATTCTGAAATAGCACAAGAAGCAGAAGAGATACTTTTAAAGGCTGGTGTAAAATTTATAGGTAATGATAGAGTAAAAGCTATTATCGATAAAAATAGTGACAATATAGTCAATGCAGTAGAGTTAAAGAGTGGTCTAGTTGTAGATACAGATGTAGTTATCTTAGCGACAGGGTATAAGCCAAATACAGAGTTAGCTCAAAAAGTTGGCGTTTCACTTGGTCACTATGGTGGTATATGGGTTGATGACTATATGAGAACACAAAACCATGATGTTTTTGCAGTAGGCGATTGTAGTGCAAGAAGAGCTTTTATCACAAAAACACCATCAAAAGTTATGTTGGCTTCTACTTCTTCAGCTGAGGGAAGAGTTGCAGGAAGCTCTCTTTATGGTCTCAAATATATGAAAGGTTTTAGTGGAACTATAGCTATTTTTTCAACTTTAGTTGGTGATATAGCATTCTCTTCTGCTGGTGTGACAGAAGATGAAGCGAATGATGCTGGAATGGATGTTGTGATAGGTACATTTAGTGGTATGAATCGTCACCCTTCAACGATACCAGGTGCACAAAGACAGTTTGTAAAACTTGTAGCAACTCGTCATGGTGGACAGATTATTGGTGGACAGATTATTGGTGGGAATGAGACGGGTGAAATGATAAATATTATAGGTTTGATGATAGAGAGTTCAGAAAATCTCTATCGTGTTATGTCTATGCAAGTAGCAACACAACCTATGTTAACAGCTGCACCAACAAACTACCCTATAGTTATGGCAGCTATCATGGCTATGAAAGAGATAGAGAAGAATAAAGGTGATAAATAGATGCTAGAGACCTTTTTTTTATATGCACTTGGTGTGAGTGGAGGAGTTTTTCTTCTCTACTTTTTAGGTATAGCTTTAGCACCCTATGCTCCAAGTAAAATAAAAAATGAACACTTTGAGTGTGGGCTTCCTGCTTCTGCATCAACTCCAAAAAAAGCTAATTTTGGTTTCTTTGTCTATGCCATTATGTTTATAGTAGCAGATATGAGTGCTCTTTTTGTGGCACTTTTTGTTTATGGGACAGATAAACACTCTTCACTTATGGCAAGTCTGTTTGTACTTATATTAGCATTTGCTATTACACTCTCAATGCGAGAGCTTAAAAAAGGGGAGAATGAATGTTAAAAATATTAGATTTTTTTGACTATGCAAAGAGTGAATCACTCTGGATGGCACACTTCTGTACAGGTTGTTGTTCTTTAGAGATGGCTGCTGCTATGGGACCTCGTTATGACTGGGAGCGTTATGGTTATCTTCCTACTCCTACACCGCGTCAAGCTGATGTTTTGATGATAACGGGTCTTGTAAGTAAAAAGATACTTCCTTCACTTCTTCGTACTTATGCACAGATGCCTGAACCTAAATATGTAGTAGCTCTTGGAGCTTGCTCTTTTGATGGTGGCCCTTACAATGACTCTCTATCTGTTATAAAAAATCCTACAGAGATACTTCCAGCGGATGTTTTTATAGCTGGTTGTCCTCCAAAACCTGAGGCTATCATAGAGGGTTTAGAAGAGGTAAAACGCAAGATAAAAGCGGGTATTCCAAGTGCTGCATCTCAAGGTGGACTCTGGAAAGAGATGGAGTTCTAAAATGGAGTATGTCAAAAAATTAATTAGCTCGTATAATTGTGAGTATGTTGAGGATTATAAAAAATGCTGGACAAAGGCGAAACTCAACTCTAAAAATGACCTACTAAGTGTCGCAGAAGCTCTCAAGAAAGAGGGGCTTCGTTCTCTCTCTACAGTCTCTCCAACAGATTTTATAGATGAAAATATAATGGAAATAAACTACTTCTTTGAAGACCTTGAGACTAAACGCAATCTTTGGCTTAAAGTTGATTTACCTCGTGAGAAAGAGGAGTGTGAGATAGAGTCTCTAACTCCTCTTTTTTCAAGTGCTGAGTGGCATGAGAGAGAGGCTTACTCTATGTTTGGAGTAAATTTTTTAAATCATCCCGACTTACGTGACATAATTAAGAGTGAAGATTATAGTGGCGTTTACCCATTTCGTAAAGATTTTGACTGGTTAGCACATGAGAAAAATGTTGTGCAAAATATGCAGACAATAGTAGATTCCTTTAAAAAAGAGCAAGAGGAGAATGAAGTTGAGTTAGATAGTGACTCATCTGAGACAATCCTAAATTGGGGGCCAACACATCCCGCAAGTGGACCTATACGACTTCGTGTGCATTGTGATGGAGAGGATATTATATCTATTGATCCTGATATTGGATATGTTTGGAGAGCACTAGAGCATCTTGTAACACAGAAAGATTTTATAAGTGCTATCGTATCTGTTGAGAGACTCTGTTTTATGGATAACATCAACTCTATGACGGGTTATGCGATGGCAGTTGAGGAGATAGCTGGTGTTGAGATAACACCTTTTGCATCTTGGATGCGTGTACTTCTTGGAGAGATTGCACGCTGTTCTTCACACTTTATGGGTCTTGGAATGTTCTTTAACAACATGGGTCTGCATACTCTAGCGATGTGGAATATGGATACTCGTGAACTCTTTTTAGACTTTTTAGAGTCCTACTCAGGAGCTCGAATAGCTACAGCTTCAGTTGAGCCGGGTGGTGTTCGTTATGGTCTTGATATGGCGATGTTTGATGAGCTTGAGAAGGCACTAGAGAAGTTTGATGAGAGTATAGGAGAAGTTGAGGCTATTTTTGTAAAAAATCCTACTATGACACTTCGAGCTGAAAATGTAGGAGTTTTGAGTGCTGATGAGGTACATAAATTTGGGCTGAGTGGTATAGTCGCACGAGGGAGCGGTGTAAAAACTGATATCCGTATAGATGAGCCTTATGCTGCTTATGATGAGCTTGATTTAGAGTATATTATCCAAGAGGGTGGAAGTGCTAAAGATAGATTTATAATGCTCTTTCGTGATTTAAAACAGTCTGTAGATATCATCAAAAAAGCAAAAGAGCATATCTCAAACGCAGTTGAATCAGGAGAGATGAATCCTACAAAAGACCACATGGTAAAGGTACCAAAAAAACTTCCAAAAGGTGAAGCTATAAGTCGTGTTGAGTGGGCAAGGGGAGAGGTGTTGATGCACCTTGTAACTGATGAAAAAGCAAAATCTCCTTATAGATTGAAGATGCGCGCACCTAGTTTTAACCATACGATGATGTTAAACCATCTTTTAGCTGGAGCGACACTCTCAGATATTCCTCTGATTTTTGGTAGTCTTTATATATGTCAAGGAGATTTAGACCGATGAGTGAAGCACTATTTCAAGCCTTTATATTTCCTGGATTACTCTATGTTTTAGTCTGGACTGTAGGACTTTTTTGGTTTTTTAGAAAATTTATGGCAGCACTACACAAACGAGTTGGTCCTAGTTTTAATGGAAAAGGTGGCTCTTATCAGACACTCTTTGACCTCTCAAAACTTTTAACAAAAGAGAGTATTACCCCTGATGGAGTGAACCCTTATCTCTTCTCTACTATGCCACTTTTAGCTGTTATTTTTGCGATGCTTCCCTCTGCGTTTATACCGTGGATGGATGGAGTTGTAGTAGTTGATAGTGATTATGGAGTTTTAGCTCTTGTTATCCTTATAGGTATAGAGCCATTTTTACTCTTTTTAACAGGGTTTGGCTCAAACAATAAGTACTCTTTTTTAGGTGGTATTCGTATACTTACGCAATCTATCTCTATGGAGACCTCTTTTATCTTAGCCGCTCTCTCTCCCGCACTACTTTTTTCAACTATGAACTTAACAGCCATAGTTGAGCAGAGTTCGTGGTTTAGCTTTTTAGTTCTTCTTCCTGGTTTTATCATCTACTTTATAGCACTTTTAGGACTTCTTGAACAGCCTCCTTTTAACATTCCAGATGCAGAACAAGAGATAGTCTATGGATTTTATACCGAGTATAGTGGAACGAACTATTTTTTACTTCAAGTCGCAATGTTTGCAGAGTTTATGGCTGTTTTTGCTGGAGCTGCAACTCTTTTTCTTGGAGCATATAAGGGTATATTTTTCGATAGCTACTTCTTCTTTTTTATGAAGATGATGGGTATAGCTGTAGTTATGATGACTATGCGTGCTGCAACACCACGTATAACACTTGCTCAGATGTTGAACTTTTCGTGGCAATATATGGTACCTATAGCTTTAGTAAATATCGCTTGGGTACTTTTTGCAAAATCACTTTGGTTTATAGGAGCTTAGTTGATGATTTTAGATATTTTAAAAAAGACACTTCGAGTAGCTAAAGCACTTAAAACTTCGTCTCCAGCAACAAAAGATGTTCGCTTTGAGCCGATGCATCATCCCTCTCGTTATAGAGGGGAGCACACTATTGACTATGAGACATGTATAGGGTGTGATAGCTGTAACAAAATCTGTCCAGTTCATGCCATAACGATGAAGCATCTTCCTCTAAAGAAGCAAAATATCGTGCCTGAGGTAAATCTGTCAGTATGTATATTTTGTGGATTATGTGAAGATGTATGTCCAACAAAACCACAAAAAGCGATAATGCTAAGTGGAGGTCGTTACGATATGTTAAGTGGTGGTTGGCACAAAGATCAGAGTGACTTTTGGGTCAATGTTGATATACCTCAGAGCTATATTGACTCACGCTTAGAAGAGGAAGAGGCTGCTCGCGTTAAAAAAGAGTTAGCAGCAAAGAAGAAAAAGGCTGAAGCTGAAGCAAAAAAAGTAGCAGAAGCTAAAGAAGTACCAAAAGAGGTGGAAGAATGAACATAATACTACTTAGTGCTGTAATACTTTTAGCCATAGGCTCATTAGTTATAAAAAAAAGTGTACCAGCAATCATAAGTTTTATACTCATGATGTTTGTTTTAGGTCTCTACTACATCAACCTTGATGCAAAAATGTTGGGGCTTTTTCAGATATTTATCTATACTGGTGGTATTATGGTTTTGATGCTTTTTGGTGTGACTATAATCGGTTTAGAGTTTCCTCATGCCAAGAGTAAACCTCTTAATGCCATCGGTGCATTACTCTTTTTTATCCTTATATCAACGCTGTTTTTAAGAGGGGTAGATACTCTAAAACTTGTTGCAAATGAGAAGATAGAAGATATAAATCTTTTTAGTTCTGCGTTTAGTGATTATGTCATTATATTTGCACTTATAGCCTCTTCACTTCTCTATGCAACAGTGAAAATGAGCAGTGCTTTAAAAGCTAAAAGGAGTCGAGTATGTTTGAAATAGAGATACTTTTTGCTTTCGCACTCTTTGCTTTAGGGCTTTATGGTGTGAGCTCTAGGAGAGATTTCTTACGTATATTTTTCTCACTAGAGATGCTTTTAAACGCCATCATTATGCTTTTGGCTACTACAGCACACTATTTGGGTTTTACTCAAAATATAGCTCTTGCTTATATGGTAATGATACTTGCAACACTTGAAGCAGCCGTTGGTCTACTTATATTTGCGGCTGCAAATAAGATAGCTAAAGTTGTAACTCCTGATGAGTTAGAAGGAGAGAGAGATGAGTAGTTTAGCTTTAACACTTCTTGTTCTACCAATGACGGGTGCATTAATGGCGTTTATAGTTGGAAAGATAGATAAACGCTATGCTTTTTGGAGTGCAGAGCTTATAGGCTTGGCTCTCTTTTTGATTACACTCAAACTCTATAGCTCTTACTCTGAGCCAATAGATATGGCGTTTACATGGTTCACTCTTGGCTCTTTTAGTATCCCTTTTGGTATCTATATAGATGAGCTCTCTTTGGTAATGCTCCTTATCGCTACGGGTTTAGGATTTTTAGATATTCACTTTGCACATGATTATATGGCAGATGACCCACACCAGCCTCGTTACTATGCAAAAGTACTCTTCTTTATAGGTGGTATGATTCTGCTTGTAAGTGCAAAAGATATGGTTTCACTCTTTATGGGTTGGGAGTTTATGGGGCTTGCTTCATACCTACTCATCTCTTTTTGGCATCAACAAAATGAGCCAGCTGATGCGGGTATGAGTGCATTTCTCTTTACTCGTTTTGGAGATATCTTTCTTTTTGCTTCTATAGGAGTACTTTTTTATCTGACTGGAACAGTTGATTTAATGGCATTAAATACAATGGCAATAGAGGGTAATATAGATAAAAATATGATGTACCTTGTTTCTATATTTATCTTTATAGCAGCCATAGGAAAGTCAGGACAATTTCCACTTTTTCCTTGGTTAATGCGAGCTATGGAAGGACCTACTACGGTCTCTGCACTTATTCATGGGGCGACAATGGTTAACAGTGGTATATATATAGTAGCAAGACTTTTTGACTTCTATATAGCTGCTGAAGCGCTCCTTGTTGTAGCTGCATTTGGAGCTATCTCTGCGTTTATAGGGGCTACTTCTGCACTTGTACAAACTGAGCTTAAAAAAGTGTTAGCATACTCAACGATGTCTCATCTCTCCTTGGCGTTTATAGGTTTGGGTGCTGGAAGTTTAGCTGCTGGTATGACACACCTTGTAAATCATGCCGTCTTTAAAGCACTTCTCTTCTTAGGTGCGGGAGCTATCATAATGTCAGCTTCTCATGTAAAAGATATGTGGCGTTTTGGAGGTTACTCTAAAAAGATGCTTTTTGTAAGTATCGCTATGGCGTTTGGAGCATTAAGTTTGAGTGGGATTCCACCTTTTAGTGGCTTTTACTCCAAAGATGCCATCATAGCAACAACACTTTTAAACAGTGAAACTTCAGGTGTTATATCTTCTTTAACACTTATCGCTGGAGTACTTTCTATTGCTTATATAGCAAGACTTTGGTTACTTACTTTTAGTGGCGAGAGTAGAGATAAAGAGCTCTATGCTAAAGTAAAAAAACCATCATTTTTTTGGATAACTCTACCACTTATAGTGATGGCAGTTACAACTTTTATGATGGGCTTTTTTCAAGAGGGAATTGCGGAGATGGTAGGTGTAAAAGAGGGGCATGAGGCTCATGTTGATGGTCTTGTTTTTGCCCTTCTTAGTGCTATATCACTCTTAGCTCTTATAGTTTACTACTACTATGTAAAACGTTTAGATATCACAAAAAAGATAGCATCTCAACCTCTTATGAAGGCTATCCATACTCTACTTTTTAATGGTTATTTTGTAGAGTTTTTCATTCACTACTTTGCCAAAAATATTGTAGTAGGAAGTTTTGCAAAAACTATAAACTGGATAGATGTAAATGTAGTAGATGCACTCATAAACAACTCTACAAATCTAGCAAAGAGAGTAAAAAATTATCTCTCAAAAACACATACGGGTTATACGAGTGATAACTCTGGAGCGATGCTTTTAGGTCTACTTTTACTCTTTGTTGTTGTTCTTATAGGAGGTGTTTTATGAGTGCTTTAGAGTTTATATTTGTTCCTATGGTTTTAGCTGTAGTCTTGGCACTCTTTTTTCGTGGAGAGTCTAGTATAAGTAAGTTTGTATCACTTGGACTTTTTAGCTATATGCTCTCTTTTTCACTCTCTTTGTTTGAGAAACTTCCAAAAGTGGGCTACTTACAACTTGGTGAGTTTCTAAGAGTAGAGCAGTTTGACTTTGTGCTTACACTTCAAGTTGATATGCTAAGCACTATCATGCTTACACTCACATCTGCGCTTCTTATCTTAGTGTCACTCTCTAGTTGGAGTATGAAAAACCAAGCACTCTACTACTCATTACTTATTATGTTTAGTGGGGCGATATTTGGGCTTTTTATGAGTACAAATCTTCTTTGGTTCTTTATATTTTGGGAGCTTACACTTGTGCCTATGTACTTTTTAGTTGGCGTTTGGGGTGCAGAGAGACGTATTTTTGCTGCTGTGAAGTTTTTTCTCTATACTCACTTCGCCTCTATGCTTATATTGGTAGCATTTTTTCTTATACATAAAGAGAGTGGGCATTTTGATTTTACTCTTGTAAAAGAGTCTATGCTTCTCTCTCCTGTGCTTATATGGTGGTTGCTTTTTATAGGTTTCGCTGTAAAGATGCCAATTTTCCCTTTTCATACTTGGCTTCCTGATGCTCATGTTCAAGCTCCTGCACCTATATCAGTTTTACTTGCGGGAGTTCTCTTAAAGATGGGTGCTTATGCGATGATACGACTTGTGATTTTGCTTCTTCCTGAGACATCGCAAGAGTATGCTTGGATACTATTAACTCTAGGTCTTATCACTATGTTTTATGCTGCGTTTATGGCGATATATGAGACACATCTTAAAAAAATGGTGGCATATAGTTCTATATCTCACATGGGACTTGTTGTTGTTGCCATCTCAACTATGAGTTATGCGGGACTTAGTGCGGCACTTTATGAGATGATAGGTCATGCGTTTATCATAGCTCCACTCTTTTTAATAGCTGGATTTTTCCACCATAAAACTCACTCTTGGGAGATGAGGGATATGGGTGGCATCATGCAAAAAGCTCCATATATCTCAGCTATTTTTGTTATAGCTGGAGTTGGTGCATTAGGACTTCCTGGAACTATGGGATTTGTAGGAGAGCTTAGCATCTTACTATCTGCTGTGAAAAGTTTTGGTCTATGGCTTATAGTTGTAGCTCTTGGCTCTATGCTTGGAGCTGGTTACATCATATGGACACTTCGTCGTGTTATTTATGGGGAGATGAGTGAGGTGGTTAAAAAATCAGAGTTTAAAATGAACTTTTTTGAGTTTATTTCACTTGTTGTTTTTGCACTTTTTATTATCCTTTTTGGTCTTGTTCCAAATCTACTCTTTGAGTATATAAACCCTGCTTTTTCGCAGTTTAGTTCACTAGGAGGTCACTAATGTTGAGTGCTTTTACAACTCTTTTTGCATCCGCTCTTCTCTCTCTTGCGTTTCATAGAAAGTTTGCTCTTAAGCCTTTTGCTCTTTTAGCACTTCTTTTGGCATTTTACTTCACTTATGAGGGTGCGGGTGTTGCACTCATTGGGTTTGCTACAAATGAAAGTGTAAGACTCTTTGAGCTTATTGTTACTACTGTTCTTTTTGCATTTGTCCTTCACGAAGAGGAAGATATAAACATAACGCAGATACTCTTTATAGGAGCCTCTTCTATGCTTCTCTTAGAGTCTCAAACGCTACTTAGTTTTATACTCTCTTTTGAGTCACTCTCTCTTATATCTGTTATTTTAGTGAGTCAGATAAAAACTACATCTCAAGCAGAGGGTGCTGTAAAGATGTTTATAGCGGGAAGTCTTGCTACTGGTGTGCTCTTTTTAGGGGTAACTTTTTATCTACTTGGAGGAGGGGAGTTACTCTCTAGCGTTGAAGCTAATCCAAATAGTTTTGAAGTTTTAGGTCTACTTCTAATGCTTGGTGGAGTTTTTTATAAACTAACTATAGTCCCATTTCATGGCTGGGCGATAGACAGTTATGCACGTGTGAGAGAGACTCATGCGGGACTCTTAAGTGGTGTAGCAAAGACTGTAGTAGCGGTTGCAACTTTTAAAGTTTTTGCACCATTTTTAGCATTTGATGTAGCACTTACAAACCCACTACTTATAACTTTAGCACTTCTTACAATGACACTTGGGAATTTTCTTGCACTCTTTAGAAAAAGCCTAGCAGAGATAGTTGCTTACTCCTCTATAGCTCATGCTGGTTACTTACTCTTAGCGTTTGTAGCCATAGAGAGTAAGTTTAGTGTTGATGGAATACTCTATATATCTATCGCTTATATATTTATGCAGAGTGCTGCGTTTTTAGTTCTTGATATACTTAAAAAATATTACGATATTTCTACTATAGAGGAGCTTAGTGGTTTCGCTTCACAAAACGCCATCTTAGCATTTTTCTTTACTCTACAACTCTTCTCTCTAGCGGGGATTCCTCTTCTTGCAGGTTTCTTAGGAAAAGCAGTTGTTTTTTATGCTGTAGTAGATGCGGGTCTTTGGTGGGTAGCTCTTATAGCTCTTCTAAACTCAGCACTCTCTGTCGGCTACTATGCTTGGATAGTAAAGAGTTTATATTTCGACAAATTAAGTGCTAAAAAGAGAGAATATATATCTATAAAACTTCCTATGGTTGCACAGTCTATTTTGGTGTTAGGAACTCTCTATTTTGGTGTTTTTGCAGAGAGTGTATTTAGATAAAACAATCTATTTAAATATAATATAACTTTTAAAGATGTACAATGTTTAGAATAAATAAAAGGAGTCCTATTATGGCAAAAAAAGATAAAAAAGAAGAGGAAAAAAAGTTAGCAAAAAAACTTGCTAAGCAAGAGGTTAAAAAAGCTGAAAAGAAAAAAGAGAAGAAGAAAAAAGCTAAAAAAAAGAAAGCAAAGAAAGAGGCAGAAAAAAAGTTAAAAGCAAAGCTTGATAAAAAGACAAAAGAGAAGAAAAAAGCAAAAATGAAGAAGAAAGTAAGAGCTTCTAAAAAAGCAGAATAATTTTATTTTAGGGCTATGCCCTAATATCTTCTTCAAGAAGGTAGATTAACTACATTTCCCATCAATCAAATATAAGATAATTTATTTACTAATAATTACTGGAGTATATATGAAAAAAAAAGAGATAGACAAAATACCAGCTAGACTTGATTTCCTACAGAGTGTTACAGGCTTGATCTTAGCATTATTTATTATGGGACATATTATGTTTGAAGCTTCAATTCTTGTTTCTGAAGAGTTGATGTATAAAGTTACTATTATGTTTGAAGGGTATTATTTTTTTGGAGAAAAGTATCCTGGTATCATCTCTTTTTTAGCTGCATCAATAGGTAGTATATTTATTTTACACTCTGCAATAGCTATCCGAAAATTTCCTGCTTCATACCGAGACTATAAAATTATTAAAGAACATACTAAACGTTTAAAACATGAAGATTCTTATTTATGGATGGTTCAAGTTATAACTGGCTTTATGATGTTTTTTATAGGAAGTGTACATCTTTATATTATGATGACACAACCTGAAAATATAGGTCCATTTGCTAGTTCTAGTAGAGTAGTCAATGAGTTTATGGGACCTCTTTATTTTATGCTACTTATATCTGTTGTATCGCATGCCTTTATAGGTCTTTATCGTTTAGCTTTGAAATGGGGTTTTGGAGAGGGGAAAAATACAAAAGTATCTCGTAGACGTTTTAAGTTTTTAATGAATTTTATGATTTTACTTTATATAGTTGTAGGCTTAAGTTCTTTAGCAAAATATACCTATATAGGTGTTACACATGATTTTAGTGATGGTGTAAAATATAAATCTCAAACAATTAATCTGAAGGCTCACTAATGAAAGTAATATATACAGATGTTTTAATCATAGGTGGTGGTTTAGCAGGTCTTCGAGTGGCAACTGGCGTTAAAGAACGTGGTCATGATACAGTTGTTTTAACTTTAGTTCCACCAAAACGTTCACACTCTTCAGCTGCTCAAGGTGGGATGCAAGCCTCTTTAGCTAACTCAAATATGGGTGAAGGTGATAACGAAGACGTTCACTTTTCTGACACTATAAAAGGGAGTGATTGGGGAGCCGACCAAGTTGTTGCACGTATGTTTACTCACTGTGCTCCAAAAGCCATAAGAGAACTCGCTCACTGGGGTGTTCCTTGGACTCGTGTAGAGCGTGGTGACAGAACTGCCATCATAAACGCCAAAAAAGTTACTATTACTGAAAAAGATGAGGCTCATGGGCTTATAACTGCTCGTGACTTTGGTGGAACTAAGAAGTGGAGAACCTGTTATACATCAGATGGAACAGGTCACTCTATGCTTTATGCTATGGATAACAAAGCCCATGAAGATAAGGTAGAGATACATGAGCGTTTAGAAGCTATAAGTCTCATACACGAGAATGGTCGCTGTTATGGAGCTGTTGCTAGAAATCTTATGAGTGGTGAACTTGTAGCTTATGTTGCCAAGGCTACTACAATCGCTACTGGTGGATATGGTCGTATATATAGTGTTTCAACAAACGCCATTATCTGTCAGGGAATAGGTCAAGCTATAGCCCTTGAAACAGGTGTAGCAACTTTAGGAAATATGGAAGCTATTCAGTTTCACCCGACGGCTATAGTTCCCGTTGGAATCCTTACAACTGAGGGGTGTCGTGGTGATGGTGGACTTCTTTTAGATAAAGATGGTTATAGATTTATGCCAGACTATGAGCCAGATAAAAAAGAGCTAGCATCTCGTGATGTTGTATCTCGTCGGATGACTGAACATATGAGAAAAGGTAAGGGTGTGAAGTCTCGTTATGGAGATCATCTATGGCTTGACATCACGATACTTGGTCGTGAACATATTGAGAAAAACTTACGTGAAGTAAAAGAGATTTGTGAGAACTTCTTAGGTATAGACCCTGCTGAAGAGTGGATACCAGTTCGTCCTACTCAGCACTACTCTATGGGTGGTATAAGAACTAAGTATACAGGTGAATCACAGACTCTTAAGGGGCTTTACTCTTGTGGAGAGGCAGCTTGTTGGGATATGCATGGCTTTAACCGTCTTGGTGGAAACTCTGTAAGTGAGACTGTTGTTGCAGGAATGCTTGTGGCTGAGTACATTAGTGACTACTTAGAGAGTGCAGAATCACACATATCTATTCACACTGCAAATGTCGAAAAATTCTTAAAAATAGAGCAAGATAA
>Ga0256826_1000827_pt1 | contig 19247 bp, 14 predicted proteins | sample CV79metaG_FD_185975 | JGI IMG/M metagenome (GOLD analysis project Ga0256826, IMG submission 185975) | Hydrothermal vent microbial communities from East Pacific Rise, Pacific Ocean - CV79 | ecosystem: Environmental > Aquatic > Marine > Hydrothermal vents | place: Pacific Ocean: East Pacific Rise...
ACAATAAAATCATCCCCAAAAACTCTAAAAACTAAACTTTCGTTAAGCATTTCAACCAGTAAGTTTCCAAATGCACCTAAGAGTTTATCTCCCTCACTCCAACTATAGAGTTTATTATAAGAGGAGAAACCATTAAGAGAAAAAATCAACATATTGTGAAAACTCTGCTCATGATCGTTTTTCATTAATACAACTTCTAAGTAGTTCTGATTATATGCTTTTGAGAGTCTATCACTATAAAAGTATGCAAATCTCTCCTCCTCTAATTTTGATTGAGGAAGTTGATTAATACTCTCATCTATCACTATATCTTTGAGTGCTACTCTTGCACTCTGAACTACTTCTGGATGAAACTGTATAGAAGCTAATTTTTGCAACTCATTAAGAGCTTCTTCAACACTTCTTCTTGCCTTATAAATTCTATTTGTTGTCATCGCGTCAAAAGCATCAGCTACAATCATAATACGAGCTAAAGGATCTATTTCATCTCCCTTTAAGCCATTTGGATATCCAGATCCATCATAATGTTCATGATGTTGATAGACTATCTTTGCTAGAGGTTGAAACATTGGAATCTTTTTCAGAAGTTTATACCCAACACTTACATGCTCTTGGATAAGCTTATACTCTATATCATTGAGTTTCATAGGATTAAGTAATACAGAATCAGGTGTCTCTATCTTCCCAATATCATGTAAAATTCCTGCTTGATGTATACGAACCACATCCTCATCAGAGTAACCCATCTCTTGTGCTATAAGTTTACTATAGTATGCAACACGTTTTGAGTGCCCTGCCGTATATGTATCACGCTGTTCGATCAGTTCAACCATAGAGTAGAGAGTTTTTTCATAGTTATCGCTTATCTCTTGTGTCTGTTTTTCAAGCATCTCTTGTAAATGTATTTTATAAGACTCATTCTCTTGAAATTTATGAAGTTTTTGAGAAATTTTAAAAAGTTCAAAATTTAAAGCATCAAACTCAAAAGGTTTCATTACATAACCATCAACATGGGACTCTATAGCTGCTAGTAAATAAGTTGGCTCACTATGAGCTGTTGTAATTAAAATCGCTTGATTTGCATCTATCTCTTTTATCTTCTCTATCATATCTATCCCATTCATAACAGGCATAGAGAGATCAGTAATAACAATATTAATAGCATTATTCTTAAAAAGCTCTAATCCTTCTGCACCATCTGAAGCACTAAAAACTGTATGAAAAAACTTCTCTAAATACTTACTCATAGTAGTCTGAATATTTTTATCATCTTCAACATACAAGACACTTAAACTTGAAGTCAATGCTCTTAGCTCTTTTATGGCTATCATCTCTTACTCACTTTTTTCTTCTTTAGGAAGTCGTATCTCAAAACAGACTCCTTCATCTTGATTAAACGCCACTATACTTCCTTTAAGATGTTTTTCTATAATGGTTTTACTCATATAAAGCCCTAAACCTGTTCCATTTTTAGTATCTTTCGTCGTAAAGTAGGGTTCAAATATTTTCTGGAGAATTTCCTCTTTTACTCCTCCCCCATTATCACACATAGAGATAATAATCGAATCACTATCTTCAAAAATTTTATTAACTATAACTCTAGACTCTTCTCTGTTTTCTATAAGAGCCTCTTTAGCATTTTTAAGTATATTTAAAAAAACCTGTAGTAGTTCTCTAGAAAAAATCAAAAGCTTTGTTTCAGTTTGAAAATTATTAACTACTTCTATATTGTTGTTTTCCAAACTTTTAGAGATAACACTAAATGCTTCTGTAAATACATCACTTACTAAAACTTCATCTTTTATCTTACTAGGCTTAAAAAAATCTCGAAAATCATCTATAGTTTGAGAGAGATACTTTGTCTGTTTTATTATGTCACTTACATCACTTCTTAAAGAGTCATTATCAACACTCTCTAACTCAATATCTACTAAAACATTGTTAGCATCCATAGAGATAACACTTATGGGTTGACGCCACTGATGTGCTATCATACTAATCATCTCACCCATTGCAGCATGACGAGACTGTGCTATCATGATCTCCTCTTTTTCTTCTAAAGCTTTTTTATCATTATAACTTTCAGTCATATCGACTGCATTTCCAACAAGTCCGATAACTGTACCTTTTTCATCATACAGAGGTGCTTTTAAAGTATAGAGATATGCTCTACTCTCATCAGGATAAACAACCCACTCATAGTTTGCTCTTGCTACCTTTTCTTTAAGCATTTTTATATCTTGCTCTCTAAAAAAAGCGGCCATTTCGTTTGGAAATAGATCATAATCACTCTTTCCAATAATATCTTCTCTACTCTTACCCACAAACTTTGAAAATGCACCATTACACTCTAAATAGGTAAAGTTTATATCTTTCACAAAAATAAGAGTATCAATAGAGTTTATAATGTTAGAGAGGAGTGTTTGAACTTCTCTTATTTTCAACTCCTTGTTCCGATTCTCTGTGATGTCAGTATGAAAACCAACCATACGAACAGCTACTCCTTTTTCAAAAATTGTCTGTCCTCTATCTAAAATCCAGATCCATGAACCATCTTTATGTCGAACTCTATACTCTGTTTTATACTCTTTGTTTGGATTATTCTGACAGCTTCTTGCATAGCTTAAAGCCTCTTCTAAATCATCAGGATGAATAACATTTTTCCAAGACTCAAGAGAATTTTCAAATTCATCATCTTCATAACCTAACATTCTTTTTAACTGTGGAGAAAAATATACACTTTTTTGAATAAGATTCCAATCCCAAAGTCCATCATTTGTACCATTAATAGCATATTCGTACTGTGCTCTTTTCATCTCTAGTTTTTCAACCATTCTTTTCATATACCAGACTAAATATAACATTACAAACATAACAATAAGACCCATAAAAAGTGTAGAGTTTTTTAAGTAGGCTAATTTAGAATAAGCTTCTTCTGTATTTATTTTTACAACCATACCTACTTTAAAAGATTTTATGTAACCCCATGAAGCTATAACTTGTACATCTTTATAATCATCATAGATACCACTTCCAAACTCACCATTAACAGCATTTTGAATAGGAACACCATTTTTACTACCAATATCAACATAATGTTGAAAAATTGCATCATCATCATTTCTTAGTTTATTGATAAAAACAGCTCTATTCTTAATCTTCTCTGCAAAAATTATCTCTCCACTTTTTCCTAATCCACTGTAGTCATTAGAGAGTTTCACAAAGATATCTATATCAAGTTGTGCAGCTAATACAGCTACTATTTTACCTTCTCGAATCATAGGAACCAATAAAAATGAAGCATACTTTGTAGATGGTTGATAGTAAGAGAAATTTGCTATAGTTGTTTTGTTTGTCTCTATAAGTTCTTTAAATGCTAAAGAAAACTTTCCTCCAAGAAAAGGTTTATCATAAAGATTTTTATGTAAATCACTCTCTTTTTTAATGGTAAATTCAATAGTACCATCTCTATTTATAAGAAACATATCATAAAAATTATGTGCCCTAGAACTCGGTTCAAGTATTCTAAAAATACGCTTTTCATCCTTATTAAGATAAGCTTGATAGAGTCTTTTTTTCTCAGCAACTATTTTTAAACTTTTTAGAAGATGTTCTGAATAATGTTCAACATAGTTTATACGCTGCTGTACACTATTTTTTAAATTATCTTGCACAATAGAAGTAATAATCTTTGTACTAGAGTTATAGTTTATGTAAGTTACAATAGAAGTAGGAATTAAGATACCAAGTAAAATTATAAGAATAAGTTTATGAGATACCTTCATTTAGTATAACTCTTCTAAAAGGTCACTTCCACACTTTAACTCTTTAAGCCATTCTAAAAAGCTTTTAATATTTTCATCTTCAAAAATAAAACCATGCTGTGGGGCAATCATTAAAACATCTAGTTTAGATACTCTTTGTACCCATGCCTGACATAACTTATTTGACCCCATATAGCGTTTGTGAAATCCCTCTAATGATTTTGTATGCTCTTCAAAAGATGTCACCTTTTTAAGACCATCTAGTGAGTTGACAATAGCAGCACCTATATCTCCAGAAAATAGAATTTTTGATCTCAAATCATAAAGTGAAAAATTACCAGGTGAATGTAAAAAATGTGCAGGTATAAACTTAACAATATGACTCCCTAATGTAAGTTTTGCACCCTTATCAGGAATCTCTATCACACGGCTCATCTCAGTAAAACCGTAATGACTCATAAAGCGTACCCATAAACCACTCATAAGAAACTTTGCTTGTGTACTCATCGCCCATTGTGTGATAGAACCTGAAACATCAGGATCTTGATGCGATAAAAAAATGTACTTTATATCTGAAGCATCAATAAACTGACTCACCCCATCAAAAAGTTCATCAAAAATTGCTTCACTTCCTGGATCAATAAGAATGCCCTCTCCATTTTCTATAATGAGGTACTGATTTACAGAGAGAAAAGAGTCTTCATGAGACTCATCATCAAAGCTAAACATTATACATTTTCGACTTCCATCATCATATAAGATTGTGTAATTATTATCCATTTTGCATTCCTTTTATCTCTCTAATAAGTTCCATTTGGCGTTTAGTAATATACTTCACTAAAGCACTCTTTTTTAACTCTTTAAACATAAATACTACACTAAAACTGTACTTAGATTCACTCTTACGTAGCATTGAAGCTTTTGTATTAATGATAAGTGGTTTTTTATCTAACTCTAAAACTATATCTAAAACTATCTCACTATCTTCATCAAGACCAGCAGGTAAAGCACTCAATTTTAGTTTTATAGCATCTAGAGATATATCTTCTATCTCAATATCCCCATGAAACTTATTTGCACCCAAAAATAGAGAGACTGTCTGTTTATCTGATGGAACAACACGAATAGTTGCTCTTTGGATTGGTGAAGTGTGTACAAAGGCGAGAAATTTCAACTCTACTTCCTGTTTCTCAAAACTCATTTTTACAACTTCTTTTGCCTCTACCACATGAGGGAGTGCAGAAGAGTAGATATAGGCTTTTTGCTCTAACTGTATCGCTTTAAGTTGAATGTAACTTGTTCTTAAAACAATGCTCTCTTTTCGTATCTCTGTAATAACAGCAGAGTTTGTAATACTCAAACCCTTATAATAGTTATGAATATCTACTTTTGAACTGTTTCTTTGGATCACTTCTAAGAGATTATACATCGCTTTTGTATTGAGTATCTTCGCATCTTTTTTACTCTGTGATGCATCAAAGAGTGCGAGAAGATTTAACTCCGTTACATCATCAAAAGAGAGAATTCCATACCCCTCTTTTTCAGGAATATCTTGATACTTAATGATAAAATGATGAAGAGTTTCATCTGAGGATTTTAGTTTTATATGAAAAAGTTTTTGAGGACTAGAGAGAAGTTTATCAACAGCATCTGTATCTTGCGAATTATATAAAAAACTATCATGAGGTAAAAACTGTTCTGCTATTTCAAGAAGAGACTCTTTACACTCACTCATACACTCAAAACCAAAAAATTCTAAAAAGATATCATTAGCTAAAACAAGCTCTTTATCATGAAGCATAACAACCATAGAACTCTGATACTCAAAAATATTTTTCAGATAGCTATAAAACATTTTTGTGTTTTGTTCATGTCTTATTTCAAGGATAGCTTTTTGGAGTACTTCTGCTAACTCTGTTACATTGACAGGCTTCGTTAAAAAACGAAATATCCCTAATTCAATTCCTTGAAATAGTAAATCTTTATCATCAAATGCAGACATAATGATAATTTTTGTTTCTGGTTTAATTTTTTTTATGTACTTACTAAGTGTAAGTCCATCCATATGTGGCATTTTAATATCTGTGATGACAATAGAATAATGTTTTTTCTTAAACATCTCTAAGCCTATTTTTCCATCACTTGCCAAATCAACACCATTAAAAAACTTCTCTAGTAAGATCTTTGCCTTATCTCGAAGTGCTTTATTATCTTCAACATAAAGAAGAGTAAAATCTTTAGCAATATGCTTTAAATCTTTTAAGAGATTCATAAAACCACCTTTACTTTTACTGCTTCATTATACTCTTTTCTTTATATAATTTATCTGTAATTAAATACTATACTTTTAATTTTTCTAGTAAATTAGGAAACTCTTTAGTTAATTTTTGTATCTCTAGGATATCAAAAACATCTACAGCTTCAAAAAGGTTATCACTATAGTTTTTCAAAAACTCTATCTCATACTCCTCTGCTAGAAGGGAGACTGATTTTGCAAACTTCTCTACATCAGATATGTTATTTGTTTTACTTACTTTACGATGAAGAGGAACTATTTGTGAAGAGATACTCTCTAAAATCTCTTCTAAAGACTCTTTAGCCTTACTACTCAACTCAAAGTTTTCTTCATGATTATTCTCACTCTTAGACTCTAATGCTTCAAACGCCAAAAATCTACTCATCTCTCTAAATAGCTCCTGTTTAAGTACAGGTTTTCTAAGGTAACCATCAAAATCTCTACTTTGCAGTTTCTTGTGTTCACCTTCCATTACCGATGCAGTTAATGCAACTATTGGAGTTGTGGGAGAGATCTTTTTCATCTCTTGTGCTGCTTCATACCCATCCATAACAGGCATACGAATATCCATTAAAACAAGATCAGGAGATATCTCTTTAAAAGTGTTCAGTGCTTCAAGTCCATCATCTGCAGTTATAATTTCTAAAGCACTATTTTCAAAGTTTTTTATAATTAGTTCTCTATTATTTTGGATATCATCTACCACTAAAACTTTTGCTTTTTTAAATACAATAGTTTCTAAATCCTCTGAAGTAGTTTGAATACTTTGAGGCATAACTGATGATATATCTATATGAAAAAGTTCTACTCTAAATATAGCGCCACCCTCTTCCTTTGAACGAGCACTTATCTTACCATCCATCATCTCTGAGAGTCTTTTTGATATTGAGAGACCTAAACCTGTCCCTCCAAATTTTCGGTTATCTTGACCTTCAGTCTGCTCAAACTGATTGAAAATCTTCTCTATCTGCTCTTTTGGGATACCTATACCACTATCTTCGACCTCTATCTCTACATCAAGTTTAGAGAGATGCTCATCAACATTAAAAACCTTGACACTCAGTTTTATAAAGCCTTCATCGGTAAATTTCACAGCATTTCCAATAAGATTGAAAAGTATTTGGCGTAATCTAACCTCATCTACAAGTAGAGATTGTGGTATCTCTTGTGAGACATCAACTATAAGCTCTAGTCCTTTATTTTTAACAGCCATTGTAAAGATAGAGCTTATCTCATTTATAAGATTAAAAAGATTAGTTGGCGTTCTCTTTATCTCTAGTTTACCTGCTTCTATTTTTGACAAATCTAATATATCATTTATAAGAGTTAAAAGAGAGTTTCCTGCACTCTGAATAGTTTTGGTATATGCTCTTAATCTTGGTTCGGTTAGTTGTTCATTTAAAAGCTCAGTAAATCCTATAATAGCATTCATAGGTGTACGGATCTCATGACTCATATTTGCTAAGAATTCTGATTTAGATTTGTTAGCTGCTTCTGCATTTCTTTTCGCTTCTAAGAGTTTATGATGCAGTGATTTCTGCTCATTGATATCATGCCAAACAACATAAATAGCCTCACTACTCTCATACTGAATTTTTGTCAAACCAACATCAACCCAGAACTCTCTTCCCTCTACATCACAATGCAACCACTCAAATCTACTTGAACCATTTTCAAGACATTCATGGATATACTTTAATGATTTTTTACTAGAAGAGGTTCCATCTTCTTGAAACTCTGGAGACCAGCTTGAAGGGCTCGAATCTAAAAGAGTTTTCATATCCTGTAAACCCAACATTTTTAAAGCTGCATCATTGGCGTTTACAAAATGTCCATTCTGAATAATAAGATTACCATTGGAAACTTTTTCAAAGAGGAGTTTAAAGTTCTCTTTTTCACTCTCAAGTCTTTTTTCTATCTTTTTTCTCTCACGTATCTCTCTAGTAAGTCGTCTATTCCAATAAAATGTTCCAAATAAAAAGAGTACAAATACAGATATAATTTGATATAAAAAAGTGTAGTCTTGCACCTCATTTACTGCTACATGTAACCACTTCTCTTTTATATCTAACTTTCTCTTCTCATCCATAGAACCTATAACTTTATTTATAATACTCTGAAGAACTTTATCCTCTTTTTGGATTAAAATTTTATGGTTAAAGTTATATGCTACTCTTCCTGCTATATGAAGTGAGTGAGAGTAATATGTCCCAACATAGTACATACCTATAGCTAAATGACCTAAAAATGCATCTGCCTTTGAACTCTTCACTAAATCAAGTGCTTCAAAAATATTGTTTGTAGCTATGATCTTTATGTTTGGTTTATTCTCTTTAAGATAGTTATAACTTGTCCAGTATTTTGGAACAGCTATACTCTTTCCTTCAAGTTCATCCAAACTACTGATAAAAGATTGATTATTTTTCGTCACTAAAACAAAAGGAAAGTTGGCATAAACATCTGAAACAAGACCTAGTTTTGACTCATAGTCACTCTCTCCAACACCAGGTATAATATCTATCTGCTTCTTTTTAAACTTCTCTAAAACATCAGGCCATGATTTGGCGTTTACATACTCAAATGCTATACCTGTCTGCTTTGTAATCTCATCTAAGTACTCAGCCATTATCCCCTTCATAGTTCCATTTTCTATGATAGACATAGGTTTCCAGTTAACTTCACTATATGTCAATTTTGGATGTGCTTTTATCCACTCTCTCTCTTGGTGTGTAAAAGAGACTCTACTGCTTTGAGGAGAAACTTTTTCTATTTGTGGATTGACCCATTTGGTATAGATCTCTCTACTCTGCTCTTTAGTTATAGCATCTAAGCCCTTATTTACTATGGAGACGAGAGTATCATTTCCTTTATATGAAGACATATAGAGTTTTGTCAAACCATGTTTACGGTAGGAGTGAAAAGGTATGATATCTCGTATACCATCCTGTTCTAGTTTATAAGAGAGTGCTATCTGTGTATCAAAGAGCATATCAGCTCTCTTCTCTAAAACAGCATCTATTGACTCAGAAAAATTTTTAACAGTCAAAATTTTTATCTTTGGAAACTCTTTTCTAATGTCATCAGCATGTGCATAACCCTTTGGAATAGCTACTGTTTTGCCATCCAAATCTTTTAATGTTTTTATATTTAAATCATCTCTAATATAAAAATAATCCAATATTTCAAGATAAGAGTGAGTAAAAGACATATAAGTATCTCTCTCGTCACTATAATAGACAGCATCAAGAAGATCAATCTCTCTCTTTTTTATCTTCTCTAAGTTATGGCTCCATTGATCCACAACACACTTAAATTTCAAACCAGTATAGCCACTTATAAGCTTAAGATAATCATTAGCGATACCTGAATAGTTTCCATCATTATTAACAAAATCAAAAGGTGCCCAATCAGGTCCAACACCGACAATAACTTCATGATGATTTGCTATCCATCTCTGTTCGTTTTGAGTAAGAGAGACTCTATCTAAATCAGTTGCAGCGAGAATAAGAGGGAGGAGAGAGATAAAAAAGAGAAAAAGTGATTTACTCAATTTTTGATATAGATATAAATTCATTTATATTTTCCTCAAAAACCTCAACAAGATAAGGATCAAAATGAAGACCTTTTTGCTTAATAATATATGCAATAGCCTCATCAATACTCCAAGCATCTTTATAGACTCTTTTATGAGTAAGAGCATCAAACACATCAGCGATCGCAACGATACGACCAAAAAGGTGTATATCTTCACCTGCTAAGCCTTGAGGATATCCTGTTCCATCCCACTTTTCATGATGTTGATGTGCTATGATATCTGCAGCTTTCATAATGCTTCTATTTGCTATTTTAAGATACTCATGTGCCTTAGTTGTATGTGTTTTCATGATAGTGAATTCATCTTCACTTAAAGAGCTCGCTTTATGAAGTATATCTTTAGAGATAGCCATCTTCCCTATATCATGCATAGGACTCGCATGATAAATCAACTCAGCATCACTCTCGCTAATAGCTCTATGGTAGTGAGCTAAGAGTCGTGAGTACTCTGCCACACGGCGGATATGTTTTCCTGTCTCATCAGAGATGGACTCAACAAGCTCTGTTAAAACATAAATCATATCTTTTTGATTCTGCTCTAGTTCTGTAAGAATTCTCTCTTTCTCAACTTCGATTTTAGTAACAAGAGTGAGATTATTGTTTTTGAGGATCTCTTTAGCTCTAAAGAGTTCTATATGTGTTTTGACTCTCGCTAGAAGCTCTAATGCATGGAATGGTTTTACTATGTAGTCAACACCACCCACTTCAAAACTTTTTGCTATGGAGTCTATATCTGATTTTGCTGTTAAAAAGACTATAGGAATATCTGCTAAAGCTGCATCATTTTTAATACGGCGACAGACCTCAAAACCATCTATACCTGGCATCATAATATCTAAGAGTATAAGGTCAAACTGGTTCTCTTCTATAAGCTTTAATGCTTCATCACCATTCATGGCAAATGAGAAGTCATAACTATCCTCTTTAAGAATATTCATTGCTACTTGAATGTTTTCCAAGACATCATCAACGATTAATATACTTCCATTAAAGCTCAAAACAGTCCCCTAAAATTTTATTGCAAGTATTATATCACAAATTTATACAGATTTAGATTTATAAAGTTTATCGATAATATGGCAGAGTTTTAAGCCATAGATAAAAATAATCCATGATACATAAATCCATAAAAACAGAAACATAATAATAGCAAATGAACCATACATCGTTGTGTAAGACTTATTCATAAAAACATAGTAGATAAAGGAGTTTTTACTCACACTAAAGACAACAGAAATTATAAAAGAGCTTATAAGTGACGCCTTAGGATTGACCTTAACATTTGCAGAGATTTGAAAGAGTAAAAAGAAGAGTCCCCAGATGATGATATATGGGACAAAAGGGAGTATATTTAAACCTTCAGTCAAGCTATTTGAAGCCATAAGTGTGGCTATATAACCTGTAATATAAAAAGAGACCCCTAATGCTAAAGGTGTCAGAGTAAGCATAGTCCAGTAGGTAGTTATAGACTCCCATAGAGTTCTCGGTTTTGCATTGAAAATTCTATTTGCTATATATTCAAAGTTTTTGAAAAAGAGAAGAGAAGATACAAGTATCATCGCAAAACCGATTATCCCCATCTTTGCAGAGTTTACTAAAAAACCATCTATATATCCCATAATAGCCTCTGAATTTACAGGCATAAGGTTTGAAAATATAAATGCTTTTATGGTGTCATAATTCTCTTCAAAACTAGGAAGAGATGTTAAGAGTGTAAGCATTATCAAAAGAAGCGGAATAATAGTAAAAATAGTATAAAAACTAAGACTTGCTGCAAAGAGAGTTAACTCTTTATCAACAAAAGTACTCACCCAAAATTTAAGCTGTTTAAATACTTGAGCTGCACTTATTTTCATAATTAATTAAGCCCCATTTTTGCAGGGTTTAAGATATTGTTAGGATCAAACGCCATCTTTATAGATTTAAAAAGGTTCATCTCCTCTTCACTAAACGCCATATGCATATAGGGAGCTTTTGCAAGACCTATACCGTGTTCACCGGAGAGTGTTCCACCTAAATCTACAGTCGCTTGAAAGACCTCTTCTATAGCTTTATAAGCGATTTTTACCTGCTCGGGGTCTTTTCCATCTACCATTACATTTGTATGAACATTTCCATCACCTGTGTGACCAAAACATGGAATATTTATCTTGTATTTATCAGCTATAGCATAAAACTTTTCTAGTAACTCAGGTAAAACTGCACGAGGAACTGTTACATCTTCGTTGAGTTTTTTACTACCATAAACGCTGAGTGCTGGAGATGCATTTCGTCGCGCAAACCAGATATCTGCTGCCTCTTTATCATCTTTTGCAATTTTAAAATCTGAACAGCCGTTCTCTTTAAAAACTCTCTCAATTTCACTCAGTTGATAGTTTAAGTCATCCTCTAAGTTTCCATCAACATCAGTTACAAGCAGCGCACCAGCATCAACTGGAAGACCCTTGTTAAAAGTCTGCTCAACAGCTCGTATAGTGAGGTTATCTAAAAACTCCATAGCAACTGGCGTTATACCACTTGCCATCGTTTTATAGACAGCTTCCATTGCATTGTTTACAGTTGGGAAAATCCCCATAGCTGTTTTTGTCATCTTAGGCTTTGGAATAAGACGAAGTGTGATTTCAGTAAGAACTGCTAGTGTTCCCTCTGAGGCTATTAAGATACCACTTATATTGTAACCCGCCACATCTTTAATAGTCCGTTTTCCAGCCTTGATAACATCACCATTTGGTAAAACAGCACGAGTAGCCATCACATAATCTTTTGTGATTCCATACTTTGCAGCACGCATTCCACCCGCATTTTCACTTACATTTCCACCGAGAGTTGAGTACTCTTGAGATGCTGGATCTGGCGGATAGAAGAGACCCACTTCCTCTACGGCACGTTGTAGGTCCATATTTATAACACCTGGTTGTACTATGGCTACCATATTTTTCATATCAATTTCGAGAATCTTATTCATATGTTTCTCAAAACCTAAAACTATACCACCACTACTAGGGAGTGCACCACCTGTAAAGCCAGAACCAGCACCACGTGGGACTATAACGATTTTATGTTCATTACAGTACTTTAGTATCTCACTTATATCCTCTTCATTACGAGGAAATATAACTGCATCAGGCTCAAAATGCTCACGAGTTGCATCGTAAGAGTAAGCTATGAGGTGTGCTTTATCACTATAGATATTATCATCCCCTACAATGGAAATGAAATGTTTTAAATGTTTTTCTTCTATCATTGTTATTCCTCTATTACAAATTCACGCAATAAAAAACTATTTTTTTCATCACTTGCTTCAATATTTTTGTATAACTCTTTATTTGAATTATTAAATTCAGTTAAAAGCATATAGTAGTATGATTCATAATCCGTAAGTTCATCACTACCATCTCCCCACCAATTTGCCTCAATATGATCTACACGAGAGTAAAAAGGGAGTTTTACACTATCTTGAACTAAAGGTGCATCACTAATGTTTAGTATCTTGAAACTTCTCATATCTACAGTATAAAGTTTTTTATCTAAGTATATAAAAAGTAAACCGACACTTGTAGCTATATGCATAGCATCGAAATCCTCTTTTAAAGGAGTTGGATGTCCACGATAAGAGAGTATAGTTGCAAATATATCAGGATGTACCCATTGAATTTTTACACTTTTTGTGATTTGATGATATATCTCTTCACTTGGAGATATGAGGACTGCTCTAGAGTAAGCAAAAGCAAGTTCAACCATGTCACCTTCAACTGCTTTCCACTTACCTGTTGGTAAGGCATTATTTCTTAAAGCATCAAATTCTGAGAGTTGAAGTGTTGCTATCTTAGACTCTTTATCATAGTTCACTACAGTTACATTCCATAAAATACTTGAATGATTCTTCGCTATAGAGTGAACTAAAAAACCACTCACACCGACATCTACTTTGTTTAATTTAACTGTCGCTATACCTGTTGTCTGATCTACACTCAATAGTGGTGCTTTTATCATTCCAGCAAAAAGGCTCAATACTAGAAAAGTTAGTAAAATTATATGTTTCATTATTCTTCTTTTTTAATTAAATTATATGCGATTATAGCTAACAAACCTCAGACTAAGCAAAAAGAAGCTAATATTTTACAATTTTTATTTTAGGCTTATAAATTTTGATACGATTTTTCTTACTTTTTCTTTTTACAACAGCGCTTTTTTCATCAGAAGTTCAAAGAGACAGATGGCCAAATGGAGAGACTTATTTAGTTTTTTTAGAGAAGAACTCTCTCCCTATCCGTCCTCTTTACTATAACTTAGATAAAGATGATCAACGATTAACAGAAGAGATGCGTTCAGGTGTTCACTACCAGATCTTACGTGATGCGAACAGCACTATAGAGCAGGTACTTCTTCCTCTCAATGATGAACTTCAGATCCATATCTTTAAACGAGACAATAAGTATAAGTTTGAAGCTATTCCCATTATTAGCACTACAAAAACAGAAGCTTTCTCTGCAAAAATTGTAAGCTCTCCAAACTACACGATTACAAAATTCACAGGTAGTAAAAAACTAGCTCAAATTTTTACTGCAAATTTTAGACACTCATTGAACTTTAAAAATGATATCCGAAATGGTGATGATCTTGTAATGATTTATAAACAGAAGTATAGACTTGGAGAGGTTTTTTCAATGCCAATCCTTCAAGTTGCTATGATAGAGATGCGACATAAAAAACACTATATTTACCTTAATGATGATAACCGTTACTATGATGAAAAGGGACATGAAGTTGAAGGTTTCTTACTCGCTCGTCCTGTTCGTGGAGCAAGAATATCTTCCTACTTTACCAAACGCCGTTTTCACCCGGTACTCCATAAATGGAAAGCACACTTAGGTATAGACTATGCAGCTCGTCGTGGAACACCAATAGTCGCAGCAGGAAGTGGTCGTATTATCTGGGCTGCACGTATGGGAAGCTACGGTAACCTTGTAAAAATTCGCCATGCAGATGGGTATGAGACACGTTATGCACATATGAAATCTTTTCGCCGTGGTATACGAAGAGGTAAGTATGTCAAAAAAGGACAGACTATTGGTTATGTAGGAACAACAGGTCGTTCTACTGGTCCTCACTTACACTTTGAGCTCCGTAAACATGGTCGTGCTATCAACCCTCTTAGAGTTGTTCAAGTCACTACTAAAAAACTTAGAGGCAAAGAGTACAAAGCCTTCTTAAAGTTACAAAAAAACTATAACGAAAGTGTAGAGCTTCATCTTCATAATCAAACGCCATTTAAAAAGAGTCCACCTTTTGTAAATAAATGCTATATTCATTTTCTTGAACCTACAACAGATGCAACAGCAAAATAAAATCACTAAAATAACAGCCCTCAAAGAGCCACAGTTTATAAAACCTATTGCTATTGAGTATCAACTCAACGGCATAGAGAGAAGATGGGAAGCTGTCATCTCTCACGATAGTGTAGCAATCCTACTCTACCATAAAGAGAGAGAATCTTTTGTTATCGTTAAACAGTTACGAATCCCTGTACTAAACGCCAATAAAGTTAATGGAATGATGCATGAACTATGTGCTGGAATAGTTGATAAAGATATAAGCTTAGCACAGATAGCACAAGAGGAAGTTTTAGAAGAGTGTGGTTATGATCTACCCTTAGCATCAGTTCAAAAGATCAGCTCTTTTTACACAAGTGTTGGCATATCAGGAGCGAAACAGACTTTTTTTTATGCAGAGATAGATGAGAGTATGAAGGTCTCAGAGGGTGGTGGCTTGTCGGATGAAGATATAGAAGTTATCTACATTCCACTCTCAAAAGCTAAAGAGTTTATGTTTGATGAATCAGCTCAGAAAACACCAGGTTTAATGATGGCGTTTTATTGGTGGTTTGATACTTTTAACAAGTAGTAGCTCTATAGAGGGGTAACTAATCCCTCTATGTTACTTAATAAAGCGGTGATGGAAAACATAACCACAATATAAGTAGAACTACTACTATACGTAAAATCAAGTTGTCTCCTTTTCAAAGAGCACTCCCACCCACTCACAGCCGTCAAAAATTTGACAAAAAAAAAGGGCTAAGACAGAATGTCCTAGCCCTTCTCTATGTTCTTTGTTCCTTAGTTAGAGGAATTTAGATACAACTTGATTTACGTCATTGTTATTATACACAAAATTTTAAGAAAATTCAATCGGATCCATATCTACTTCAGCCAAAGAGACCTTTGTAGTATTGATAGCTTTTATGAGAGATGTGCTTTTATCCGAACGTAGAAGTATCTCAAAACGGTACTTATTTGCTACTCTCTCTATGCCACATTTTCCAGCACCAACAACCTCTATATCATCAAACGCCATTAATGTATCTTGCATCTTTCGCATCTCCTCTTGTGCCTTTGCTCCATTTTTATGAGAAAAAAGAATACGACATAGTTTTTTATATGGTGGATAGAGCCATTCCCTATAACCTCTCTCCTCTTCTAAAAAAGCCTCATAGTTATTGATATATGCAGAGAAAAATGGCTCATTGAAACTCTGAACTAAGACGACAGCATCTTTTGCACGTCCACTTCTTCCTGAGACTTGAATGAGTGCTGAGAGTGCCTTCTCCCTAGCTCTATAGTCTCCCATATTTAACATATTGTCCATACCCATAACTACCGCTAAGGTCACACCGTGATAATCATGCCCTTTTGAGAGCATTTGAGTCCCTACAAGTATATCTGTCTCTTTATCATTAAAGCGCTTCAAGGCTTTTTTGAGTTTTGCAGAAGTTGTTATGACATCTCTATCAAACTGTTCTACTTTGGCGTTTGGTAACTCTTCACTTATGTTTTTAACAGCCTCTGCCGTTCCTAATCTTGCACTAGTTAAGTTTGGACTTTGACACTCACTACATATCTGAGGAATAGCCTGTGTAAAGTTACAGTAGTGGCACTTCATAGCATGAGATTTTTGATGGATACTTAGACCAACTGAACAAAAAGCACACTCATAAGTGTGCCCACAATCTTGACAGATAAGATACTTAAAGTTTGCACGAGTTGGTAAAAAAACTATAGATTGCTCTTTTGCCTTGTGTGTTTTCTCTAAGGCACTCAAAATCAGAGGAGAGAGAGTCTCGACACTCTGCTCATAAATAAACTTTTTATTAGATGAGAAGTGTCCCCCTTTAAGTCTTGTATGTGGAAACTTTACATAAGAAGTTAAAGAGGGTGTTGCACTCCCTAAAACTACATTTACATCATAAAGTTTCCCCATATAGATAGCTATATCACGAGCATTGTATCGTGGACGAGAGGAGGATTTATAACTATCGTCATGCTCCTCATCTACAACTATAAGCCCTAAATCTTTTATGGGTAAAAAGAGTGCTGAGCGAGGACCTGCAATGATTTTGGCCTCTCCACTATGGATCTTATCCAATGCAACTCTTTTCTGTTTAGGGGTAAGTTTTGAGTGCCACATCACAACACTCTCACCAAAATGCTCCTCTAAACGCTGACCCATCTGAGGTGTAAGTGAAATCTCAGGCATAAGAAATATAGCTCTTCTATTTTCAGCGATAATCATCTCAAAATATTTCATATATATCTCGGTTTTTCCACTCCCAGTATCACCAAAAAGCAAGCCTATTTTCTTCTCTTTGAGAAATGCTAATGCTTTTGTCTGTTTTTGCGAAAGTTCTATTTTACTCTCGTGAGCTACTTCTCCCTCGTTTATATACTCTGTATTAAAATGCAGAGGAAACGCCATCATCAGAGAAAAAGAGTCTCCCAAAGAGCAGATATAGTATGTAGAGATAAACTTTGCTAAAGCTATCTGCTTAGCAGAGTAGAGCTCTTGAGATATAGTTAAAATTTTATTTGTTTCAAACAGGGGTTTTTCAGATAAGGAGAGGAGTACAGCATCTTTAACTTTTTTATTAAATTCTACTGTAACTTTTGTGCCTATGGGTATTTTTTGAGATGAGTGGTATGAAAACTCACCTAAAGGTGAGCCTATAATACTTAGTAGGTAATAGTACACTTCTAAATAGGGTTATTCGACAAGGCTTTTACACATCGCATCGGAATGATCACAATCAAAACTACCAGCAGGATGATAAACACTATCTACAGTAGTAGCAGTTGGATAATATGTAAAAGATGTAGTTGTACTACCAACTTTATATGTATACTCATTATCATCCGTTTTTATCCAGTGACCATCTGCATTTTTAGTTCTTATGCCGTAAGATAAAAGTTTTGGAGAAGTGGCAGAGAGTGTCTCATTTGAGTCAAAGATAACAACATCATCTGTATCTGTTGCAACACCATTATCAAGACGATTGATCCAAGTGTTGTCCCCTTTTATAAGACGTGATTGGCGTTCTGTAATAATAGATGAACGGATAGAAGAGATATCTGCACGCCCCTTACTAATTTGAGCATCTGTTCTAGTCGCTGCAAATCGTGGAATAGCAACTGCAGAGAGTATTCCTAGAACTACTATTACAAAAATTAATTCTATCATTGTAAAAGCAGATTTGTTAGTATGAAACATTTGTTCCCCTTAATTTCATTGGATATTTATTTTCATCTATAGCACCTTGAAGTGCCAAACATTGACTATCTCCATTAGCATCTTCCATAATTACATTTAAAGTATCTGTACCTGCAGTATCATTCACATCAACTGAAACTGTAATACAATCCAGTACAGTTCCAGCTTTAATTTCCGCTTTATTACTACTTAAATTTGCATCACCACTTTTTTGCATATTTTCCATTGCATTTGACATAACAGTAAAATCACTATCAGTCACTGCTTTCGACATTGCATAAGTAGAAATTTCAGCTGCTGAAGTCATAATATTTTGTGCCATTTTTGAAACTTCCGCATCTGTACGTGTCGCTGCAAGTTTTGGAATAGCTACAGCAGCAAGTATTCCTAGAATAACGATAACAAAAATCAACTCTATCATTGTAAATGCATTTCTACTATAAATCATTTTTAACACCCTTATGAAACAAAATTACATTAAGTATAGGTAAAATTTAATTACAAGAAGATTAAATAAAGATTTTTTAAGAAATAAGATTATTTGAAGAAGAAAAAGTTCCCATCCACATAAGATGGGAACAGAATAGTTAGGGATTAATAACTTACGTTAGATCCACCAAATTTATGTGTTTTAACTAAATCTGCAACTGCAGCATTTAAACCTTTACACTCAGCTGTAGCATTTGACTCACTTTCAATTGTTAAGTTACCATCAGCTGTACCTTGAAAACTTAAACAAGATTTATCCGCACTATCATTAAAATAAACTTTAGATGTTAAGTTAGTATCTTTTGCATCAGTAGTACCATTAGCAGTTGTAACAAATTTAACATTAGTTACTTCACCAACTGTACTAAATGAACCTTGTGCAGTATAGTAAGAACCCATATCTCCAAGTGCAGTAGCGATATCACTTGCATCTTTAGATATTTTTGCATCCGTACGTGTAGCTGCAAGCTTCGGAATAGCAACTGCTGCTAAAATACCTAAAATAACGATAACGAAGATCAATTCGATCATTGTAAAACCAGCTCTTTTCATAAGAACTCCTT
>Ga0256826_1000828_pt1 | contig 19239 bp, 16 predicted proteins | sample CV79metaG_FD_185975 | JGI IMG/M metagenome (GOLD analysis project Ga0256826, IMG submission 185975) | Hydrothermal vent microbial communities from East Pacific Rise, Pacific Ocean - CV79 | ecosystem: Environmental > Aquatic > Marine > Hydrothermal vents | place: Pacific Ocean: East Pacific Rise...
TTTTCTTCTTTTATATATAATACATCTTTTTGCGGTTATTGATGTTGCTACGGTTGATTTTAAAGAAAATAAAGAGGGATTTTCGGGTTCTTTGTATGGTTCACTTGAGCAAAAACGTGGAAGTACTGATAAAGATGAGATTGAAATGGGTGGACGGATTCAGTACGACACTAAAGGCACGGTTACTTGGCTGCAAGGAGAGATAGAAAAAGATGAATCAAGAGGTGTTTCAACAGATGACAACTCTTTTATACATTTAAGACATATTCATCAGCTTTATACGCCTGACTGGGCAACAGAATATCTTGCTCAAGAGAAAACAGATGCCTTTAAGAACATAGACAGTCGCATTGTCTTTGGTGCTGGAGCAAGGTACCGAATTGTTAATTCAGATAATTATGGCAAGTTATTCTTTGGTCTTTCTCTCCTTGATGAACGTATAGATTATACCGATGAAGACATTGACCCCAATGAGCATAACTATAGAGCAGAAAGCTACCTCTCTTATCAAATAAATGTGAACAATAACTTAGAGTTTAGTAGTCTAGTTTATTATCAGCCTAAGATTGACAATGGAAGTGATTACCTCTTTTCTTCTCTAACGGAGTTTACGATTCACCTTACTAAGGTGATTGACTTAAGCTACTTACTTCAATTTGATTATGACTCCATTCCTGCAGTGGGTGTTCCTACTACGGATACAAGAAATAAACTCTCTTTCATTTACCGTTTTGGTAAAGATGATCCTTTTAGTCAGTACGCAAGTGCTTTTTTACAAAAGGCAGAAGATTTAGAAACAACAGATTCCACAAAAATTTTAGCAGTTGAAATCAAGACAGACGTTGATGATATTAAAAAGGCAAGTGACACCTTGGCTGGAAAATGGGTACGTAAAGATGAAACCTTTAACTTTGACTTAGAAGGAAAAGGTTCGTATATTTACGATAATGGGCTTTATCATCAGAAGTTTGAGTGGAAACTAATCTCAACAGACACTCAAGACGGGGCAAAAGTAGCCAAGGGACAGAGTACAAAAATTGTACTGATTCGTTATATGGACGAAGAGGGTAGAATTGGTAGAATTGAGAATTACCTTTGGCACCAAAATAAGTTAGTGGGTCTGTTTGACAAACAGGTTAAAGTCTTTAGACGTTAGAACGCCTTCTCTCCATACCTAAAAAAATAAAACTCATAAACGTAATAAATGCGGTAACAAGGTAAAGTCCCTGCGGTGATACCTCATAAATAAACCCTGACATACTTGCTCCAATAAACCCTCCTAAACCGTAAGCAATACCTGCAAAGAACTGCTGTGAAAGCTTTTTATTGGTGTAGAGTGAATGTAGATACATAATGGCGGCTGAGTGGTACAGAGCAAAACTAAAAGCATGAATACTTTGAGAAATGAACAAGAGGGTGATATTATCTGGAAAACTCGCAAGTACTAACCAACGAAGGACGGTGATAGCAATGGAAAACTGTAAAACTTTCAGCAGATTGTTCTTTAAAAGAGGGGCCTGAAAGTAGAGCATAAAGACTTCACAAATAACTCCAAAACTCCAAAGATAAATGGTCATATCTAATGCTGATATATTCAGGCTTTGTATACCAATAGGGTACGAAGAAGCATAAATGGTAAAGAAGTTGTAAAACCCTCCAAAACCCACTTGCATAAGAAAGAGACTCGCCCATAATGGCCAGTGTTTTAGAAGGTTAAAACGAATCTCTTTTTCTTGCTTAGGTGGGGTTATTTTATTTTCAAGTTTGTAAATAAAAACTCCAAATACTAGGGTGAAAAAAGTTGCTGTGTTTAAAAAGGCAATGGCATTTAGAGGTTCATTGAGATAGCGGACAAGCACTAAGGCAACAAGAATAAAACCGATAGAACCAAAAAGACGCACTCTTCCGTAAGACTCTTTGGGCATATGGGTTAAGGCAAAACTTTCTACATAAGGAATAGACAATGCCATTGCAATACCCAAAAGAATGTTTGTCATTAAGAGTAAGTAAAAGTTTTCTAGGGTGAAATAAAAAAGTAAGGAGCTGAAAAAAGTTAAGAAAAGTGCTTTTGCAAAGAGTTTAGGTGTAAGAGCAATGGTCCGTATAAAAAGAAAGGGAAGAATAAAACGGACTAAGGGTGAAGCAGCAAATAAAATTCCAATTTCCCAAGGGGCGTAACCCAACATCTGTAAAACTTTGGGCATAAAGATGATGTAAACCCCGACTATGGAGAAATAAAAAAAGTAAAAAGAGCCGAGGATAGCTGCCATTTAGTCGAGTTTATAAATTACTGTGGTTCGAGAGATAAGGTCATGTAAAGTCAGCTTTTTTCGTGTAACAAGCATTAAGGCAATGCTTATAAAAGCAAATAGCGGCATGATTAAAAAGATAAAACGCATAACAAGTTGTAAGAAAGAGGGCTTTTTAAAGGTATGAGAATCTACTAAGATAATTTTTGCCATTTTCTTACCCGGTGTTTGCCCTGTTCGTGACCAGAAGGTTAAGATAACCACTGCCCAAAGGGAAAGGGTGATGAAAAATGTTAGTGGGTTAGGTGTTTTGTTTTCTGCTTCTTTAATTGTTGTAGTTACTTTATTTTTAGCATTGGGCAGAATAACTTTTTCTTTAGCCGAATTTTGTGCCATGGCATCTTCAACACCATCCATAAAGCCAGGCTGATTTTTAATGGTTTCGTAACCAAAGCTAACCATAATAACAAGAACAATAGGAATACCAATCATAAATACATCAGTAACAAAAGCAAGGAAACGTGACCAAAACCCTGCATAAATAACGCGAGGTATGCTTTGCTTTTTAGCTTCTTTTTGGGTTGTTTTTCCCTTTTTTACATCTTTCCAACGTGCCATTAATTATCTTTTTTAGGAATTATACAACAATCTTAAGTCTCTACACATTTCTCACACAAGAGATTTATATAATACAAACATGAAAGCGATACGGAGTTCTTAAGATAACTCGTCATGAAGCGTATTGACTTTTATATTCATTTATTCTAAAACTCCCTTAAATAAAATCTTGGCTCAAGTCTCCCTACCTTTAGTCTTAGATTTACTACACAAGAATTCCATTAATTTTTCCATAACCTTTTTAGCCTATAATGATTATATCTTTTAATAAAGTTGTTTTTATGTATAAATTATTATTATTTCCCTTGTCTCTTTTACTCCTTGTTGGTTGTGGTGGTGAACCTATTCCCAAAGAAAACTCTATGGCAGCTATGCGTGCAAAAATGGAAGCCAGTCAACATCAGAGGTTTTCAAAGTCTAGATATAAAAAGACTAAGAAAAAAGCTAGAACTACAAGAGACTCAGATGACCCAAGTGCTTATGTGTATAAAGATAAGATCTTAAACCTAAAAGAAGAAAAAGTTTGGATAGATGCTGGGATAGATAACAAAGAGTACCTTAAATGGGCAAAGCTAGGTATGCAACCCAAGGAAGTAAACACATGGAAAAAAGTGGGTGTCTCTTACGCGGCAATTACTGTTTTTAAAGGTTTAGATTATACGCCTAAAAAAGCGGCAAGGTACTTAAGAAAAAGCTTTGCTTCACGTCCAAGTTTTTACCGTCCTTTTGGAACACCAGTGTATGAGTTTGATGAAATTTGTAAAAATGTTATAGAGAGGCAACAACCACCTTTCGCTTTTTTAGAAGAGAAATGTATACCTTATATGGTGGCTTCTCATAAAAATGAGGTAATGGGACATCTTTTAGATGAGGCAAACATTAAAAAAGGTCCGCTTCCTCTAGAATACCTAGCAGAACTCCGTCGTTTAGCAGAAGAGAATGCTAAGATACAGTCAGGAATGGAAGTAACTATTGAAGAGTTTGTGGATGATGAAGAAAATGAAAACTTTGTCTTTTTATTTCCTCTTTTAAAGAGTGAACCTACTGAGCTTGAAATGCAGTACATTGATACCGCGGAGCTTCCTTTAAAAGAGAGTGAACGTTACTTGTCTTATAACAACGATGTCTACTGGGCAGATAAAGAGGCGCAGGTTCAACTTGAGAAAGAAGCTGCAGCACGACAGGTTGCTCTGCTTCAAGTTAAAAAAGAGAGTGAAAGACAAGCCTTAATCAAGGCTCACCGGGCAGCAGACTTAAGAGCAAAAAGAGCCAAAGCAGTTAATGATGAAAATTCTCGACGTTTGAAGGCTCGGCAAGTGTGTGGTACCTATATTGAAGCGGATATGCTTTCGGGTAAACAGGCTCTTATTGAAGGTAAGGTGATATTTCTTGTAGGCGAACAAGGTGACAAGATGTTTGGTTATGGTGTTCAAGCTCGTGAAGATCAGCAGATTTATTTTATTCGTGACCCTAAAAATATTGCTAAAGTAAAGATTAATGGTACAGTTTCGTGGGTACTTAAAACTATGGGAAGAACAGAAGCTCTTTCACAAGGTGAAGCTGAGCGTTTTGTGTATGACAAAAAATCAAAAACAAAATTTGAGATGGCACTTATTGTAAAAGAGTGTAAACCATAGGGACCCTCTAATAATTCTAATCAACTCAGAACTAAAAAGAGAGGTGAGATTGTGCATAACTTTTTTTAAGTCATAGCCGTAGCTCTGGTGATGAAAAATTATGTGCAAGATTGCCTCTCTTTTTAGCTCCCTACGGGCATATCTGCTATAATGATGAGAAGACTAGAATTATTAGAGGGTCCCTATAGCTATGAAAAAAATACTCCTGTTAGAAGATGATGTTAATCTCAGTGAAACCTTAGAAGAGTTCTTAAGTGAAGAGGGCTTTGAGGTAGAGTGTGTGTATGATGGCTCTTCTGCAGAAGATTGTATTTATGAACATCAGCATGACCTTTTTTTACTTGATGTAAATGTCCCTTCACCTAATGGATTTGAACTTTTAAAAGCCTCCCGAGATGCAGGGAAAACAACACCTGCTATTTTTATAACCTCTTTAAACTCAACCGAAGACCTCTCTAAAGGTTTTGACAGTGGTTGTGATGATTACATTCGAAAACCTTTTGAACTTAAAGAACTTCTGCTTCGCATTAACAATATTTTAAAAAGAAATTTTTACCATAACCCTAATGAGACCCTTGAAATTGATAAAGAGTTTTTGTATGACATTGAAGCAGATGAATTACAAAAAAATGGAGAGAGAATTCCTCTTCATAACAAGGAAAAAGTGCTTCTAAAACTCTTTTTACAAAACAGTAATCAGCAGGTTTCACATGAGGTAATTGCTGAACACTTATGGGGTTTTGATGAGTCTACAAGTGACACGGCATTAAGAACCTACATTAAGAACCTAAGAAAAATTCTTGGAAAGGATCGTATTGTTAGCATTAAACGCTACGGTTATAAGTTCGCCTGAGTTTAGATCTTTAAGGGCATTCTTAATTCTTTATACCACAATGTGGATTTTTATTCTGAGTCTTGTTGCCACCATTTATTATGAGAATGAAAAAGACTTAATGCTTGCAGAACATCGTTTGTCTATGCAACTTGTAAATGAAACCTATTTTCAAGAAGTTCAAGACATGCAGTTTTTTAATGAGCCTTTTCCTCCTCACATTGCTTACAAAACAGCACTTTTTAATGAAGATAAGAAAGTCATTGCCTCTTTTATGAGAGACAATAAGGTGAACTTTAACGAGGTTATATCCTTAGACGGAAAATACATTCATTTTGTAGTGCCCTTGGGTAACAGTGTAGAAAATGCAAAATATTTAGTATATGAAACCAAAGATAACCGTCTGTGGTGGAAGAGTTTTGTACAAGATATTATTATGTATGGGATTTTTGCGTTTGGGTTTATTACCTTTGTGGGTATCTACCTTGTGAAACTATTTTTACGTCCTATGCGAGAGTCTTTAGAGCTTTTAGATAACTTTATTAAAGACACAACTCATGAGTTAAACACTCCTGTTTCAGCCATTGTTGCAAATATTGAGACGATTAATAAAACTAGCTTAGATGAAAAAACAAGAAAAAAAATACGGCGTGTTGATATTGCGGCACGGACGATTTCAAACATTTACAATGACCTGACCTATTTAGTTTTACATAATGACATTGCAGTGCAAAACGAAGAGATTAATGTTTCTAGGTTTATATGTGAAAGAGTAGACTATTTTCACATAGGTATAGAACAAAAGAAGATTAAGTTCACGCGTGAAGTAGATGATAAGGTCATTGTTAAAATTGATCGAAACAAGCTTGGGCGTCTTATTGATAACATTATTTCAAATGCAATTAAGTACAACAAGGTTAATGGTTCTATTCATATTCAGTTAAATCAAGAATTTATCTCAGTAAAAGATACTGGTATTGGAATTCCTAAAGATAAAATTAATAGTATTTTTGAGCGATACATCAGAGCAAATGACAGTGTAGGTGGTTTTGGAATTGGTTTAAATATTGTTGCAATGATTGCTACAGAGTATGGAATGAAGATAGAAATCAACTCAGAAGAACAAGAAGGCACAGAGATTAAGCTTTATTGGAACTTAATTAAATAGATTAACACTTTTCTAACACTTTACGTATATAATTCTTCCCAATTCGGGAGAAATTATGAAAAAATCAATTTTATTATCACTTATTGCCAGTGCTCTAGTCATGGCAGAAACAGTTCAACTTGATGAGGTCTCAATAGATGAAGAGATCAACTCCGTACAAATCAAAGACATTAGTGGAGAAGAACTAAAGTCAGCAGATTTAGCGGAGTCATTAATGCGAAGTGTACCTTCAATTTCTCTAGTAAGACGTTCAGGTATCGCAAATGATATTATCTTACGTGGTCAGAAAAAAGATAATATTAATATTTTAGCTGATGGTACAAAAACCTATGGTGCTTGTCCTAACAGAATGGACCCGGCGACTTCACATATCTTGACCAATAATATTGAAAGTATTGTTGTTAAAGAAGGTCCTTATGATGTTGAAAACTTTGGAACGCTTAGTGGTTTAGTCGATATTAAGACAAAAAAGCCATCTAAAGAAGTTTCGGGGGAAGTTAACCTAAATGCGGGTAGCTTTAATCAAAAGAAAATATCTGCAACAGTAAGTGGTGGATACGATATGTTCCGTGTCTTACTTTCTGCTTCAAAAGAATCTAGTAACCAATATAAAGATGGAAATGGTGATACTTTTGCAGATCAAATAGATAACTATATTGCTAAAAACCCTTCTGCCGCAGGATTTGCTTATCAAGATAGATATAGAAATATGGATGCATATGATAAAAAAAGCTTTATGGGGAAACTTTACTTTAACCCTACGGATAATCAAGAGTTAAGACTATCATACACAGCTAATAGAAGTGATGATGTACTGTATCCATCTTCTCCTATGGATGCAACAAAAGATGACTCTGATATCTATAATCTTGAGTACAGTATTAGAAATATGGGCTCATGGTCAAAAAAACTAGATTTTCAACTTTATCAATCTGAAGTTGACCACCCTATGTCTAACACTTACCGTAAGGCTTCTGTTTCTATGGGTGTTATAGAAAATGCTTTAACCACTAAAATGCAAGGGGTAAAACTTAAAAATGTAGTTGAAATCGCGGGAGCAGATATTACTTTAGGACTGGATGCAAGTAAACGTAATTGGGATGGGCATTACAATCGCAATGGGTCATACTTAAGAGACAGTATCAGTGATGTAGATACGAAAAATATGGCAGTTTTTGGAAAGTATGAAAACTCTTTTGATGCCTTAGACTTAGAACTTGGTGCACGTTATGATGATACGAATATTAAACCATCTAGTAACGACCAAGAAAATGATTACTCGGCTTTAAGTGTTTATGCATTTACTACTTACCATGCAGATGCAGGGCTCTCTTATTTTGCAGGAGCAGGTAAAGCGGTAAGAGTACCTGATGCGAGAGAACTGTACTTTGTAGGTTCTGCTAACAACCATACTGGAACGACTAACCTGAAAGATGTGAAAAATTATGAGATTGACTTAGGTATTAAAAAGCAATATGAAGCTGGATTTTTTAAGACAAAAGTATTTTACTCATGGTTAAAAGACTATATCTATTATAACTCAAGTAATACCCAATTAATTGCAGGAAAACAACGTTCAGTGAATGCTTTTGAAAACATAGATGCAACGATTTATGGAGTTGAATTTAGTGGTTTACATAGTGTGACGGATAATTTTTATATTGATTATGGCGTGGCGTACCAACGTGGTCAAAAAGATGAGGCGCTAGACGGACAAAGTGATAAAGATTTAGCAGAAATTCCACCCTTAAAAGGAAATGTTGCCTTTAACTATGACACAGATATGACTTCTAGTAAAGCAGAATTTATTGCTGCAGATAGATGGAGTGATTATGATGCTGATAATGGGGAACAAGAACTTTCTGGTTATGCAATAGTAAATTTAAAATGGAATAGAGATTTAACGAATGGATTTGATGTAACCTTAGGAATGGATAATATTTTTGATCATACTTATGCGATTAGTAACACATATAAAGATTTAACACTTTTAAGTGCAGGGACTTCTGATGAGGTAGTCTTAATGAATGAACCAGGACGTTATGTTTACATTAATGCAAGATACAGATTTTAATTTTTGGAGTGATTGTTAATGAAGTGGAGCGGGTGAAGGGACTCGAACCCTCGACCCTCAGCTTGGAAGGCTGACGCTCTAGCCAACTGAGCTACGCCCGCATCCGGATGAACATTGTACTCTTTCAATTATAAATCTTTTCTAAAGTGAGAAGATATGTGGAAGATTCCTCTTTTCTAGTTTCCACTCTTTTCATGTTTCATTTTTTTGAACTCTTCTTTATCCATTTTCCCATCACCATTTAAATCTACTTTTTGGAAATAGAGATCTGCTTTAAAAGAGTCAGGATCAATCTTATTTCTTTTGGCTCGGAAGTTTTGAAACTCTTTCGAGGAGATACTTCCATCGCCATTGGTATCTAACATTTCAAAGCTTACATTCGCACGACTTTTGTCTGCTTTTTCTTGGTAAGCCTTACGAGGGAAATTGTCATACATCATCTCTGAAATAATTCTAGCCTGTTCTTGTGTTGTGGTACTTGCCATAGAGGGCATAAGTCCAAACTTGTCCATAGAAGCACATAGCGCCTTACTGACTTCAGGCTTTAAAATGTAATCTACCATGAAATTTACGGCTTGTGTCTTATCTGAATAGGCTTCTTTAACATGAACCATTATTTCATCTGCAGGTGGACCTAAAAGTTTACTTTTATCTTCAACAGCTTGCGTGGGGTGGCACATAAGACACTTACTTTTGTACAGTGACTTAGCCTCATCTGCATGCAGCCCTGAAACAAGAAGTAGAAAGGTTATGGCGAGTTTAGATTTTAGACACATTAGGCATCCTTTACGTATATCCTAGCGCGAAGTTGCTAAAATACACTTATGATTGATTATGACTTTCCCCTTTACCGACCACCTGCTGAAGCTAACAATATTATCATCCAAGCTACCTACGGCTGTTCCCACAATGCTTGTACTTTTTGTTCTATGTACAAAAGTAAAAAGTATGAGATTCGTCCTTTAGAAAAACTCTTTGCGGAGATAGACATCTTAGCTGCAAGTTACCTGCAAACAACAAAAGTTTTTTTAGCTGATGGTGATGCGCTCTGTTTAGAAACATCACACTTAGTTTCACTGCTTCAGTACCTCAAAAAAGCCTTTGTGAAACTAAGAAGAGTTTCTGTTTATGCAACGGCGCAAAACCTTTTAGAAAAGACAGAAGAAGAGTTAATGCTTTTACATGAAAATGGTCTTAATCTTATTTACTTTGGAATAGAAACAGGAAATGAAGATTTACTTAAAAAGATTAACAAGGGTGTGGATGCGAATGACTTGATTAAGAGTCTAAATAAAGCCTCTAGAGCTAATATAAAAGTTTCTGCGACGGTTATCCTTGGTTTGGGTGGAAAAGCGTATAGCAAAGCTCACAGCAAAGATACGGCAAAAATCATTAACCAAAGTGAAGTGACTTATCTTTCAACCTTGCAACTTGGCTTAGAAGAAGATGTGAAAGAACGCTTTTTAAAACAATTTGAGAGTTTTGAGATGTTGAGTGATGAAGAGGTTTTAGAAGAACAGAGAAGTTTTTTAGAACAACTCCATCCTAAAAATAGAGTCATCTTTCGCTCTAACCACGCTTCAAATGCATTTCATTTGGCAGGAACTTTTCCAAAAGACAAGGAACGTCTTTTAAGTGAGATTGATGAAGCCATAAAAATAGGAAAAAGTGCCTTTATTCCTTCAATACTTAGAGGTTTTTAGTCTAAAAAGTTTGCGGAAGGTTTAGCCAAATGGTAGCCTTGGGCATAATTAATATTAAGTGCTTTGATGCAGTCAAGTTCTGCTTGGGTTTCTACTTGTTCGGCTACAGTCTCGATGCCTAAACTCTCTGCAAGGGTTTGAATAGACTGAACAATTTTATAGGCATGCTCATTTTTATCTATGTTTGAGATGAGCGAACCATCTATTTTTAAGATATCAATGTTCATATTTAACATATACTTGTAGTTTGCAAAACCACTTCCAAAGTCATCAATAGCGATTTTAATTCCAAGTTTACGAAGTTTAGTTAAACGTTCAGAAATTAGTTCAAACTCTAAAATTTCCTCATGTTCTAAAATCTCTATGCTCAAGCGTTGGGCAAAAGAGAGGTTCTTCTCAAAGGTATCAACAAAAATTTCTAAAATCTCGTCATTAAAGAGGTCTTGTAAATCAAGATTTATGCTCAACTTTACATCATGTTCTTCGAGTGCTTCAAAGGCTTGTTTTAAAACCCTACGTGTAATTTCTATGTAGACTTGGGTGTAACGAATAGAAGAGAGAAACTTGTCCGGAACAATCATCTTACCTTGAGGATCTTGCATTCTAATGAGAAGTTCGTACTTGTACACTTCTAATGTCTGCGTATTAAACATAGGCTGGTAAATACAGTAAATTCGGTTTAAATCAAGGGCTTCTTTAACATCACAAAGTTTTTGAAGGGCATCTTCATTTGTTGGTTTTTTATCATCATAAATCTCTACACGGTCACGACCTAAATGTTTTGCTTTATACAAGCCTTGATCTGCAATCTTAATGGCATACTCAAAGGTTTTGGCATGACTAGGGTTAGGGTTTAGCCCCATTGAAATGGTAATACTTAATTGACAGTCATTTAGGTTTACAGGGTGTTCTTTAACGTGTTGACGAATACGTTCTGCAAGGGCTAAAGAGACTGCTTTTTCTTTGTCAGGAATGAGGAGTAAAAACTCTTCTCCACCGTAACGAATTAAGATGTCTTTTTTACGAATAACAGAGCGAACACGTTCTGAAATAGTACTTAAAACAATATCTCCTGCATCATGCCCATAAATATCGTTAACCTGTTTAAAGTGGTCTAAATCCATAATCAGAAGCTGAAAATGTCCTACTGGATATTTTTTAAGAAGCTCACTAAGGTATTGTCGATTGTACATACCTGTAAGGGGGTCAATAAAACTTTTCTTACGGTGTTTGTAATAGATGACAAGTTGAAAAAATGCACTAATAAGCATAACCACAATAAAAATAGCACTGTAAAAATAGATGTTTTCTAAAGGAACTAGGGTCTTGTTAATCTGAAGGTGCTCTTCATGGCTGAAATCAATTCCTAAGAGGGCAGTAGTTTTCTCTTGTATAACAATTGGGTAAGCCATTGAAATCCAAAGCTTATCAATCTTTGTTTGTGTGGCTACCTCAGTTTTTTTCTGATTTAGAGCCTTTAACCAGATGTTTTGTTGTGGGAAAAACCTTTGTTGGAACTCACCTTTTTCGTTAAGGTCTTGTGTCGTGTCTAAAAGATAACGAAGCTTTCCATGCTCATCAACATACAAAAGGTAGAGAAATTTTACGTCAGTACTTTTAAGCAAGGAGAGCTCTTTTTCAGCCTGTATGCGTTTTTTAGTATCTTTCTTTAAAACCTCAATAAAGTTTTCACCAAACTCATTACCTAAGTGGCGCACATAAAGATGTAGAAGTTCATGTTTGTTATTGAGGAGGTTGTTTTGAACAATGTCAAAAATATCTTGTTTAGTGTCTTCATATTTGAGGTAGAGGTAATAGGCACTAAAACCTAAGATAGGAAAGAGAAACAGTAAAATGGTGAAGGTTCGACCATACTGTACTAAAAATCTCATTTTATTCCATGTAGTCTATGAGTTTAGATGTAAGGACGATATTGTTCTCTTTTAGTTTTGTTCGTTTAAAGAGAATGTTAGGTCTCCCTTTTTGCCAGAAAAAAGCACCGTACACATAAGGTTTGCGAAGGTGTCGGTAACGTGTCCCTACAACAACCTTATCTTGACAACTTTTAGGGATAGAACTTTTTGTCATCACTACAATGTCGGCTTGAGAACATTTGTAAACTTGTGTAAACAGTGCTGGTCTAAGTCCTAAAGACTCAATGGTGTCTTTACTATAAACATTAGGTTTTTCTGTTTTCACTAGGGCTAAAAATATAGTTTCATAAATATTTTTTTCAATCTCTACATCATCTGCAAAGAGAAGGCTCATCAAAAGTAAGCTGAGGAGTAGTTTTTTCAAAATAGGTACTCCAATCCAAACCAAATTTTAGGGTCGATGACTGACATTGAGAAGAATTTCTGATTATTAATGTCGTAATAATCCCTCTCTTGTGCTCTGTCAAAAATATTTTCACCCTTGAGTTGAAGAGAAAAGTCTTGTGTAGCATGATAGATAACACCTGCACTGTAGTCTAAACGAATGCTTGAGTAATAAGCAGGGTCAATGACCCAAAACTCATTAAAAATATCAAACTTACCAAAGGTGTTTAACGAGCGTAGTAAAGAACTTAATGCTTTTGCTTTGTCTTGCGTGTAGACACTGTCGGCATAACTATAATTAAGAGAAAATTCAAGCTTGTCTTTTTTAGAGTAAAGGTAAGTGAATTCATAAGTACTTGTAAAAATATCTAAGTCTTCATCACTGTTCTCCCATCTGGGTGTACCGCCTACGGGTCTGTTTGTAATTAAAGGGTAATCCGAAAGACGTGCATAGGAAAAGATGAGATTGTTAATAGTTGCATTGGTCACGTAGATGAACTCTTGTGCAATTGAGTTATAACGCTCAGACTTTAAGTTTGTATTACCATTTCGTGCATCAATAATCATGTATGGCTCTACTGCAAACTCTTGACTTGAGAGTGTTGTCTTTGCCGAAAAATTTGTACCAGTATAGATATACCCTAGTCGCAGTTGAGAAGGGGTAGGTTCATCAACATTACCCCCTCGCTTATATGATTGTCCCATGATGGAAAATACAAGGGCATTATTTTCGTTTAATTGGTAAAGGTCTTGTAGGTATATAGAGTATATTTGTTCATTATCAAAGGTTTGGTTAAAGGGTGTAGAAGTACCGTTAAAAGTCCCATCTTCAATGTCAAAACTTTTGTAGCGGTATTGGAGTCCTAGACTAAGCGTGTGTGCATTAAGTTGCCACTTTTTTTCAAGAGATGCGGTAAAACTGTCTTCTTGAGTCTTATCATAGCTAGAGATATTGATGGCAGTGTTACGCTTTAGTCTTAGATTTTCTTCGATCTCACTGTTCTGTGATGTGTATAAGAGTTTAAGGTCTAAACTTTTGTCCATGAACTCTGAGTAGCTAGAAACGGAAATATAATTATGTTCTAATGAATTGTCAACAATGTTAAAGTTATGGGTCTCATCAAAGTTCCCCATAAAAGCATCATTGTCACTTTTTACAGCGTGTACTTCAAATGTATGGTTTTCAGTTGAAAGTGAACCATAAAAACGCTTTCTATTTTGGTCTCTATTTAAATTACTGCCGTCATTGTTATAAGACTTTCTGTCATTGTTATACTCCCCAACATAAGCAAAGTAATCGAAGTCATCAAAGCTATCTGTGTAATAAGCACTTGCAAGATGTGAACCATAAGTTCCTCCTAAAAGTTTTACCTTTCCACCTTCATCATGTTTTGCAGTTTTAGTATAAAGACGAATAACAACGGTTGCAGGAGCAATTCCAAATTCAAAACTAGGAAAGCCTGTGTAGATTTCAACATGGTCAATAAAGCCAAGTTCCATATCGCCAAAATTAGAGAAACCACTTCCGTAAAGTGGTGATAAAAGTTCATGCTCGTTAAGGTAAAGACGAATGCCGTTTGATTGGTTAGAAAAGGAGTCTAAATTTAACATGTCCCCTTGGGCTAATTTGTTTTCAGAATAAGAGAAATAACGTAGTGTCTTAAGGAGGTCTTTTAGGGTTAGTGCTTGCATGCGTTCAAGGTCATCACGTGTATAAATAACAAGGTTTCCAGCGTTCTCATTTTTGGTCTTTAAAGAGAGCTCTGAAGCCTGTTGATAATCTTCTATAAGCGTGGGCATATCATAGGCAAAAAGAGTCATTGAAAAGCTAAAGAAAAATGTCACAATAATCTTATACAAATGAATCCCCCTCCATTGGTAACGAAAGTATTCCACGTATAAGCTTTGTTTATCCTAAAGACTTAAAATCACAGTAAGTTGATAAACAAAAGTAAATTTTAATATATTAAATAATAATTTCTTGTGTTCTTTTCGTTGTGGACATCATATCAAAATAGTGATAAATATATGCTGTAAAACATGTTTTATAACATAAATAAATTTTATTAAATCGTATTTTAGATAAAGCAATCATATTAGTGAAATTTTTTATGATATTTCTTAGGTTTTATGGACTTTCATTGTATAATTTTATTTAATAATTAAGAAGGAAATTCCTATGAAAACAATATTAACTTTTTTTATAACTATGACAACGCTATTGTTTTTAACGGCCTGTGGTGGAGGTGGTGGTGGAGATGGTGATTCAACCCCTCCAAATACTTCACTTTTAGGGGAAGTTGTTTATGGTCCAACACAAGGGATTGACTATATTTGTTCATCAGGGCTTGTGGGAACAACAAATTCTTTAGCTGATTTCACCTGTAATGATGGGGACAATGTGAGTTTTTACCTTGGTTCAGTACTCATAGCAACACTAGACGCAAAATCAGGCATAACAACCCCTTACGAGTTTTTTCCAAATGATGTAACAGCAGCTTTAAACTACGTAAGGCTTATTCAAGCTCTTAATCTAGGGGGCGCGAATACTTATGGGGATATTGTTTTAGACGAGGCTCTTGTTGCTTTACTCCCTCCAAATACAAACTTTTCGGATCCTAACTTTGAAAATGAGGTAGAAGCACTTTTAGGAGTAAGTTTAATTACTCAAGAAGAAGCGCAACATAATTTAAACCAAGCCATCTTAGACGCAGGTGGTATACTTCCAAATGGTGTTGGACTTCCTGTGGCAAATGCAGGAGCTGATCAAAGTCTTGTTACTTTAACAGGTACTTTAAATGGTTCATTAAGTTATGACCCAGATGGCAATACCTTAAGCTATCAATGGACGGTAGTGGGTAAGCCTAGTGGAAGTACTGTTATCTTATCAAGTGCTAATATTGAGAGTCCAAATTTTAGTGTTAATGTTGGTGGGATTTATTATTTTGATTTACTTGTAAATGATGGTTCTTCGGACTCAAATGTAGACTCAGTAACGATTACCATCACCATTGCTCCTATTGTTAATCTTGCTCCTATTTCAAATGCTGGAGTAAATCAAAATGTAGTAACTGGTTCGCTAGTTACTTTAGATGCTTCATTAAGCACAGACCCTGAAAATGACCTTCTAAGCTATTCTTGGACAATTTTTAGTAAACCGGTATTGAGTGCAAGTTCACTCTCCAATGTAAACAGTATCAATCCAACATTTACCCCTGATGTAGATGGAGTCTATACCTTTGATGTTACGCTAACAGATACTAATACAAACACCTCAGTTGATAGAGTTGATATTACTGCAAGTACAGTAAACTCTGCCCCTGTTGCTAATGCAGGACTAGACAAAACAGCAGAGGTAAATGAAGTGATAGCCTTAGATGGTTCCTTAAGTAGTGATGCTAATAGCAATCCTTTATCTTATAACTGGAATGTAAGTAGTAAGCCTGCTGGTAGTACAGCAACACTACTTTCAAATGCAACCCTTGTAAATCCTAATTTTACAGCTGATGTTGCCGGTGCTTATGTTGTTGAGTTAATAGTTAATGATGGTTTTGTAAACTCAGTAGCAGATAGTTTAAATATTATTATAATTCAAGCAGCCGTTAAAAAAACAGGTCAGACATCTTTTAGTATAACGGGTGAAGATGGTTTTTATCAAAAAGGGGCGGTTGTAAACTATAGCTTGGATATAGGTACAGATATAGTGACAGATAATGTAACAGGTTTAATGTGGCAAGATGACAGTCCAACTGTGTATAACCCAATATCTGGAAATAGTGCAGATGCCTATTGTAGTGCTTTAACATTAGGTGGTTTTGCAGACTGGAGACTTCCTTTTGTTGATGAATTACTAAGTATCGCCAATAGAAATCAATATGCTCCTGCGGCATATACTGCTAGTTTCAGAACTATAGGTAACTTTCGTCAGTTTTGGTCAGGTACTACTATTGACTCAGGTGAACGTAGATTAGTAGATTTCTATTATGGCGATGAATCTTCAGTTAACTCAGGACAGAACTATCCTATTCGGTGTGTAAGAGGAAACCCAAGTTTATCGACACTTACACGAGATGGGGCTAATGGTGTGGTTACTGATGCTCAAAATAAACTAGTTTGGCAAGATAACACAAGTCCTTCTTCAAGAGAATGGAATGATGCTATAGGGTATTGTGAAGGTTTAACGCTTAATGGTTCAACGCAGTGGAGACTTCCTAACATCAACGAGTTGTTAACGGTTATTGACTTTGAAAGAACACGAGGTGTTTATAAATCGACATTTAACTATAACCCTGATAATGCATGGTCTTCAACATCAGTAGTAGGAAAAAGCAGTAACGCCTTTAGTGTGTATAACCCTTCAAGTACATTCTTTTTCTTTACGACTTATTACAAATCTCATGTGAGTTCTGATGAGTCAAAAACCTCTTCACTCTTCTCAAGTACACGAAAAAATCCAAAATGTGTAATGGATTTACCTTAGGCTTCTAAGGTTTTAAAGTTTTTTAGTTCAACTCGAGAGCAGTTTCCCTTTAAGAGTTTTTGGCTTCGGGCATACTCTTCCGTAAGCTCTAAAATATCTTGAATATCATCTTTTTCAATCACATGGGAATGGATTTTTTTCTCAGAACTTAGGGTGATTTTCACCTCTTCATCTGATGTATTTAAAAGAAGATTTCTTGCACCTTCTCCAAACTCACTTTTTATGGCTTTGATGACTTTTTCAGACTGCAAGAGTGCTTTTAAACTGAGTTCTTTGTGAAAGTCATTGTCACAAAGAATGGTAAAGTGTACTTCGACTTGCCCTTCCATGATATAGCCTTTTCTTTTAGTGTAGCAAAACTTTAATAAGGGTATGGAATTTATGTCAGTTTGCAAAGTACATAGAGTTTAAACCAAAGTTTAATTACACTTGCGTATGTCAAAAAAGAATTTAATTATTATTGGTGCAGGGCTTAGTGGTCTGTACCTTGCAACACTTCTACAAGAGAAGTTTAACATTACCATTTTAGAAGCACGAGATAGACTAGGTGGCCGTATCTTAACGCAAGAGGGTCATGACTTAGGTCCTTCTTGGATTTGGCCTCATCAGAAAAATATTTTAAGTTTAGTCAACAGTCTAGGGCTTGAACTCTTTTCACAATACGTAAAAGGCAATGCCCTTTATGATGCTCCTGATGGTGTACAAAGTTTTAAGGCACCTCCTAGTGCACCATCTGCAAGAATGGATGGTGGATTAGAAAAACTCATTGAAGCCTTAGCCTCTAAGTTGCCCTCTGAAATACTTTACCTTAATGAAGAAGTAGTAAGTATTTGTCAAGATAAGAGTGCTCTTCTGGTTCAAACAAAAAATGATGAGTACAAGGCAGAGTATGTACTTTCTACACTTCCTCCTCGAGTAGCTGTTGAAAGCATTGAGTATATACCAAGTTTGGATGAAGAGACAAAGTGTAAACTAAAGAGCATTCCAACGTGGATGGGGAACAGTGCAAAGTGCGTGGTTGAATTTGAAAAAGCTTTTTGGAAAGATGAGGGATTAAGTGGTTTTGTTTATAGTCCACTAGGACCCTTAGGTGAGATACATGATGCTTCCACACAAGAAAAAGCAGCTCTTTTTGGTTTTATTAATGCTAAGGCCTCAACAACAAATATTGAAGAAGATATTAGAAGACAGATGCAACGTCTGTTTGCAGATAAAAGTAAACTTATTAAAAAGATATATTTTATAGATTGGCGAGAAGAGAAGTTTAGTTCAACGCTGTCTGACAGGAAAGCACTCTCTGTTCATCCTGAGTATGGTTTAAGCCTAAATGCCTTTGATGAACGTCTCTTTTTTATTGGAACAGAAACCGCCTATGACAATGGAGGTTATTTAGAAGGAGCAATTGTTTCAGCCTTAGAAATAGTAAAAAGACTTAAGCAGAGTAAAGAATAAAACCTACAATACCCAGTACTACAAGCACTTGAAAAGCAATAATTTTTTTAAAAGTATTTTGAAAACTTGCTTTGCTCGTTTTATGGGAGAAAACCTTTTGAGCGATAAATGCCATAGGACTTGCTCCAAAAAGTGCGTACATATGCAAGATAATTTCAGGCACACGTAACCAAGAAAATCTAGCTGTTGTTTTGTCATAAAAGTAGAGCAAAAATAGGGTCAAATTAATAGAGATTAGATAAGCAAGAGGTAGTTGAAGTTTTAATTTCACCGAAAAAATGATGATAAAAACTAAGAAGATAAGTGAACTTGATAAAAAGAAATAAAGTGTTGTAGGTTTAATCATAAGTTAAAGAGGGAAGGTCCCTCTTTTAGTGAAGAAAAAAGAGTTTCTACTCTTCCTCTTCTACGTCGTAACCAGCAGCAATTGCAGGAATTTCTTCCATTGCTTTTTTAACGTTAAGCATGTCTTCAAGAAGCTCATCATTAATTGGTTTAACATCAGACCCACCATAAATAGCAAGTGTCATATCCATAGAGATAAGGTATCTTCTACCATCACCATACTCAACATAGATAACACGACAAGGCATGAAACCACCGTAGAATCTAGAGTGATCTAGCATTTTTTTAGCAATGCTTAAAGAACAAAACTCAGCGATTCTAGCGTGAACAATTCTCTCTGGTGTTGGATTTTCAGCTTCAGTA
>Ga0256826_1000829_pt1 | contig 19237 bp, 17 predicted proteins | sample CV79metaG_FD_185975 | JGI IMG/M metagenome (GOLD analysis project Ga0256826, IMG submission 185975) | Hydrothermal vent microbial communities from East Pacific Rise, Pacific Ocean - CV79 | ecosystem: Environmental > Aquatic > Marine > Hydrothermal vents | place: Pacific Ocean: East Pacific Rise...
GATAGCATCTGGTTCACATGCATCATGACAGAGACGACACTTTACACAAAGCAACGCATCAAACTTAATGAGAGAGAACTTAGCATCAGAACTTAAAGCTCCCGTAGGACAAATACGATAGCATATCTGACAATTCGTACAAGAGTTATCTACAAACTTCTGAGAAGTAAAACTTATATCTTCTTCTGCTAATACTTCAAAGGTATCTGGCACACCTACATGTTTGAGTGTGGTAAAAAGAATCTTACGTTTATCAGGTAAGTTTTTTTCACGTATTTTAGCAATAATTTCTATATCAAGAGCAAAAGTTTTTAACTCATCTGCTTCTACTGCCTCATCAAAACTCATTTTATGTCTAACCACACCCTTTAGTGTTGCACTACCCAAAAATGAACGTCTTGATGTTACTTCCTCTTCTTCCTTTTTCTCTTCTTTAAGTACTTTATTTACATTTGTAATCAATTGTTTTTTAGAAAAAGAAGAGAGTACAAAATTTGCTTCTTCAATACGTGTTTCTATTTGTTCGTAGAGTATACTCTCTTCATCATATGAACTTAAATCTAAAGTAATCTCTTCTTTACTTGCAAGAGCAAAAGAGATGAGATGTTCTACACTCAATACAGAAAGACAAGGTACATTAAACTTTGGGCTTATAAGTCTTACTTTAGACTCTAAAAAAGTAAAGAAAAACTCTGTAGTAGAAAAGTCAGAAAGTGAAAATGCTTCGGTAGGACAGATACCCACACAAGCTGCTGCTTCCACACCAGTGTTATTGGCAAAGCTAGGTAAGTTATCTACAAGCTGTATGGACTCTGGACAGGCATCTATACATTTCGTACAATCAGAAAATTTACTTATCGCCCGAACACAAGAGGCAATCTCTAAATGTAAAGACATTAATTCTCTTCTACTTCACTTTGACAATTTTCATTCAATTTTGCATTCACATACTCATAATCTGAAAGTAAGAATTCTAGAGTAAGCTCAGCTCCATCATGGTAAAGTGGTGTACGAGATTCACGTTTTGCATTAATAAGGAAAAGTGGTATCCACTCCAATAAGTGATCCTTTAAAAATCCTCTTTGAATAAGAAGTAATTCACATGCACCCTCTTGATCTTCTGAATCAAGTGCTTTTTTTAATGCTGTACAAAGCATATACATAAACTCTAGTTCTACCCCAATATGGTCAGCACTTACTACTCTTGCTTTCTCAAGTTCTACTCTAAAATCTAGAGCATCATAAAGTTCTACCACAGGATTAGCCTGACCACTTTCAATCATCTGTTCTTCACTCAAATAAAAACTCTCATAAGGAACAAGATTCATTAAAAAAAGATTTGTAAAATCGGTATTATACTCTTCAGCTATAAGTCTATCTACTGGAATTTCTTTACGTTTTGACCAATCTCTATAGTTTGGAAAAAGTGCAAGAATATTTTCATCACTCTCAATTTGCTTTAAAAACGCTTCATTTACTTCCACAAGCATCAATCTTGAAATCAATGCATAAATTGCAATACGGTTTTCTATCTCTTGTTTCATTTGTTCCATACAGTCATATCTTTCATGTAAATTATTGGGCACTATACCACTTTCAAGATAAATAAAAACATAAATCGATAATTTATCTGGGAAATTGTATGATTATATAGAGACAGACTTATACGTCTGCCCCTTTAAAAAGAAAAAGCTTAGCCTTTAAGATTGACGCTATAAGCCTTAAGTGTCAATGGTACAGCTGGACGTTTTATATGTACTGGACGTCTTAATGTATCATTCGCATCAAGTGGACGAGTTAATTTATCTCTCCATGCTTTGTATACTTTAAAGTTATTATCATAGTTCACATAAATATCACCGATTTTATCATCATTTCCTGCAAGTTCAATACGCACTTTTTGGTGCCATGCATGATTACCTGCAATTGGATCAGGATGAGAAGGTGCAACAGCATTTTGCCAAGAACCAGACATACCATCCCACCAAATATTATCAAGGTCTTTGTTAAACTCTTTAAATTGCCATGTATCTCTACGTGCCTGCATACCAGTGTTTAAATCTTCAGTAGGTTTCATTGTACCTATTTTACCATCCATAGTCATATCATAGAGTGGTGCACCAAGACCAAGAATACCTAATTTATGTTGGAATCCTGGAATTTCAACAGCATTTTTAAGTTTCCATCTCCCAGCATGGTGTGAACATGCAAGAACACCAGGCATTGTAGCTTCAGTAGGTACAGCCATCGCAATAAAATACCCTGATTCGAGTCCACACACAGTATCTGAAATAGTTACCTTGATTGCATCACCACGCTTAATTCCCATTCTCTCAGCATCTGTTGTTGCAATCCAAACAGGGTTATGGTTTTGTGAAATCTCCATAAGGTGTTTAGAGTTTACTGAACGTGTATGAATATTGTATGGCAATCTAAATACAGTATTGAGTGCAAATTCATTCTTTGCTTGATCAATAAAGTCATGGTGTACTTGAGTTACAACATGTACCATTTTTTCTCTTTCTTCTTTTGTTGTTGGGTAAATAGGTATAGCATACTCTGGCCATTTCCATTCAGCAAGCCATTTAGAATAAAATTCTAATTTACCTGTAAGTGTATGCCATCCTTCTTTTGCTTCTTCATTTACAACTACACCAATTTTTTTCTTACCACCAAAGACATGGTCGTCAACTTTAATCGTACCAAGTTCATCAATCTCAACTTCAGACTCATGATACTCATGTCCATGAGCATGGTACACATCACCAACTTTTTTAAGTGGACGTTCTTGTGGTCTAAATATATTATCTTCAACAAGCCATGTACCCATATCTCTCATCATCTCATAGTTAGGATACTTCGAGTCTTTATACTTAGGGTTTTCGCTTGCTGCTTTTCTAAGATTAGGAATCTTACCAAGTGCTGCTTGGTACCACTCTGGTACTGTTACTGCTCTTGTTGGATCTTCTTTTGAAGCCCAAAACTTTCTTACACCTAGAGAACCATCTGGATCTACATGATGTACCATAATATTTGCCCAGAATTCAACTTCTTCCCAAATTTCTCCAAGACCAGCTGCCATGTGTGCTTCTAGTGTTGCACGTGCTGGATCTTTCGCTTTCCATCCTGTTTTTTCTAATGCTACACGAAGTGCAGGATTTTTAAACGCAAGAATTTTTGCTGGTTTTGTCGGTTCAGATGATTGATCATGTCTTTCACCTGCAAGTCCAACTGGAAGTACAAAATCACAATACCAGTTTGTCTCAGACCAAGTAGGTGAGAGGTTAAATGAAAGCTCAATTTTATCTTCACGTTTGAGTGCTTCAATCCATCTAAATCCATCTGGGTTAATCCAAACAGGGTTATACATACGTGGAATCCAAACAGCTAATTTCTCAGGAATATTAGTAAGCCCTTTTGCTTTCCATTTTGCTCTCCACTCATCATCAAGTAACAAATGAGGCATGATATGAGACATTTCAAACGAAGAGAGTGGATACTCAGGTGGCCAAGCAATTTCATTCCATACATCTACTCTTGGAGGTCTTTCACCTGCTACTGTTGCAGCATCACCTTTACCATTAACTGAAACAACATGCCAGTGGTGCATACCTGTACCACCTTTATTCCCTGCCAATGCACCTCGAAGTACAAGTGGTAAGAAACCTGCACGTGTAATCATCCAACCACCTCTATGGGCAATCGGTCCAGCTCTCCATAAATAAGTAGCTATTCTATCACCTGCATCAATAAACATATCATAAAGTTCATCTAACTTATGTGCAAATCCTTCAAGCTTACATTCTTTAACTACAAATTCTTTTGTATATGGTGCATAAAGTTCTCTAAGCATATCAATAAATTCTTCATACGAATCACCTGCTGGTACTTTAGAAATATAACCTTTAGATTTAATAAATTCAAGATAATCTCTATCCTTCATCATTTGATCCCAATTCACCCAATTTTTTACAAAATCATGGTTAATTAAATCTTCACCATTGAGACCTTTATCATTTAAAATTCTATTTGCAAGGTGTAAATACAGTGCTGTTTCTGTTCCTGGCCATATTGGTAGCCATAAATCTGCAATACCCGCAGAGTTAGACATACGAGGATCCATAACCACAAGCTTCGCACCTTTTCGGCGTGCATCAGCAATAAAACCTGCTGATTGTTGGAAGTAGTGACCAGCATCTGCTGCATGTGATGATTGCAAAAATACTAATTTTGCATTTGCCCAATCTGGAGAGTTTCTATCATCATTTGCCCATTGGATAGTACCTTCTCTTGCACCTGCAGAACAGATGTTTGTATGAGAATCATATCCATCACATCCTAATGAGTGAGGTACACGATGACCAAAACCATTTTCATTTGGACGACCAACATGATACATGATTGATTTTTTAGAAAGTTCATCACCTACTTTAAGTGTATCATGCATCTTTTTACCAATCTTAGCCATTGCTTCATCCCAAGTGGTTCTTACCCACTTACCTTCACCTCTTTTTGAACCTGGAGCTCTCATAAGAGGGAAAGGGATTCTATCTGGATCATACATTTGTGACTGAGCTGCATACCCTTTTGCACAGTTTCTACCACGTGATCCTGCATGAAGTGGGTTACCCATATATTTTTTAACAAATAAGTCTTTAGGATTCTTTGTTCTTTTATAAGTACCTATTTCTACCCATGCTGTCAGACCACATTGTGCCTCACAGTTTGAACATACAGTTGGTACAAGCATAAACTCATTCACTTTTATGCCATCTTTATTGGTTTCACTACGAACACCATTTCTTCCTACACCACCACGTTTCCAATCATTTCCATCTAGTTCTTTAAATGAATCCCACTCTTGAAGTGTTGGGTAAAAAGAAAGTGTTTTAGGCGTAGCCGTAAACTTTTTATCTTCTGCCATAGCAGGTGTATCAACTATTGTTTCAAATACACCTGCTGCGAGTGTCGCACCTGCTACAGAGTATGCTGTACCTTTAAGGAAGCTTCTTCTACCTTCGATAAAGTTATTATCATTTTTCATTGATTTTGTCATAGATATCTCCTCCTTAACTTAAATTTAACAATTGTGGAATTTTAAGCCATACATCTTTTGCCATGTATAGCCCTACCAATGCTAAAATTGCTGCTAGTTTAAGCAACGTTTTATTATCACTCTTCATATTACCCATAGCGATAAAGAATGGAATAATAAATCCAAGAACCATACCAAACCAAAACTCTACGTTATATGGACCACCTGAATGAACAAAAGCTAAAGTTGCTTCTGCTTCTGCAGATTTAAATGAGAAGAAATATTCTCCCATATACATCATAAAAGAGAAGAATGTAGCAATTGCAAGAACAAGTGCTAAATCTTTTCTAGCCTCTTTACTCCAGTTTCCTGAAACCAAAATAAGTGCTGATGAACCTGCCATGAAAGCTGCCCACATCATTTGCATAACTTCTGCTGGTGCTTGCCATAATTCTCTTGCACTTGACTCTGCCATAATAATAGCCGTATAAAGTGTTACTGGAACAGCTAAAAATACTACGAATGGAAAGATTTTTTCATACAATGGTGAAAGACTTCTACCCATTGCTGTAAGTTTACATCCTTTAAATGGTACACCTGGGTGTGCATCACCAATACCAATAAGTAGCATAAGTGTAATAAGTCCGGTAAAGAGTGATGCCATCCATGCACCAACTGTAATTGCTGATGTCCAGTGCGGGTGTAAAAAGATATTTACCATTCTATATGGATGATGAAGATCAGTAAGTGTAAATAATAAGAAAATATTTAAGAAAATAAATGCTAAAAGTGGCATCATCCATCTTAAATTTGGCATTTCTTCTTTTTTATGTCTATAAAGTAAAAAAGCTCCTACAAGAATGACTCCTGTACCGATACTTTTTGCCCACATATTAAGTGTAATCATCCATCCCCAAATAATACCAGGAAGTGCTACATCTAATGTTACTATTGCTTGCGTTGCGTGAATTGTATTTTCCATTAGTTATCCCCTTCCGTTAATTCTGATTTATAATCTTTATTATCAAAATCCATAAAACTTCTATTATCGTATTTCTCTTCACTCTCAAATGGTGCTAAAAATCTATCTAATACACCATGATGTTTATCACCGATAGCTTCAAGATGTGTAATATTATTGAAAAGTCCATACCCTTCAAGTCTCTCATGTGCCAATGGGTCAAGTGTTTGTGTACCACCACCAACATAATAATGTTTAGGTTGAGTATTTTTCTCAGGTTTACGCACTTGTACTGCTCCCTGATGTGCCATAATGTATTGAGAAATATTAGAATTATCATCTTCAACATCTCCAAATATATTTGCTCCAACAGGACAAACAACAACACATGCTGGCATCATACCCGACTCGACTCTGTGTGCACAGTATGTACATTTATCTGCTGTATTTGTTTCAGGATCCATATAGATTGCTCCATAAGGACATGCCATCATACAACCAGCACAACCAATACATCTACTACTATCAACATTCACAATTCCATTTTCTAAATAGTGTAACGCAGATACAGGACATATACGCTCACATGGAGCAGATTCACAGTGGTTACAACGTAATGGTGTAAAAGATCTTGATGTATCTGGGAATGTCCCAATATCTATATATTTTACACGTAAACGCCATGTACTAAGTGGTACTTCATTTTCCACTTTACAAGCAACTTCACAACCTTTACAACCCATACATAGGTTAAGGTCAACTAAGAAACCTAATTTCATGCTTCCTCCTTAATTTTTAGCTTAACTTATAATACCTATAAGTATCAATTATTCTAATAAATATTTGATAATGCATAAATAAATACTATTAAAGTTTGGATTAAACAATGGTTATTTACCCCAACATTTTCTAACTTTTACTCTTTGTGTATCAAATAGGACTCTTTACATCAAAATAAATGATAGGTGCTATTCATAAAGCGTATTGACTTTAAATACTTTTTAAATAAATTTAAATGATAATTTTAGGTAATTTTGTAGTATTAATAATAAAAAATATTGTCAATAGTAACCTAAGACTAGGAAACTATGACAATCTATAATTTAATTATTCGGTAAGTTCTGTGAGTATTTTTTCCATACTCACTTGTGCTTCTTTTAGTACAGTAAGTGCCTCTTTATCTTTGATATCCATAGAAGATATCCAGTTATAGACAGCTGGAAAAGCGATATGCATATTTTTTTCCTCTTTCTTTTTATACATATAGAGTGAACATGGTGCATAGGCTCCTGCTTCAGGATGAACTTTCGCAACAGTATAAATAACTGGGAGTTTACAAATAGAGTAAACGTCATAAAAATCATAAGCTTCATACTTACTCTCTTTGAAGTCATGATTAAGGTCATTAAATCCTGCCATTACAAAACCATTGGGTGCAAGCGTACCTTCAAATTCCATTTGAATACCCTCTTTTTCATCTTCCCATTCGTCAGGATCAATCTCCATTTCATAACTTGTAACCATAGAACCGGTAAGTTCTTGTACACTATATGGAAGTGTTTCAAACTGACCTTTTGGCATAGCACCTTTCAATGCTTCTTTTACCATCTCTCCCATCTTCACAAGTGTTGTATCATCTGCTGGAATCTTCAAGATTTTTGCTATTGCCTGTATACTTAGCGTTGAGATTGAAATTTTACTCTCACCTTTTTTGGTATATATTGACATACTCATAGGAGAAAAGAGTCCAATATTTGGGTATTTTTTTACCAATTCAAGGGTTTCTTTTTTACTGAAAAAGGTAAAAAGGTTATAGACATCAAAAGTTGTCTCTTTAAACTGCTTTTTGAATGGACCATTCATATCTCTATTGGCAGAAATAAAAAAACCTGCTTTTGTAAAAGCATCTTCAATCGTTTGAGGATTAATCTTTCCATCTGAATTGTCTGAAGTGAAAATTTGAATATCCTGTGTTATTGTAGTAGTTGTTACTGCTTTTACCTCAGTTACCTTAGCCTCTTCATTTGCTATTACACCTGTTACTAGCAAAGAGCTTACAAGTAATCCTTTTACAAGTTGTTTCATTTTTTATTCCTTTATGATATTACCCTGTTTATAAACATAGGATTTATATAAGGATAATAACAGTTAAGTGTAAAAAATATGTAAATTACAATTTAATATAAATAAAGCCTTGTAATTTTCGTTCAATAATTTCTACAATACCTGCTGTACCATAACTCAGATCTTCTATTAACTCTTTTTTCTTAATACCCAGTGTCCGTAAACTATTTTCACAGGCAACAAACTCGATATCATAGGTCATTAATGCTTCTATGCGTTTTTTCGTATTAGCATCACTGTCTTTACGTAAAATCTTTACACCTTGGCTATAGACAACCACTACCACTTCTGTATTTTCTGGTCTATAGAATTTAATCACATTATTAACCGTACTGATAACATGATTGACCTCTTTATCATCTATTGTATCTATAGAAAATACTATTTTTCTTGGATTATCTATAGCAGGTTTAGGTGTGGCAAACTCTGTTTCTGCCATAAGAAGACTATGAAAACAGATACAAAATAGACATAATTTTTTAAACATATTCATACTATAACTCCTTAACGACCATTAATTCTTCTTTACTAAAATTGATTCTTTTAAAATATCTAAAAAGTCCTCTTTATTCCAAGCACCTGGAATACGTTTTATTTTTACTTTATCATTTTCCTTCTCTACAAATACAAAGAAGAAACTAGGTGTCATACTTACCCTTAAGTCTAAAGGAAGTGTCTCTTTACTTACATCAACAGAAACAATAACAAACTCTTTTTCCAATAAATCAATAATATCTTTATCTACAAGTACATTTTTTTCCATTTTTTTGCAGTAACGACAGTGCGGTGCTGTGGCTTTAATAATAATAATTTTATCTTCTTTTTTCGCACGTTTGAGTGCATTATCAAAAGAGACATAATCAATCTTCTGATTAGATTTTACCTTTTTATCATAATCATAAACAAACCCACTAATAGCTTCTATATCATCCGTACTAAGTTTACCCTTGAGGCTAGGCATTGTTTCAAAATGTTTACCAACATTAGGATGTAGCACACTCTTTTGTTTATCTGGATAAATAATATAATCCGCAATAAATGCACTTACTTCCATACGTTGAATATCTTCATCTGCACGAGGATCACCTATTTTTTGTTTCATTCTATAGGATATTTGGCTAATTGTAGGTGCTTTGAGATTTAATATTTTATTGCCTGCTTCAAAGTTTTTAGATAACTCTTCTAAAGGAACATAAAGTTGATGACATTTAGAGCAAATATTATTATATACCTCTTCACCTCTATCCGCATAGAGAGAGATACTAAATATGGTACTTAACACTATTCCCATTACAATATGACGACTATTAAAGTTCATTGTTAATCCTTTTTTATTTTTCTTCAGGTAGGCTTTCTTTAGCTTCTTTTAATAGTGCAATAAAATCTATTTTACCCCAAGCACCAGGTACGTTTAAAAGTACTTTAGCATTTTTATCTATAAATATAAAACTGGGTGTTGCTTCTACTTTTAGGTTGAGTGGTAACGCATGTATAGAAATATCTATAGATACCGGTATAAAATCTTTTTCAATGGCTGCTATTACTTCTTTTTCAATCATCACTTCTCTATCCATTTTTCTACAAAAGTGACACCCTTTACTCATGGCTTTTATCATAATGATTTTATCTTCTACTTTTGCTCTTTGAAGTGCTTTGTCAAAACCTTCATACTTCACACCTTTATCTTTTATCACCTCGTTATCAAAATCATAGAGATATATACCTATCTCTTCAAGTTCATCTTCAGTCACTTTTCCTTTTAGAGATGGCATCGTATCAAAATGTCGCATCACATCTTCAAGACAAACACTTTTATCTTTATCTGGATGTGTAACATAATCAGCCATAAATGCTGTTACTTCCATGCGATGAATATCTTCATCACCATGTCTATCACCTATACGTTGCTTAAGCCTGTAAGAGAGTTGATTAAGTGTTGGTGCTTTGAGTTTGAGCAAAGTATTATTATGATCTAGAAAATTCTCTTTTAGTGTTGACATAGGTATAAAGAGTGTATGACATGACACACATTTACTCTCAAATAAATCTTTCCCTTTATTTGCAAAAAGCATTACACAAAAAAGTATAAGTAATCCTAAAATTCTCATTCTTCTTCATCCTCTATCATCTCTAACTCTTTGTAAGCATCCAATACATTTCGCGCATGAAGAATATCATAAAGTTTCATATTTTTATATGCGGGCATAGATACTTTTTTTGTAATCTCATCCATATCAACATCATTATCTAAGGCATCTAATACCTTTGTTTTTATCTCACTTAGATAGGAAACAAATTGTTTTGTAGCATGCTTACTTGTATCATATCCATGCCCACTTACAATAAAGTCTGCATCGTAACGCTCTATCGAATCAAGTGCTTTAAGTGAGCCAATAATAGAACCATCACGTAAAGAGGTCAATCGTCCATTAAAAAGTAAATCACCTGTAAAAACTACTTTTTTTCTAGGAAAATAGATAAGTAAATCCCCTTTGGTATGTGCTATTTTTGTAGGTTGTGAAATATCAAATATATCATCAGCTATTTTTAGTGTAAAGTTATTATCAACTACTCTATCCAACTTCACTATCTTAGTCTTAGCAAATAATACATCCCCTAAAGTACTATGCATACGTGTTTCCATACCAGAAAGTGTATTTTCTTCATACGTCCTTGGACCTATCAATAAAGCACCTTTATCTTTATAAAAACTATTACCTAACCAGTGATCATCATGGTCATGCGTATTAATGACATATTTTACAGGAAGTTTAGCGATATGTTGCATCTGCTCATATGCTTGAGCTGCATAAGCGTAAGTAGGACCGCTGTCAATGACAACGAATCCTACTTTAGTTTGGACAAAACATGTATTAACTATATTGCCACCATTTTCTTTAGTAATATTTTCAAGCTTTCCGAAAAAACAATAAACATCCTCTGTAATCTTTTGAGGTTCAAGGTTATATTCAAAAGCCTGTAATAATCTACTTAACAAAAACAGTATGACAATATTTTTCATAGTTAATAATTAAAATAAGTAATTAAATTCTACACGGAACTCATCATAAGAGTAATCTCTTTTTAAACCACCCGCGTGAACTTTCAATGTACTATCGTCAGCGACAACATGACCATATCTCATTCTCATTTGTAAGTTTTTAGTAAAATTAGTCCATGTATCAATATGAATTACTTTACTATCTGCAAGAACATAATCTTTATTATCATCATAATCTTGAATAGCATAACGGATACTTGCCTTCCATGTACTGTTAAATTTGTAAACCGCTCTAACCATAAACGTTTCAGTATTTGCAACCCAGTTATATTGTGCCATTGCTCTTGTAAATCCACCTGTTGGGAATCCTCTCCATGGTGCTAAAATATCTGCTTCATCTGCAACTTTTGAGTATCCTAATCTAAAGAAACCTTTTTTATTTGGCATCAAGAGGTCAAGTCTTGCATTAAATAGACTTGTATCTAGTGAATTAGCAACACCAGAGTCATAACCATTTGCAGTTGCTGCTTTTCCTGCAACATTTGTATCACCTGCTACAGCTCCACCACCATCATCCATTTGATAGAAGTATCTAATACCTGGTCTTACTGCCCAACCTGAATCTGAAACTGGTATTTTGTAGTGTGCTTCAGCAACAATATCTTTTACCACACCTGGTATTTGTAAGTAACTCAATGTAAGATTTAAATTTTTAATATCTTTTGTATTGAAGTCTGCAAGATACATATCATGATCAGGGTTTTCTCCAGCTGCTACAAAATTATTATAATTTAATCCTCTATGCTTACCTGCATCATCATTATTACCCCAGCTTTCACCACTTGCATTTTTGAAAGTAACTACATCATGTGAATTTTCATGATCTCTTAACTTTTGTGCACCAAACCATGCTAGTCTAAATTTAGATTTTGGTGCTACTTTAATAGCTGCACTCACACCATCAAAAGTATTTGGAATCATTTTAGTATCATTTGATTTTGTAAACACAGACTCAAATAGTTGACGACCCGCTTTAATATCTACAGTGCCATTATTATATTCTAAGAATCCCTGACCCAGAGTATGCATACCATACCCATCACCATTTTTAACTTTATATCTACTAAAGGTATCTTTTCCTGCTTTGGAAAATTTAGCATCTGCTGCATCAGGTCTCCAGAATTCTGGATTGAGTGAACCATAATACCCTAAAGTAAAACTAAAATTTTTATATGCTGCTGATTTATAGATAAGGCTCCCACCTACACCCATATTTTTATTCGATACATTGGAAAGACCATTTGAGGTATCTGCCCACTGCCAATAAAAAGTATTGGTTCTTAATCTCCCATAAAACATACCTTCAGAAAACATCTCTGCAATAGTATCTGCACTTCCAGGTAATACATTATATTTTAATGTCATATTACCTCGAAGTTGTCTTTTTGGTTTGTCTGTTTTTACTGGTGCTTCTACTACTGGCTCAACGGGTGCTATACTACCACCTGCCATTAATGATGTTCCCATAAGCACTGCTACCGTAGCTACACTTAACTTAATCATTCCCTTTTTCATCATTTTTCCTTATTTTTATTATTATTTTCATCTTTAGAAACATGATCTGTCATATTTCTAAAAATAAGAATTAAATCTGCTATACTTTTAATGTGATAATTCACAAACCATCTAAGTGCCCCGCCTCTACAAAAAGAAGAAACTAGTACGTTTTCAAACGCAGAGTCGAGGCACGGTTTACCTTATGAACAAGTTGCACCTTTTGCAGGACAACCACAATCCATATCTAAAATTTTAACATTTGACTCCATTGGGATATCAATAATTTTTTGTTTACGAATATAGTCAGAAACTACTTCATACACAGGACGAATAGCTTTTTCATCTAAATTTTCACCTACATTTTGTAAGTTTCCACCCCATGATGAAACCCTATAGGTTTTTTTCATATCAATCGGTTTACCTCCTATCATAAAGTCAGAAATACGTTTCCCTGATGGAGCAGAAATCTTGATACTATATGTCGCACCTGTCATTCTACTCATATCACCACCTTGTTGTAACAGTGGATTAGCATTAAATACATTGTCTGCAATATCTTCAACCAGTTTTGCAATAGCTTCACCTTTGAGATCAAAGGTATATACCTCAGGATAGGTAATTGCTGTCATCTCATAGACATTGTCTTTTAGTATTGGATCCCCTGGTAGTACCGTTGTACCCCATCTGTATCCGGGATTAAAGTTAATATCACATTTCATTTCATCTTGGATTGCCATACCAATAAGTGAATCAAAAGTAGAGTAGAATGTATCTCTTTTATATAAAAGCCCTTTGGTTGTACCTAGTACTTCATTCAACTCTTTGTCAAATGGTTTATACCATTTGTCTATTAATGCCTCACCTGCTTTATCTGCAGGAATAAGGTTAGAAGCTACTGGCATCAGTTTAAAGCTGTAGTCTACAACTTTTTTATCTTTTATCTCAAGGTCTAATCTTGAAATATACTTACCATGGCTTCCAGAGATAATAATAACAGTATCATTTACAATAATTGGCTCTGGACTAGGGTCATGTGTGTGACCACTTAAAATAAAGTCAACACCTTTTACCTTTTTCGCTAACTCTTGATCTACAGAGAAACCATCATGACTTAATACAACAATCACATCTACTTTCTTTTCATTACGAAGTTCATTTACATACTCTTGTAATGTCTCATGACGGAGTGCAAAACTCCAACCTTCTGTAAACTTCTTAGGGTTTGCCGTTGATGTAAATGGAAATGACTGCCCGATAATACCAATCTTCGCTCCACCAATCTCTTGAATAGTATATGGAGGGAAAATAAGCTCTTCAAACTCATCTGAAAATGGATCATTATCGATGACATTTTGAGAAATAAATTCTCCTTTAAGCATACCTATTAACTCATGTACACGCTCTTTACCATAAGTAAATTCCCAGTGTCCAACCATCACATCAACACCCAAATAATTCTGAGCATCGACGATGGCTTCACCCTCTGTTTTAAGGGCTACTGCTGTACCTTGCCATGTATCACCAGAGTCTAAGAGAATAACATTCTCTTCTCCTCTCTCTTTTTTTACATGATCAATGATTGGTTTCATATGTGCGATACCACCCATTTTTCCAAATTTTTTAGCAAGCTCAGTAAAATCATTATGCGTATCAAAATATGCATCTAAGGAACCCGGTTGAATACCATAATATTTTTGAAAACTCTCACCACAAATAAATCCTGGTGTCCCCACTAAATTTTTAGCAGAAATCAAAGTAGATGGCTCTCTCCAATAGAGTGGTTTAATATGTGCATGCAAGTCACAAATATGAAGAATAGTTGCTTTACCTTTAGCCTTAAAGTTGACTACATCTGAAAAACTCAGTTGTTTTATTCTCTCTTTTGCTGCTTCACCAGCAAAAAGATTTGTTCCTCCAGTAACACCTAGCAAACCTAATGATGCTGCAATTTGGAGGAAGTCTCGTCTGTCTATTTCCATCTTATTCCTCCTCTTATCTTTTTAAACCAGGAATAGCGATTTTTTTATTTTTCGCTTTTGCCAAAGTTGCTACATACACTTCAAGAGCAATCATCTCTTTAGAGCCAATAGGAATCACTTTTAAAAGAGCATTTTTCATACATCCTTGAAATCTTCTTTGAGGTGTACGTAAAGAAGACTTAGTCATACGATACGCAGGCCAAGTACCAGCAACTGCTACTTCACCCAAATCTGGTAATGGCTGTGTTCTAAGTACTTGTCCTACAATATCTGCTGAGTGACATGAGTTACAAGCTAATCCTCTACCACCACGTGCTGTCATATAGGTTGTTTTCCCTAATGCATACGATGCTTTTATATGCTCATCAGCTTCTACATCAATGTTAATAAGTTCATCATTTGCAAGAGACTTCACATACGCTAACATAGAAAACATCTTTCCAGACTTGAGTTTTGTCTTCTCTTTTCCCTGTTCTACCTGCATTGCTTGCATTACTTGATCAAGTCCTACAACATTACCTAATTTTTTAATGTATCTTGGAAAACCTGCGATATATTTAGGTAAATCTTTTTCACTTACCCCTAAAAATTTTGCAAGTGCTTCTTCACCACCAAGAGTCTCTTCAAAAATTTCACCACCCTCTTCAACATAAATCTCAGCAGGATTATTTTCTAACATCTCTTTATACATAGCTCTATCTGCATCACTCATAGCAAACTGCTCACCAGCATTAAGCTGAAGCATTGCCATCGTGCTTAAAAAAGCGCATGCTAATAATACTTTCTTCATGACTTATCCTTTTGGCTTAAGTTTTTTACTCTTAGAGTTTTTCTCACCTGTGTTATCTGTATAATCTACAGTGATTTTACCTTTTCCTGGTACTTTTAAATTTACAGAAAAGTAAGGGTTTGTAGAGACTGTTTCCCATACTTTCATCGTTGTAAACGGTTTACCATCTAAAGAGAAAGTAATACTATCAATAAAGTGTGCTGGTTTAACTTCACCTGTCTTTTTATCTTTTTTAAGTCCTGTATCCATTGGGTGAATAACAATAAAGTCGACTTTGATTGTATCGCCTACTTTAAACTTTTTAGGTTTAAATTTTATCATTGATTTTCTTGCTTCTGCCATCTTTTATCCTTTAATATCTATCTATTTTTTCTTATAACGCTTGTCTTATGTTTCATTAAAGGATGGTATCAACCACATCCACCGATTGTTACTTTTACAGGTTTTGCTGCTCTTAAGAAAGACCCATCACTCATCTCTACAAGTGCTACAACATCTTGTGTTCCACCTAGTTTTACACGTGTTGCAAAGTATCCTTTACCATTAAGAGGTGTAAGCATCACATCTGCACATCTAGCATTACCATTTTTAGTACTAAGTACATGAATCGCTTTTACATGCTCTGCATCTGTCATAGGAGACTCAACATGTACTTTTACAGGTACTACTGCACCATTTTCTGCAATCTCAGGTACTGTTAGTTTTACTTTATCACTATCTGCTACTGCTTTACCACCTGTAATAGCTGATACTGCTGCATCATAAGTCAATGCATTTTCACCTTTTGGTGCTTCCTTTGCCAATAGTGCTGAAGGTGCTGTTACTGCTACAGCTGACACTGCACAGATACCCTTTAAAAAATTTCTTCTTTTCATTCTTCTTGTCCTTTTACTTTTTCTTTTTATCTGATATAACGTATGCTGTATAATCACAAATTTCTTGCTCTGTAAAGAGTCCTGTTGTAAGATTGACTGTCATATGTGTATTAGCATTATCTATTCTAGGATCTGCAACTTTTTGATAGACAAACTGTGCATCTCTTGTTTTAGTATCGATAAAGTTTGCTTTATACCCCTCAAGGCTAGGACCAATATTTCCAGCACCTTTTGCACCCTCTATGTTATGACACGCAACACAGTTACCAAACTGTTTAGGTTTTTTCTTCACTTTCCCATCTTTACCTTTTTTCTCAATAAACTTTACGAGACCTTCTGGTGCAGGTTTCTTAGCTTTTTTACCATTGAGATTATGGAACATATACTTCCCTCTTGCTATAGCTTTAGCATCTGTTAAATCACAGCTTTTGGGCATTGTGTGCTCTTTAGCCGCTGGGAACAAATCTTTTTTTATCATCTTCGCTGCATCTGGCATATCATATGCTTTAGTTAAGTCCATCGCACATAATGATGATGAAGCTGATAAGAACAATGTTGTTAAAGCTAAATATTTGATTTTTGTATGCATTCATACTCCTTTTATAGTGTTTCAAGAAGCATAATAACACCCTAATGTAAAGAAAGTGTAAAAAAATAAATAATTTGTTATAAAATTTTATTATTTATAAAATTTATATTGAAAAGTAGTTCCTTTGGCTAGCTGAGAGGTAACATCTAAGTCTATGTTCTCTTCCTCAATAATTTGTTTGACAATATTTAATCCTATACCAAATCCACCTTTGGCTTCATTTTCACGATAATAACGTGAAAATATTTTTTCAACATTTTCAATCCCTACACCATAATCTTTTACTTGAAAAACTGTGCTTTTCTCTTCTTTAAAAAGTTTTATCTCTACATAACTTTTAGTGTGACTATATTTAATGGCATTAGAAATAGTATTATCTACGATACGTTGCAATTTGGTTTTAGAAAAATCATAATAGCACTCTTTTTCTAAAGAGATCTCTAATTTAATCTCTTTCAGATTTGCTATCTCTTGAAAATAATCTACACGATTACGTATAAATTCACCCAAGTCAATCTCTTGGCGTTTATGCTCTACTCTTCCTTGCTTTACGAGGTAGTCCATATCATTATAGATAGTCGCTAAGGTTTTAGAAGCAGATTTCATACGTTGTAGATATTTATTGTCACCATATTTATTGGCAAACAGATCAGCATTGAGATTGATGATACTCAAAGGGGTATTAATCTCATGCATGGAGTCTTTAATAAAGTTATCTAACTGTTGATTGAGTTTTTCAAAAGGTTTTGAAAAGTTTTTAAGTAACAAATATGAAAAAGCAAAGAGCAAAAATATAATACTAATCATTGTTAACGCAGCGAAATAGTATATTTTGTTTGCCATATGTTTTGTAGAAACCAAAAGATAATTTGCTCCAAAGTAATAATCTTTAGGAAGCGGGTATATATAGTAGTGATACTTCCCTTTTTTATGAAAGCCTTCTGTAAAAGCATTAGGTAAAAAATCAAGTGTAGAAAAGATGACATGATATTTATCATCATACAGTGCCGTCTGATACGCTTTATATCGTGGAAAATGATACACCTTATCTGCATTATCATACCCTTGCATAGAGTGCATAACATGTTTTGCTTGGTTCTCTAAAGAGAGTTTAACTTTAGCTTCATCTATTTGTAAAAGTAACAATACATACATCACCAATGGTGCTATAAGCAAAATAGCCAAAATTGCTGTATAGCGTATAGCATACTTTTTGGCAAACTCTTCACTATTAAAAATCAATACTATATCCTACACCACGTACATTTTTTATGAAATCTTTTTCAAGTTTTTTTCGTAAATTCCCCACCTGTACACGTATGTTTGCAGAGTCTACCCACTCTCCCCATACCTCTTCCCAGAACATTTCACAGCTTACCACAGAGCCTCGTTGTTTAATCAGTAACTCCAATATTTTTGCCTCTGTTTTAGCTAAGATGACACCTTCGTCTTTAAGGGTGAGTTTCATCTTTTTTACATCATATTTATACTCAAAGGGTAACTCTATTAGCTCATCGGTAGAAGCAAAACATTGCGTTTTGACTACCTGTTCAACACGAAACTTTAGCTCTGCCAAATCAAAAGGTTTACGTATATAGTCACATGCACCACACTCATACCCTCTACTCAAATCATCTATGTCTGTTAGTGAAGTAATGAAAATTGCTGGTGTTTTTGTACCATCTTTACGCAGCTCTTCTAACATCTCAAAACCATTTTTATCTCCACCTACTTTAACATCCAGTAAAAAGAGATCATAACTATTTTCATATATCGCATCATAGGCATCATCAGAGTTTTCAAAACATGTTACCTCATAGCCACTGTCTTCTAAAAACTCCTGCATACTCAATGCCAATATTGCTTCATCTTCTAAAATAAGTATTTTCACTCTATCTCTCCTATTTTTTTCTCTTTGTGTTTGTTTGAAAGTACCATATCTATAAGCTCTTCTTTTGTATAGGTTCGTAAAATAGACTTCGCTTCAAGTTCTAGACTTGCCTTATCCTCTTTTTGTAACTTTGGTAAAAGTGCTATAAGGTCTTTATCATACTGATTGCGGAAACTACCATAAGGATTTTCCCAGGCATTGACTACCTTTTTTATATCTTCATCTGAGAACTGTGTAAAAAAGGAGAGGCTTTCATTTTTCTTTTCAAACTTTTTTAACGTATCATCAGAGAGAGCCAACATATAATAACCTATCTGCTTACCTACACCATTATACATAGGTTCATGAAGATAAAGTATATTTTCATCATAGATATAATTTTTAGCTAAAAAAATATCCCAGTTTAACCTCTTAACTTTAGCTAAAAGTTGTTGA
>Ga0256826_1000830_pt1 | contig 19237 bp, 13 predicted proteins | sample CV79metaG_FD_185975 | JGI IMG/M metagenome (GOLD analysis project Ga0256826, IMG submission 185975) | Hydrothermal vent microbial communities from East Pacific Rise, Pacific Ocean - CV79 | ecosystem: Environmental > Aquatic > Marine > Hydrothermal vents | place: Pacific Ocean: East Pacific Rise...
ACCCAACTATGCGTCAATTTAAAGGAACTGCTATCTGTTTTAACTCTCAACCAGAAGCTATTACTGGAATTATGAATAAAAAAGTGAAAGCTGGTGATGTTGTAGTTATCCGTTATGAAGGTCCAAAAGGTGGTCCAGGTATGCAAGAGATGCTTGCTCCTACTGCACTTATTCAAGGTATGGGTCTTGGTTCAAGTGTTGCACTTATCACTGACGGTCGTTTCTCAGGTGCAACGAAAGGTGCTTCTATCGGCCATGTTTCTCCTGAAGCTGCTGAGGGTGGACTTATCGCATTTATAGAAGATGGTGATGAGATAGAGTTAGATACAGATGCACACCTTTTACAACTTAATGTAAGTGAAGAAGTTTTAGCTGAACGCAAAGCAAAATGGAAACCTTATAAAAATGAAGTAAAATCTAAGTGGCTTAAACGTTACCAACTTTTAGTTTCAAACGCATCAAATGGTGCAGTACTTAAAACAGAATTATAGGAAGAAAATTGAGTGCAATAGCAATAAAATATAATGATGAAATATTAGATTTAGTAACAGCTGAAGCTCGTGGTGTAGAGGGTAATGAGATAGAGTTAGATAACTCTTTAGAATCTTTAGATATTCTACGTCACTCAACAGCACACCTTATGGCACAAGCGATAAAATCACTTTATCCTGATGCAAAATTTTATGTTGGGCCAACTGTAAAAGAGGGTTTTTACTATGATTTTAAAACTGAATCAGAGATTGGTGAAGGTGATTTAAAAAAGATTGAAAAACAGATGCTCTCTTTTGCAAAGAAAAAATATAAGATAGAAAAATATGAGATAACTATGGATGAAGCAAAAGAAAAATTTGCTAATGATCATCTAAAACTAGCAGTAATGGAAAGAATTCCAGATGAAACTGTAAGTATATATAAACAAGGAGAGTTTGAAGATCTTTGTCGGGGACCTCATTTACCTTCTATTGGACTTATTCGTTATTTTAAACTTATGAAAGTAGCTGGTGCTTACTTAGGTGGCGATAGTAAAAATGAGATGTTAACTCGTATATATGGTATAGCATTTGCAACAAAAGATGCTCTTAAAGCTCATTTAGATATGTTAAGGGAAGCAGAAAAACGTGACCATCGTAAACTTGGTAATGAGATGAAACTTTTTACTTTCCGTGAAGAGGTTGGTGCTGGTTTTCCTATCTGGCTTCCTGCTGGTGGACGTCTTCGTGCAAGATTAGAGTCTTTACTTTTTAAAGCTCATCGTAAGCGCGGTTATGAACCAGTTCGTGGACCTGAAATGCTTAGAAGTGACCTTTGGAAAACATCTGGACACTACCAAAACTATGGTGAAAATATGTACTTTACAAACATAGATGAACTAGAGTTTGGAGTAAAACCGATGAACTGTGTTGGTCATATTAAAGTATATGAAGATGAACTTCACTCTTATCGTGACCTTCCTATCAAATATTTTGAGTATGGTGTTGTTCATCGTCATGAGATGACAGGTGCTTTACACGGTCTTTTTAGAGTTCGTGAATTTACTCAAGATGATGCACATATTTTTTGTACAGTTGATCAAATTGAAGAACAAATTATTGAAGTTATAGATTTTGTAGATAAAATTATGTCAACTTTTGGTTTTGAATATAAGATGATGATAAGTACTAAACCCGAAAAGGCTGTTGGGAGTGCTGAAGTTTGGGAAAAATCTGAAACAGCACTTAAACGTGCTATGGAAGTTCATAATTTACCTTATGAAATAGATGAGGGTGGTGGAGCTTTTTATGGTCCAAAAATTGATATTAAAATTTTAGATGCGATTGGTCGTGAGTGGCAATGTGGAACAGTTCAACTAGATAACAATCTTCCAGCAAGATTTGAACTTGAATACAATGGTGAAGATAATGAAAAAATTCAACCTGTTATGATTCACAGAGCTATTCTTGGTTCATTTGAAAGATTTATCGGTATTTTAACAGAACATTATGCTGGTGAGTTCCCTATGTTTATTGCTCCTACACAAGTAGCTATTGTACCTGTTGCAGAGACTCATAAAGAATATGCTAAGGTTTTATCAGATAAACTTATTGATATTAATGCAGATAGTGAAATCTACGGTAAAAATGATTCTCTAAATAAACGTATACGAACAGCTGAGAAAACTCGTGTTCCTATGATTGTAGTAATTGGAGATGAAGAGATAGAAAATAAAACTATCTCAATTCGCGATAGAAGAACTAGAGAGCAATATACTTTAAGTGAAGAGGAATTCCTTAAGCTTATACAAACTAAAATAAATGAGGTAAATTTTTGAGTAATAAAAAAAACCGTGTAATAATGAATGATGACATTCGAGCAACTGAGTTAAGATGTAATATAGATGGAGCAGAGTCTTTAGGAATTATCTCTTTTGATGAAGCTATGGAAAAAGCAAATGAGTTAGATTTAGATTTAGTTTTAATAGCTCCAGATGCTAAACCTCCTGTTGCTAAAATTATGGACTACGGTAAATTTAAATACCAAGAAGAGAAAAAACTTAAAGAGCAACGTAAAAATCAAGTAAAGATTGTTGTAAAAGAGATTAAACTTTCAGTAAAAATTGCTGATAATGATATGAACTTTAAAGTAAAACATGCAAGAGAGTTTTTAGAAAAAGGTTTTCATGTTAAATTTAGAGTATTTTTACGTGGTCGTGAGATGGCAAATCCTATGGCTGGTAAAGAGGTTCTTCTTCGTGTTTGGCCAATGGTTGAAGATATTGGTGTGATGGATAAAGCACCTAAATTTGAAGGTCGCTACTTTAATATGTATGTAGTACCTCAAAAATAGTATATCAAAACTAAAATTTCTATTTTCCACATAATCTATTTTATGTGGAAAATTTCTATTTTTTATTTAATAATTTTACTTTTCAACTCATCTTCTTCCAATTTTTCACTAGCATATTTTAAAACAACAACTTTTTCAGTTTCATTAATAAACCATTCTGCTATATGTTCACTCTCTAACTTTTCTAGCTTTTCAAAATCAACTTGATCTTCAGCTATTACTAAATGAGAATATCTTAAAGGATTTTGCATTTTTAATGCTGTCCAAATAAGCCAAATAATACCAATAGCACCAATAGTTAAACCTAGAGTTGCTCGAGAGGAAGCTTCAAGATAAAGTCCTGCAAATGTACCACCTAAAAATGTTGCAAAATAAGCAACAGAGTTAGCTATACCAAGTGCTGCACCTTTTTGATGAACTTTAGCAAATTTACTAATCATAGATTGCACTAAAGGTTCCATCATATTAAATGCTATAAAAAAGAATACAACTGCTACAATAAAAATATTACTTGATGTTGTAAGACCCATTAAAATAAATGATGCAATAAAAAGTACAATAGATGTCATAAAGATCTGTTTAGGTATATTTTTTTTCTCTCCAAAAACAGCTGCTGGCCCCATAGCGATAAGACCTGCTATCATAGCTGGTACATATACCATCCAAAGATCTGTTTTTTCCCAATTAAAACCATATTGCTCTTGAGTTAAAAAGATAGGAATAATCACAAAAGCAGCAGTCATAAGACCTTTTTGCATCGCATTAATAATAATCATACCTAAAAGATTTGGATCTTTTAAAATATCTGATGTTTTTGTATCTTGATGATAAATATGTTTAATTTTTGGTGGTGTTGGTACTTTAGTAAATAGAATTACCATAGATAAAACAGCTAATATTGCCGTAATAAAAAAGATAGCACTAATACCATAATGAGAAGCAACAATAGGACCAAGAGCCATAGCGATAGCAAAACTCATAGCTATAAATCCACCCATGATTGCCATAGCATGACCTCGAGTTTTTTCCTCCACTAAATCAGCTATCATAGCAGTAACAACACTTCCAATAGCTCCTGCACCCTGCATAAAACGACCTAACATTAAAAGATATATGTTATCTGAATATGCACAGATAAGTGAACCAATAAAAAATATTACAAGACCAAAAAGAATAGTAGGTTTTCTACCAATTTTATCACTTAAACTACCAAATGGTACTTGAAAAATAGCCTGAGTTAAAGCATAACCACCAACAATTACACCAACTAAAAATGGAGTAGCACCATCTAATTCAAGTGCATAAATAGATAAAGTTGGTAAAACTAAAAATAATCCTAAAAATCTTAAAAAGAGAATAGAGGATAAAGGGAGAACTTTTTTGAACATAGAAAGCCTTTATATATAGTATAATTTCAAGATTATATAGAAAGAATAATAACATATACTATCAAAGGGATAAAAAATGAAATTAGTTTTAGCCACATCTAATAAAGGTAAAGTAAAAGAGATACAATCTCTATGGAGTGAGTATGATGTTATTCCTTACAGTGAATTAATTAATGAGTTTGAGATTATTGAAGATGGAGATACATTTAAAGAAAATGCACTTATAAAAGCAAAAGCAGTATTTAATGCTTTAAATGATGACTCTCTAACTGTTATAGCAGATGATAGTGGAATAAGTGTAGATATTTTAGATGGTCAACCAGGTATATATAGTGCAAGATATGCAGGAGAAGACGCAACAGATAAAGAAAATCTTTATAAACTTATAGAAGCGATTCAATCAAAAAAAGTTACTAGCTCTCCTGCACACTATACAGCAGCTATTGCCATAGTAACAAAAGATAGTGAGCAAGTTGTCCATGGTTGGATGTATGGAACAGCTTATACAAAAGCATTAGGTGATGGTGGTTTTGGATATGATCCAATGTTTATTCCAGATGGATATCAAAAAACATTAGGAGAACTTAGTGAAGATCTAAAAAAAGCTTTAAGCCATCGAGCCAAAGCTTTAAAACTAGCTAAAATTATTTTAGAGAATTTAAAAAATAGATAATATGCAAAATTTAATTTCCCTACTTCATAAAAAAACAGCTCTTGATATAAAACATATAAAAAATATTTTACAACTACTAGAAGATGGTTCAACAATCCCTTTTATCGCTCGTTATAGAAAAGATATGACGGGTGGAGCAGATGATGAAACACTTCGTGAATTTGAAACTATCTATATAAGTACAAAAAAACTTTTAGAAAGAAAAGAGGATATATCTCGTCTTATTATAGAAAGAGCTACTTTAACACAAAATTTAAAACAAAATATACAAGAAGCTCAAACACTTCAAGCTTTAGAAGATATTTATAGACCATATAAAGAGAAAAAAAGTTCTCGTTCGACTATTGCTATTGCCAATGGTTTAACACCATTGGCTAATATTTTACAAACAGCTAGATTAAATTTAATAGATTTTAAAAAAGAAGCAAAAAAATTTATTACAAAAGAGTTTGCATCAATAGATGAAGTTATTAAAGGTGCAAAAGATATTTTAGCTGAAAGATATTCTGAACAACCTCGTGAAAGAGAGGCTATTCGTAATTCTATGTTAAGATTTGGTTCTATTGAAGTTAAAAAAGGTAAAAAGTTTAATGAGAATGGTATTTTTAAAAACTTTATAAATAAAAGTGAAAAAATAAACTATATTCCATCCCACCGTTATCTTGCAATTATGAGAGGGGTAAAAGAGAAAGAACTTTCGGTTAAAATCACTTTTGATATAGATAGAGTAAAACAAAATATTAGACAATACAAGATACCTAAAAATAGTTCCTCATCAAAAGAGATTCTTTTTGAAGCTTATATAGATGGACTCAAAAGAGTTCTTCTACCATCTTTAGAAAGAGAGATACATAATGAACTAAAAAGTAAAGCAGATAGATCAGCTATCTCTATATTTGGCAAAAATCTGATGCAACTTCTTATGACCCCTCCAGTTACTAAAATGGTTATTTTAGGTGTTGATCCAGCATTTGTTAGTGGTTGTAAATTGGCTGTCATAGATGAAAATGGAAATTTTTTAGATTCAGCTGTTATCTACCCAACACAACCAAAAAATGATTATGAGAACTCTAAAAAAAAGATTTTAGCACTTACAAAAAAATATAATATTACAGGTATAGCAATAGGAAATGGTACTGGGTCAAAAGAAACACAAGAATTTTTTGCACAAATTAATAAAAATGAGAAAGTCACTCTAAACTATACAGTTGTATCAGAAGCTGGTGCATCTGTCTATTCAGCCTCAAAAATTGCACAAGAGGAGTATCCCCATTTAGATGTAACTATACGAGGTGCAATATCTATTGCAGGAAGACTTCGTGATCCTATGGCTACACTTGTTAAAATAGATCCTAAATCTTTAGGTATTGGACAATATCAACATGATGTAGATCAAAAACTTTTACAAAAAAGACTAGATGATGTTACCTCTGATGTTGTAAATCGTATCGGTGTTGATATAAATTCAGCATCAGCATCTTTACTCTCCCACATAGCTGGAATTGGTCTAAAAATAGCTAAAAATATTATAGAATATAGAGATGAAAATGGGAATTTTAAAACAAAAAGTGACATTCTCAATGTAAAAGGATTAGGGAAAAAAGCATATCAACAGTCAGCTGGATTTATAAGAATTAAAGATACCAATAATCTTTTTGATAATAGTGGTATTCATCCAGAAAGTTATCATATAGCTAAACAAATTATCAATCTAGATTTTCAAAATTTAGATATAAAGATGAAAGCTAAAGAGTTAAATGTAGGATATGAAACACTTAAAGATATAATAAAAGAGTTACAAAAACCAGGATTTGATCCAAGAGAAAATCTTCCTCCTATTCCATTTAAACAAGGTTTAACAGATATAAAAATGCTTAAAGAGGGAAGTTTAGTCTCAGGAGTTGTTCGTAATATTGCTGATTTTGGTGCATTTATAGATATTGGACTAAAAAATGATGCACTTATTCATATCTCAAAAATAAGTGAAAAAAGAGTATCTCATCCTTTAGAAGTTTTATCTATTAACCAATTTTTACCTCAAATAAAAGTTCTCGATATAGATATAGAACAAGGAAGACTCTCTCTTAGTTTGAGTGATTTATAAAGTTATATCTCATTTTATGATTTAAAGTATCTAAGATAAAAATCTTTTTTTGCTTATTATTGAGTAATTCAAGATTATTTATTAGCTGTTTTATATCATGTAAGTTGTGAATAATTGCATAAGGCATATTTATAATAATATAGTTTTTTTGTGTCATTAAGGCACGAATAAACATCACATAAAAAAGTTCTAATGATGAACATTGCCCTACTCTTTTTAAACCTATCTCTGCTAAATTTATTTTATCTAAAAGTTTAAAACCCTCTTCTTGTGCTTTTTTTGTTGATATAAATTTTTGAACCTCTTTAATAAGTGCTATATTTTCTAACATATTAAGATTTGATATTAAAGGTGTTTGTGTTGAGATAAGAGCATAATCCTTATCCTTAAATGTTTGAAGATATTTTACTATCTCATCATCTGTTGAAAAAATTTTTAAATTGATTGTAGTAATAATGCTAACACCTCTATAAAAAATATAGCTATAAAAAGTCTAACCATTCCATTTAACACCGAAATTGGTATTGCTGAATAGCTATTACCTGTATGAAATCCACTATAAATTGGTATAAGCATTATAACAAAACCAAAAGCGATACTTTTTAATAACATAACAATTAAATCTTTTATCTCAACTGCATTAAGAAGTAAAGATGTATATATATGAAGATCCATTCCCATATAAAAAAGAGTAAAAAGATAACCGCTACTAAGCATAATTAATGCAAACAATATAGATAAGAAAGTTACACTAATAACACCACTAATAATTCTAGGAAGAAAAAGATAATCTATAAGATCTATATCATATTCTTGAAGTGTATTTAACTCTTTATTTACATTCATTATAGCTATCTCTGTATTTACTGCTGTACTTGAACGTAAAGAGATAAGAAGTGCTGTGAAAAAAGGAGAAAACTCATTTATAACAAATGTAACAATAATAGATCCTATCTTATCTTGTAAAGCATATTGTGTTGCAACAACAATTACAATGCCAATAATAATAGACCCAAAAATAGATGCCATAACAATAAAAAGGGGTAAAATAGTCACTGCTGTAAAATAGATCTGCTTTATAAGAACCATTCTCATTGCAGGATTATAACTTTTAGGATTTATCATATGAATTAAACATAAAAAAGTGAATTTTAATGCTTCATATATAGAATGAAAAATATTTATAGTTTTATCACCTATATTTTCTATAAATTTAATCATTTATCACTCTCATCTATTAAAATAAAATTCTAAAAGTAGAACCCTCATTTTCAATACTCTCTATCTCCAATTTAAAATTATGAAGTTTTACAATATTATTAACGATAAATAGACCTAAACCTAAAGAGTTATTCCAACTATTTTCATGTACTCTATAAAATTTATTTGTAATTTTTTCTAAATTTGCTTTAGTAATACCTATACCACTATCTATAATCGCTACACTCTTTTTATCAAATTTTATTATTACTTTATCTTCAGAATATTTACAAGCATTTTCCAATAAATTTGATACAACAACACTAAACAGAGAGTTATCTACTTGTACCATTATATCTTTTTCTCCCTCTATTTCAATCTCTCTTTGAGGATAACTTACTTCAATATTTTCTACACTATCAACTATAATATCATATAGATTTAAACTATTAAAACTTATAGATTGATGCCCACTATCTAGCTTTATAGAGAGACGCAATGTATCTATAAGGTCACTCAACTTTATTCCATTTTTATATATTTTATTTAAAAACTTTTTTCGTATATTTGGATTAATATTTTCATCCTCAAGTAGTGTTTGAGAATAACCATTAATAACAGCAATAGGATTTTTAAACTCATGTGAAATTGCAGAAATAATATCATCTTTTTGTTTATTTGATACTTGAAGTTTATTTGTATATTTTGATTTTTGTTTCTCTTTTTTTACAATAATTTGCGATACTTTTGTTAAAAGTTTAGTAATATGAAAAAACTCTAAAGAAAAATCGGAACTAATATATGTTAATTTATTTTTTTTAGTCAAAGATGTTAAAAAATTAGTAATTTTTACAATCTCTTTTTCCAACTCTTTACTTATATTATATGTTACAAAAAATGCAACTATAAAAAAAAGTGCTAAAACAGCAAAAATTTTAAATCCTAATGTAACTATTTGATTATTAATATTTTTAAGTTCAGTTGATAATCGTATATAGATATATCTATCTGATATATAATACTTTTTTGCTATATAAAGAAGATTTTTATCTATACTATTGGAGTGTCTTATATTGTATCCAAAACTCTCATTTTCAGCTTGCATAATCTCTGCTCTATACTTATGATTATCCATATCTCGTTTATCTTTATGAGACTCTGCTATCACTTTACCATCTTGAGATATAATCGTCAATCTTAAATTTAAATCATCTTTTATTTTTGTAGCAAGTTTATCAAAATTAGTATCTTTATCTAAATTAAATGAAAGTATCTCTATATTATTTAAAAGTGAATCTTTTGTTTGTTCAAGATAAAAACCTTTTGTCCAATAATATACAATAGCCCCAACAATTAAAAAAAGTATAGTAAATATAACTATAAATTTTCTAAATATTATCTGATGGAATTTTAACAATTTGTACTATCTTTTGGCTCTAAAAAAGTTTGAAGTTCTATATAAAGTTTATCTTCATCAATAGGCTTAGAGATATAACCATCCATACCTTGATCCAAAAATCTTTCTCTATCTCCACTCATAGCGTTTGCAGTAAGTGCAATAATTGCACCACAACTCTCTTTATATCTCTTTTTTAAAATTTTCATCGCTTCAACTCCATTCATATTTGGCATATTTTCATCCATTAATATAAGATTATGTACTTTTGGATCATACTTATTAACAGCCTCAACTCCATCATTTGCTATATCAGAAGTTAAACCAAACTCATCTAATAACATTGTAATTAACATCTGATTTGTTTTATTATCTTCAACGATTAAAATATGCCCAGATAAACTATCCTCTTTACTTTCTGGTGTTGATTCAATCTCTTGTATAGTTTTCTCTTGAGTTTGTATCTTTTCTAATGGAATAGTCACTTTAAATGTAGTCCCTATTTTAAGTTGTGATTCTAACTCTATCTTTCCATCCATCATCTCAACAAGTTTTTGTGTTATACTTAAACCCAATCCTGTTCCACCATACTTTCTAGTTGTAGAACCATCTGCTTGTTCAAAAGGTTTAAAAATTCTATCTTGAGTTTTTTTATCCATTCCTATACCATTGTCATAAATAGTAATAATAAGTGAATTATTCTCATATGTTGTTGTATATTTAATTTCACCATTTTTAGCAGTAAATTTAATCGCATTTGAGATAAGATTTAAAATAATTTGTGATATACGTAACCAATCTCCATAAAACTCTCCATCCAAACTTTTATCTATACTATTTTTAAAGTTAAGATGTTTTTGAACTGTTAATCCTTTAAACTGTTTTGCATGTATCTCTATCTCATTATAAGCATTAAATTTATGCATCTCTATCTTAAAAGTTGTATTTTGGATTTTTGAAAGATCTAAAATATCATTAATTAACATCAATAAGCCGTGTGAACTACTATTTATCTGTTGTGCCAATTTTCTATGATCAAAATCACTCTCTTTTTTCATTAAAATCCCACTAAAACCTATAATAGCATTTAAAGGTGTTCTCAATTCATGGCTCATATTTGCCATAAACTCCTCTTTAACTTTTTGAGATGTTATATCTTGCTGTATAGATATGTATGATATTATCTTTTCATTCTCATCTAATTCAGGAATAATCGACATTTTTGCCCAAAAATAACCACCATCTTTTTTACGATTTTTGATCTCTCCATACCAAGGTTTACCCTCTTGTAATCTATCCCAAATCTTTTTATAAATTTCAGCAGATATATCTGCATCTTTCAAAATCTTATAATGCTTTCCTATAAACTCTTGCTTTGTATATCCAGATATATCACATAAAGCTTTACTTGCATATATTATAAAACCTTTTGTATCTATCTTTAAAGATATAACATTTTCACCAAAAAGTTTTAAAGATTGATTTAGTTTTTTTTGTGCTATTTTTGATTGTTCTAAAAGAAGCCTATCTTTTTTAAGATTTTGTTTTAACATAAAAATAATAATCAAAAATAATAGAAAAATAAAAAATGCTATCATCTGAAAAAGTGTTTTATAATCTTTCTCTTTTTCAACTACTAAAGTGATCCATTTGTTAAAAATATTATAATGTTCCTCTTCACTTAGTTGATTTATAAGCTTCTGAAAGATATCTTTTAATATTGGATTATCGGATCTAATACCCATAGGAACTAATAAATTTTTCTCAAATTTTCCAGATATTTTAATATCTCCTGCATATTTTTTATGCATAAGATAACTTATTGTAGCTAAAGAACCTACTGCACCATATACTTTTGCATCTTTTACCTGTTGTAATGCCTCATCTAAATTCTTTACTTCTACTATCTCAAAATTTGGATATTTCTCTTTTATATAATTTATGATGCTATAACCTGTTGGTATAGCTATCTTTCTATTTTTCATAGAACTGAAGTTAATAATAAAATTTACATCTAATCGTGTTGCTAAAATGATCGGTGTATTTATAAGAGGTGTTGTAAAATTTAGATACTTTTCTCTTTCTGGGGTTTTTGTCACTAGAGAGATAATATCACATCGTCTTGTTTTTGCAAACTCCAAAGTTTGTTGCCAACTTTTTGTATAAACAACTTTTAAGGGAATATTTAACTTTTTTCTAAATATATTAAGATAATCAGCACTTAAACCTATATGTTTTCTATTTTTAAAAGATTCAAAAGGCATCCAATCTGGATCTATACAAACATAAAGCACCTCTTTTTTTGCTAAATATTTCTGTTCTTGAGTTGTAAAAACAGATTTATCTTTTTGATGAATATCAAAAATAAAATCATCTAAATCAACTTTCTTTTTCATATAACCCATAACATTATATATAGCATTTATCTTTTCCATCTTATTTTTATCTATATAGCCTAATCTATCTGTTTTATAATATGCTAATTTTTTTAATATTTTTGCTTCATTTAATAAAGCTTCTCTTGATCTATGTTGTGAATTATATTTTTTTAAAATTATATTAACAGTTTCATCTATATGTTTAAAAGCATATTCCCATCCTTGTAACGATGCTTTTGTAAAATTTATAGCTCTTTGTTTATGATCTTTAATCTCTTTGTCACTTGTAAAAAGAATATCACTGTAAAAATCAAATCCATATTTTCTAGGATCAAAAATCTTATATTTTACCCCTTTTTCTTCTAATAAAAATGGTTCACTCGATATATAGGAAAAAAGAAGATCTGTTTTTTTATTTATAAGATCCTCTACATCAAAAGAGTGTTTTTGTAAAACCATATCATCTATCGTTAAACCATGTTGATTTATCATCGCTTGTGTAGATAACATCTTATATGGATTCGATAAAGTCATTATTCTTTTACCTCTAAAATCAGATATAGAATCTATATGTGAAGTTTGAGTTGCAAGAAGTATCTCTGGAGATGACTGAAAAATAGATGCTAAAAGTTTTATTTTTATTCCTCTAGATCTATTTATAAGTAACGAGGAGCGTCCTATCGCATATGTTATTTTTTGATCTTTTACTGCTTTTACTATATTAAATTCAGAATGAAATCTTTTTATCTCAACATCAAGTCCAATATCTTCATAAAACCCTTTCTCTTTTGCTACATAATATCCAGCAAATTGAAATTGATCTAACCATTGAAGTTGTAATGACACTTTTTCTAATGCTAAAGCAGAACTATTCAAAGGAAACAATACTATTATAAAACTTATCAATATATATCTAATTATTTGTATCAACTTTTAGAAATCTCCAAAAAACTTAAGATATACGATTTTATCATATAACTACTTGTATTTTATGTTAATAATAAGATATAACTTCAAAAAGTGTAAACTTTATAAACTCTTAGCTATAATATTTTTAATAAATAATCATAAAGGTATATAATGTTTAACGATGCCCTTCACACCATGGCACTTAGTGATGATGGTTCCTATACAGCTTATTCTAAGGAGTACAATGAACACTATCACTCTACAAAAGATGGTGCATTATATGAATCTTTAGTAAAACATATCTATCCAGCTTTTAAACTCAAAGAAGATAAAAATGAGTTACATATCTTAGATATATGTTATGGTTTAGGTTTTAATACATTAGCAACACTTTACTATCATAAAAGTAAAAAATTAACCTCAAAACTATATATATACTCTCCTGAACTTGATAGTTCTCTTATAAAATCTTTATTAGATTTTAAATATCCAAAAGAGTTTCAAGAGTTTCATCCTATTATAGATGCTCTCTCTAAAAATGCTATTTATGAAGATGAAAATTTTTATATAGAACTATTTTTAGGAGATGCTAGAAAATATATTACAACATTTTCAAAAAAGTTTGATATTGTTTATCAAGATGCTTTTTCACCATCTTCAAATCCAGCACTTTGGACAAGAGAATATTTTTCTGATATAAAAAATAGTATGAAAGATGATGCTATTTTAACAACATATTCTATTGCATTAGCTACACGCTTAGCTTTATATGAAAATAATTTTATTATATATCTAAATAGTGGGGAGAATTATAGAGATGCAACAGTTGCATCATTTAAAAAATTAACAGAATTTACAGTTGTAGATATGAAACATAAAATAGCTTGTAATCCAACTATATCCTCTCTAAAAGATTAAAAATGAAGGTCAAAATATTGACCTTCATAAGAGCTACACACAACTATTAAAGTTGTTGTGCAGGACGTTTTGTAACTGTACTATCTGTATTTAATAAGATAGGATCAGTATCTGTTGAACCACTATCGTGTGCATCTAAATCATCTTCACTCATTAGTGTATGAGAATAAACTGTACCCTCTACCTCTAAGTAAACAATACTACCAACATACACACTTGAATAAGTTACTTTAGCAATTACTGTATCCCCTTTAAAGAATGCTGTAATTTGAACTGCATTATCTGAAGCACTATCCTCTTTTTCATAAGCAATTTTTACTTCATTTAAATCAGATTCAGATGTAATACTCATACCATAATCTTCTGTTTGAGCACCTATTTCACTACAATCATTAGCATATTCAGTACCTAAAATTGTTGCATCACTCTCACCATTATTTGTATCTGCTAATTTAACAGCATTTTTCAACATAGGAATATAATCTTGAGTAACAATATCAGAAGAGTTACCACCACCTATTTTACCTGTACCATCTACTGCAATAACATTCAGTTTATATGGTTCAGCATCAAAAGTTGCAAGTTTATCCATACCTGTTGCAGAACATAAAGCATATGCACCAGCTTCTGCTGATGTTAATTCAGCCAATTTATTTGTTGCTGATGATGTTTGATAATCTGGAACTTGACCATTAAATACATAATAACCTGCTACATCTGCACTTGTTGATGTAAAAGATACTGCACTACCATCACCAAGGTTGATTACTGGTGTAGCTGGTTTTGTAAAATCAACCACTTTACCTGTTGGTGTATTCATAAGATTTGAACCAAGACCATCTGCAATATTTGCATTGATACCATAATCTGAACCGGCAGAAATACCTAATTCATAAGAACTAATATCTCCAGAATAAACATTATTTGTTGCTCGTTTTGTAAGAGAAACAGTATTACCATTTACTAATGCTTTTACTACTGCAGAATCATCATAGTTTGCATCTCCAACTTGAGGAAGACCTGCTACTTCGATCGATACTTGTCCTGCAACATTATTATATGTTGTTCCATTTACATTAAAATGTGTTGTATATACTGGTGTAAATGTTGTATTTACAATACTTAATGCTGATGCACCTGCTGATGCTTCTAAATAAACCCAATATCCAGCTTCAGGATCTGTTTGAAATAAACTATAATCTTGAGAATCTAACCATTCAGAAGGTTTACGAGTTAAATCTATACTCTCCCAATTAATATCACCCGTAGATAGATCCGTAGAACCAGTTACCATAGATTTCATATCAAAACCAGCTTTTTTCATAGTGTATAAAGGACCATCACTTACATAGTTTGGAGTATAAACTGCATTAAACTGAAGATTAGATGTTAAATCTGGTGAAACATCACTTAATAAACCATCCAATCTTGTAGTATCTCCAATTGCTAAATTTTCTTCACTACCAGTCGTCCAAGTCCATGCAATATCAAACACATCACTACTTGTAATATTAACATCAACACTATCTCCAGAACTTCCTACAGTACATGATACATCTGCTGTTACTTTTGCATTTGACATAGCACCCTCTAAAAGTGTTTGTAGTGTTTCTGCCCATGCTGTTGCAGCAGCAGCATTATCTGTTGGAAAAGATGTACCAAGATCACTACCTGAATATGATATATTATAATCAGATAAATAATTATTTCGTATCTGTATCTCTAATACATCTACGGTAATATCATCATCATCATCTTCATCAGGTAAATCACCTTGTCCAATATTCCAATCCAATTTTGTATTAACAGTTGCACTTGAATATGTATCTAAAGAGTAAACACCTTTTACCGCACCTTTTGCTAAATCGCTATCTGTTGTAGAATCTGTTAATTGATCTACATGAAGACCATTTCCATCTACATCAGAGATTTTTTCAACAACATTAAATTTACTAGCATTATCATTAGATGTAAAGATAACAAATTGACTTTTACCTGTAATCTCTGCTGCACTTACATTTCCATCTGCATTAATAGAAGCTACAACATCTGCTGCAGTACTATTTGTTTCATTTAAATCGATAGAAACTGTTGAAGCTGTCGCTCCCTCTACTATAATTGTAGAGTTCGAATCTACATTATTAAAATCAAAAACTCTTGTAAATGTATGATCTCTTACATAAAAAGGTTTTGTAGAAGCTACAAGAACTTTATCTACCGATTCATCATAAGTCGTATCTATTTGTGTTGCTACAAAATCAGCTCCACCTGCACTCGTCGTTAAATCTGTTGCTACTGTTGCAACATCTGTTTGAATCTGAATTGGTGCAGCATCTGTTGCATCACTTGCAGCATTTTGTAAATGAATTTTAGCCATAGTTGCAGACTCTGTATCTGAACCCACTAATGGCTCTATAATCATACTATACTCACCATATTTAGACATAGCAGACTGAGACTCAGTCTCTGTTAAATCATCAATAGCAGTTGCATCATCTGTATTCCCTATATCCGCTGGATCAACAGTATAAGGAATAGCTCCAGTTAAAGTTTTAACACTTTTAATCCCATCCTTATCATCACCTTGAGTAATTAAAAAACGTTTATTTGAGATAAGTGCTATATGTGTATCATCAACTTTAAATGCTTTAAGATCAAATGTATTTGATATCTCTCCATTAATTTTTGCCTTTTTAATAGCATCATTAATACTTAAACAAGCTGTTTTCATCTCAGCAGATGATGTACCTTCAACATTATCAACCAAGATAGATTGATTTCCTGCTGAATCCCAAATTTTTAATTTACCATCACCACCTGCATCAGCTAACTCAACTAATAAACCTGTTGAAGAGTTTCTAATAGTAGAATCTTCAGCACTAAATGATACTAAATTCCAACCCTCAGTTAAACCAGCATCTTGATATTCAACAGCAGAGATAGATGAACTTCCAAGTACAAGTCCAGCTTGAGTTCCAGATGTTGCAACCATTTTTCCCCAGTAAGCTTTCCCTTTTTTTACTGTATCAAAATCATTTACATCATCACTATTTCGTGTATCAAAAAGATCCCATTTTGTATTAGCTGTATCATATGAATAAACTCTTAAATATTGACCATCTGTCGCTTTTGTTTGATTTGTTGTAATATTATATGCTGCTGCTGACATTGGATTATCAGTAAGATTATAATCAACAATATCAGTTAATTTACTAAGTGTTGCTCCACTATCTCCAGCAATAGTTTGGATTAAAGTTCCTAAACCTGGATTTGAATATGTTTTTGATGAATCAAGAGTAATTGTATTTGCATTTGAACCATCTGAGGAGATACTATATTCCATAGTTCTACCCTCTAATGCTGCATCATAAGTTACAGCAAAGGCAGGACCACCACCCTCTTCCATAGTTACATACATAGTATGAATAGGTTCTGTTGGTTTTGCTTCAAAATTATCTGTATTGATACGAATTTGAACATAAGATACTGTATATGTTTTCGCTTTTGCTAAGTAAACAGAATCTACTAATAAACCATTTGTAAACTTTTCATCTTTTACACTATCTATAATAGTATATTTTGGATCATCAGTAATAGAAAAAGTACCTTCAGTAGTACCTCCACCTGCTCCACTAGAAAGTAAACCTGTTACTCCAAATAAAACCCATTCGTTTTCATGACCAGCACTATCTGTTAGTGGAATATATCCAGCAGTAGCAGATGTTGAAAGTGCCATAACAGTCGCTAGACTCAATAAACTTTTTTTATAATTTATCATCGTAAAATCCTTTTTTTATTTTTTATCTAAATACTTTAGTGCCTATAATAGTTCCAGCATCTAAAGAGTTTAATTCAAAACGGTAACAGCCATAATAAAGAGCATCACCTTTTGGTGGTCTAATATAAATCTTTTTATCACTATTATCCAACCATGATTTATCAAAAGAAAATCTATAATATTGTGTAGCATAAACATTTACAAATTGACCACTTAACTCTTGTGTAAATGTTGGATAATAAAGTGCAACTTTTGTTGCTTCTAAATCAGCAGTATAGGGATAAGCTGAATTTATTTCTAAACCATTATCTATATCTGCTGTGGATACAGGATCAAAACTACTATCTGAGATAACATTAAATCCTGTATCTAAACTACAAGCATTCTCATCATACAAAGCATCTTTTGTATCAAACCCACTATTACTCCCTGTTGGTGTTATATCAACAGAGTCTGTTGTACTATTTTCATCTGTACTATTTTCATCAGTGCTGTCTATACCACTAGTAGTACCCGATGTAGTGTCACTGTTTGAACTACTAGATGTTTCAACACCACAACCGACTAAAAATGTAATTAAAAAGAGAGTAAGAGTAAGGTTTTTCACTATATACACTATATAAAAACTATTATCAGTTTATTCGTTTGGAATATCTGGAATAGATGGTAAACCATCTTGAACAACTGCATTATTTGCACTTTTTAAACTAATTACATCTGTTGATGGAGTAACTGTTTCAACACTATTATCTATACTATCAGTAGCACTAGAAACACTACCTTCACTTCCACCACATCCTACTAATAGTAGTGAAACTAAACCAGCTACAATAAAACTAACTTTTTTCATTTTTCATCCTTTAAATTTAGATTAACATCGGCACTTAAAAATATTGCTTTAACCAAGTTATGTAATTTTAACAAATAGCTAGTAAATAACTACTGAGTAAATTTTATACTACTCAACTCTTTGTATTTTAATATTAAGCAATTATCATTCCAATTATTACATCTAAAATCTCTCTAAACTTTTTAATAGATCTTTTTTAGTAATAAATTTTCTACCCTTTCCAAAGAACGGTTTTTTCTTTATCTTCCCAAAATAGGAAGTATCTCCTCCAAGTCTTACTCCTAAAACTAATGCCATCGCAGTTATAGGATGTCCTGCATTTGGACTTTCATGCTTTGTACCATTTTTATAAAAACTAAAAATATCCTTTTGACCTCCTATCAACATAATAAGCACTGCTGTAAGACGAGATGGAATAAAATTTACAATATCATCCAATTTTGCTGGTATCTTTCCATACTTTTCATATTTTTCATTTCTATATCCAACCATAGAATCCATAGTATTTATCGCTTTATATATTATAATACCTGGAAGATTAAAAAATAAGAGATAAAAAAGAGGTGCAACTACACCATCACTCAAATTTTCAGCATAAGTTTCTATCGATGCTTTATAAATATCACTATCGCTCATATCTTTTGTATCACGACTTACCAACATAGATATCGCCCTCTTCTTATCTTTAGCAGTTATAACAGCTCGTACAGAATCTTTTAACATTTTATGTGCAACAAAAATAGATGCGATAATAGAACTTATCATTATATTAAGCCAAATAGGCAATAAGGATAGATAAAGATAGATAGATATACTCACA
>Ga0256826_1000831_pt1 | contig 19235 bp, 19 predicted proteins | sample CV79metaG_FD_185975 | JGI IMG/M metagenome (GOLD analysis project Ga0256826, IMG submission 185975) | Hydrothermal vent microbial communities from East Pacific Rise, Pacific Ocean - CV79 | ecosystem: Environmental > Aquatic > Marine > Hydrothermal vents | place: Pacific Ocean: East Pacific Rise...
AATCCCCTAAATATACTTTTTTTCCCAAGCCTCAAATGCAGGTGTAAAATACTCAATTCTTACTTTTTTAAATTCACGTGATGAGTAGAGTGGCATATGTGATTTGTTTGGTATCTCTTTAGCCATCTCATCTATAATCCCGTTCGTTTCCTCAGTAGTCTTACCGTGAACCATAGTAAAGAGGTTAAAAGGCCAGTTTGCATACTTAGGACGAAGATAACAGTGACTTACAGCACTAAAGGCAGCAGCACTTTCCCCTATCGCTTCGCCATTGGCTTCATCAACATCCCAAACAACCATTGCATTCGCACTAAAGCCAGCTTTTCTATGGTTAAGTATAGATGCAAAACGGCGCATTACTCCTGCTTCTTGGAGCTCTTTGAGTATGTTGAAGAAGGTCTCATAAGTGATGTCCAAATCTTTAATAATTTGACCAAAAGGCTCACTAATAATATCTATGTCATACTGAGCACGTTTAATAATATCCATGTGAAGTGGAGTTAACTCAATATCTGTATGCACCACTTTTTTTACTTTCTCTTTTTTTTCATCTTTACCTGTAGTGTTAAGTTTTACATTGATTTTAAAGAGTTTAAGTGTTGGAAGCATAATATAATCCTCTGCCTCTGTCACTTTTGCAAGAATCTCTAATGTTTTTTCAAGTCCAAGTTTTGAATCAGGTGCAACACCTAGAGTAAACCAGATATTAAAGTCATGGTTTCTCTCATAGTTGTGTGAAATACCAGGGTGTGAGTTGATAATTGCAACTGCTGCATCAATTTTTTCTGCTGGAATTTTAAATGCAACTAAAGAGGAGATATACCCTAATCTTTTTGTGTCAAAGATTGCTGATGTTTGACGGATTATCTTATCTGCTTTTTGAGCTTGAAGGATTGAAAGAACTTCCTCTTCACTCATATCTAACTCATCTGCGATAGCCTTAAAAGGTTTTGCAACTAATGGAAACTTTTTTTGTATTCTTGATAGTATCTCTTTTGTTAACTCTTCACTCATATTTTAGTTACTCCAATTTTTTATATAATTTTTTGCTTTTTCATCTAACATTTTCATGCGTTCTTTCCCTTTTGGAATAGTACTACGTAACTCTTTCATCTCTTTTAAAAATTCTGATATTGAGTCTGGTATAAGTTCTCTTAAGTAAAGTTTTAGGTGCTTCGCCATTGCAGGAGAAGCCCCCGAAGTCGATATAGCGATAGTCAAGTCATCTTTTTTAATATAAGATGGAAAAATAAAATCACAATAATCTACCGAATCAACGGAGTTACACAGACAGTTATACTTTTTTGACTCAGCAAATATCTCTGCTTGAAGTGGTATGTCATCAACTGCCACAATCACGACAGCAAACTCTTTAATATCCCCTACTTTATAAGCTCTTTTTTCGTATGTTAAATTCTCTTTTTGTATTCTACTTGACATCTCATCCGAAAGCTCTAGTGCAATGACTGAAATATCTTGTGTAAAATCAAGAAGATGGTCTAGTTTTTCATAAGCGATATAGCCACCGCCAACGATTAATATTTTTTTACTGTCTAGCTTTAAAAAAGCTGGGAAATAAGCCATATTGTTCATCCTCTCATATTCTTATTTATTATATTTTTAATTCGTAGCATAGCTAAAAAACTCATAAGTTTCCATTGATAAATATCAATAGCTTTAACTTCTTAATCCTTTAGTTTAAAAGAGAAGAAAAGTGCCACTATTAGTGTCATTATCGTTACACTATAGAGTGTTGTATAGTTAAAAAAATGTAAGATAATACCACCCAACATAGAGAAGAAAAGACCAAAAGAGATGATATTTATCTGCAAGGCTACATAGACTGGACGTTTCTCGGCAGGAGCAAGTGCTAAGATGAGATTTCCTGAAGCTATTCGATTTCCATCAATCGCCCCACCTATAATAAAAAACATAAACATATACTCTTCCAACGTGGATGCATTAAAGGCTACAAGAATAGCAATTATATAGAGCGAAATAGAGATATTTGCAGTTAATCTGTTTCGCCCTCCTCCACTAAGTTTTCCCCATAAAAAGTTACTCAGCATTGCCCCTACCATTTGAGTAGTAATCAGACTTCCAATAGCCACAGCATCTAAATCAATCTTTGTCTGAGCATCAAGTATGATAAATGGCAGAGAGATAAGATAAGCATAGGCGAGTAAAAAGGTAGTGAGTTGAATTCGCAAATCAGTATCGGACTTTAAAATACCTAAGGAGTTTGAGAGAAATTTTTTAAATGACTTCTCCCGCTCGGAAACTTTCTCTTTAACCGGCTCATCAATAGTTCCAAAAGACATATACCCTAAGCCCATTATGAATGAGCTAATAATAAAAAGCCATCCATAACTCTGTGGAGCAGGAAAAATTGCCAAAATATAAGCAGCCAATGCACCACTAAGGAGTCCACCAAAGGCGGAGAAAAATTGTCTATAAGCCATAGTTTTACCACGAAACTTATGTGAAAAAATCTTTCCTATAATATCTTTAAAGTAAATCGCTCCAAAGCCTGCACTAAAAGAGAAAATGAAAAGTCCTATACCTATACAAAAGAGAGTAAGTGTTGGACTATCTTCTCCAAAAATAACAATAGAAAGACCTATAAAAAACCAAGCTAAAAAACGTATGAAAAAGACTCTTCTCATATAAGGAAGCATAAGCTGGTAACTCTGTGCTTGAAATGCAGCAAAAAGTTGTACTAAAATCGCTCCACCACGAAGTAGTGCAGCAAAAAAACCAACAAGAAGTGAACTCCCTCCAAAATAGTTTACAATGAGAGGTAAAATAGTGGAGGGTTCGGCTATGGTTGTCCCTATAGTTAGGAAAAAACCATGTAGAATATTTCTAACGTGGTTGGAGAATTTATCCATTAAGCTTTTCGTATGCCTCATCTATGCTTTTAGCATTTTCAGTCACAAAAAGATAAACAGCCCCGTTGAGACGAGCAAGTTTCATATACTCATCTGAAGGGTTATTGAGTTGCTCAAGTGAATCTTCCAATGTGATAGTATCCCAAGATTTTTTGTAGTTAATACCATAATAAGCAGGGTCAATAATAAACTCTTCAACTTCTTTTTCCTTGCAGATCCATAATCGTCCTTTACTAAAAAGCTCAGGTGTTCCCTCATTTCCTTGAATAAGTGCAAATCTTTTATATCTATCTGCGAAAATTTCTACATATTTTTTGACATATGGCTTATGAAAAACACCGGTAATAGCATACTCACTCTTTGCAACATGAGGCAATTTTTCAATGGTGTTAAAGCCACTTCTTAAGCCTAAACGATTACGAATAGCTGTTAAATCATGTAACTCTTTAAAAAAGTCTGCTCTATCAAAATAGTATGTATTGGAGGGAATATCAATCTTAGTACATATATCTTTAATAGTAATTCCACCCTTAGCAGGTTGAATCTCATCACCAATAACGACTAAGTTAAGTTTAGATTCTTTTAAAACTTTTGCAACAAGTGGGAAAATATAGGGATTTTTTGCTTTACCATCAAATGGATATCCAAGCTCTAAAGAATTTTTTACTTCATGATGTTTTATATAAGAGTCACAAGCACTAATGGCACCACGGAACTCCTCTGTCGTTTCAGGTTTAAGTCTCCAGCCAAGTAAAAATGCAGCAATCTGCTCACTATGTACACTCTGACCTAAAACCTGAGTCATCATATCTTTGCTTTCGTCAAAACTTAAATCTCTGTTACCTTTTGGTCCTGTTCCAACAGCATGGATATACTTACTAAAATTCATTAAATACTCTCTATTTTAAGATAAATAGAGTGTATCTAAAATTAATAAATAGACTCCCAGTCAAGCTGAGAGTGAAGATATTACTGAGTTATAATTACTTTAATGCAGAACTCAAAGTAGAGTTTAAAGAGCTATTTGTAGGAGAAAGATCAAAAGAAGATTTATCAAATGTAATTGTAACTGCTTCTTCTCCCTCTTTCTCAGCTATAAGAGCATTACTTTTAAACTCTGTCATATGCCAACCATCTTCCTGGGCAGCTTTTTTAATTATTTGATGTACTTTCTTTTGTGTCAGGTTTACATGTTCAACCATTCCTGAGTGAGCTTCGGGAGAAGGAGCCTCTGTACAACCTACAAATAGTAGTGCAGATAGAGATGAGATGAGACCTAGTGTTATTATTTTTTTCATGTTTATCCTTTAGTATGATTACCTCACAAAAGAAAATGAAATAATACTTGTAGCTATGATATAATAAAATTTATAAAGATATTTTTAAAGAAGGTAGTTTGATGGTGAATAAATTGTTTATTGTGTTAGTAATGCTAACATCATCCCTCTGTTTTGCACAAAGTGGCTTAGAAGCATACAAAGAAAAGAATTATGAAAAAGCATTTAGGCTGTATGAAAAAGAGGCTCAAAATGGAAATACTACTTCTCAAAATGCACTAAGTTATCTCTATTTTAATGGTATTGGTATTGAAAAAAACAGTGAAAAAGCCTTAAAATGGTTACAAAAATCTGCTCACAATATGGATAGTAGAGCTCAATATGATCTTGCAATGATGTATCTACAAGGTCATAATGTCAAGCAGGATTTAAAACTTGCTTTTACATGGCTTGATAGTGCTTCAGACTTAGAAAATGCAGATGCTCAGTATAACTTAGCACTTATGTACTATAGGGGCACAACTGTTGATACAAATGTAACAAAAGCTGCAGATCTTTTAGAAAAATCAGCTATAGGTGGGAATACTCAAGCACTTCAAAATGTTGGACGAATTTATATGCAACTTATAAAATTTGACAAGGCAGCTCAATGGCTTGAGATTAATGCTCAAAATGGCGATGTTGCATCTTATTATCTACTTGCCGAAATATACTGTTCTCAAGAGAAATTTAAAATCGCAAAAAAGTGGACAAAGAAGTCCATGGATGTAGGAAACAGAGATGCACAACTTCTCTGGAATAAATATAATTTAGAAAAATATTAAAAGACTTAGGTGGATTTACATCCCACCTAAAGCTTTTTTAACATTATCATCTGCCATTGTGATATTCCACACTGGCTCCCAAACAACATCAACAACTACTTCTTGTATGTTAGCCATCTTCTCAACTGACTCTTTTACCCACTGCTGAATAAGCTGGTGCATAGGGCATGCTTTTGTTGAGAGAGTCATAGTTACATTTACATTTCCCTCATCATCACACTCAGCATCATATATAAGCCCCATCTCTACAAGGTTAAATCCAACCTCAGGGTCTATAACAGTTGATATAGCTAAAAATAGCTCTTCTTTTGAATACATTGACATATTTATTTTCCTTTATTGTTTAATACTACTTAAAATTTATCATATAAAATACACTTCGCACAAAGGCAAAGGCACCAACAGCCAAGAAAGATGCACCAGCACCAATCATTGTATCACTCTCAACGAGTATGGCTACAGTTACAAGAACAACTCCAACAGCTGAAAACACAAACTGAGCTTGAGAGCTTTTGTAAGGTACCATATCTGCAAGCATCGGTACTTTTTGTTTTCCAACAAGAGGAGAAAATCTCTCAAACCAGACTAAAAATGGAATGATTTTATAGATATGCCCTGTTATTAAAAAAGCAAAAAAACCGTAAAAAAGCAACCATCCAGAAGCGAGTAGAAATGTCTCATCTGCATTAACAAAATAGAGAAGACTCAACACCAATGCTACTAACATAGAGATATATGAAAACATCAATGAAATAGCATAGACATCATTCTCTTTTCTTGGTCTTGTTGCATAGATGATGTAGATGAGATAGAAGTAAACACACATTGCAACTACTGAAAATAGATACCCTATATACTCCAACGTGGTTACACCTACTAAAGAGCCTAAAACAACCAAAACAACACCTAAACTCATCATAGAAATAGATATTTTAAGAGGCTTCATAGAGAAACCATGAGAGAGTGTAAACATAGGCACTAAAACAATAGATAAACCCATAATAGTGATACTAATGTAGCCACCAATCACTAAATAGACATGGCTACTCAAAAGTGCACTAATATTGACATCTATTGTTCCAGCATACCCTAGGGCCATCAGCAGACCAAATATTATTCCAAAGAACAAAAATGTATTTGAGATGAGAATACTACTCATAACTAAAGTTAGCTTCTCGACTTTAAAGATAGTCAGAAATATCTCCATAACAAATATCATCATAGCTATGAGAACAACAACCCCTCCATAGGGCAGCAGTGCAGGAGAGAACAAAAACCCAAAGACCATAAGAGTGCTACCAATCAGTAGTAGAGGCCAGATGGCATAAAAAAGTTCTACACCAAAGTGCCCTACTTCAAGTACTACAGGAACAAGTTGTGCCATCGCTCCAAAGATTGTCATCATAACAAAACCGAGTAAAAACAGATGTACAAAACCCAAAACTTTCGAATCCAAAAATAATAAATTCTCAACACTAAAAGAGAAAATAAAAAAAGATGCGATGAGATAGAAAAAACTCCCTAAAATAAAGAAGGGAGCTATAAGTTTAAAGGGAGGTGCAAAATCTTGCGAAATTGGTGTCATATATCTTCTTTATCCGTGGCAAGAAGTTTGATCTAAATCAGAGTCAACCCCTGCATTTACATTGCTAAAAGTAACTTCAACTAAGCCACCTTCAATATCTTGAGCACTATGAGCAATATCTGCTTCTAGTTTACCAAAAAGACCACCAGGTAGTTTATGATTTATCATAACAAGTTTATCATTTGTATTTTTAATGAGTTTAAGACCACTCATTGCATTTACCATTGGATGAGGAGGGCCCTCTTTGGAAGTATCGAAGTAGTAAGTACTCTGGCCATCTTTTTCTAATTTAAAAAAATCGACAGTCGCACCGTCAACTTCTATTTTATTTGCATCACTTGGAATATTTGACATAATTCAAACCTTTATTATAATTTATGCACAAATTATAATAAACATTTAAATATATAATATTGACACTTATCAATAAATAGAGATGAATTTAGGCAAATATTGTCAAATGTATAATATTTTCTAATTATTCAAAAAGAACTTGCAGTCCCTCTCTATTTTTAATCACATACCCTTTTGAACTCTTCTCAACAAGTCCTAAAGTAACAAGCTTTTTAAACATTCTAGAGAGTGTCTCTGGAGTCATATGTAAATATTGTGCAAGTTGAGAGTGCTTCATCCCTAAAGCTTCCTCATTTTCACAAATAAACTTAGCGATTCTCGCTGTAGAATCTAAAACAATATTAAGGGCTATTACATCTTCAAGATGCTTAATTTTTCGAGAGAGCGAACGGAAGAAGTTGAGTGCAACCTCTGGGTTACTAAAGAACTCTTTTTTAAACTTCGCAAAATCAATCTCTATAATTGTTCCATCTGTATCAAAAGAAGCAGAAGCAGGATAACTCACGCCTTCTAATACTACCATTTCAGCTATTAATGTGGTTGGCTTAAACCTATGCATTACTATTTCATTATTTTTAAGGTCTGTTTTATATACCTTTAAAACTCCTTCTACTAGGAGTATAAGAGATTTTGGTTTGTCCTTTTCATAAAAAACTATTTCACCTTTTGAGAAGGTTTTTTTTGTTGAAAATGTGCTTAAAAGTTTGAGCTCTTTTTCATCTAATTTTTCAAAGAAATAGATTTTTCTTAATTCATTTATATCATACATTATCTTATCTGTCCGCTTCCATATATTTTAAATTTGTAGGTTGTTAAACCCTCTATACCCATTGGGCCACGAGCGTGTAGTTTGTTAGTACTTATCCCTACTTCTGCTCCAAAACCAAAGGCTCCGCCATCTGTAAAACGTGTTGATGCATTGACATAAACTGCAGCTGCATCTATAGCATTTAAGAAAACTTCAGCCGAGGTAATATTTTGTGTAATAATAGCTTCAGAGTGTCCAGAACCATACTTTACAATATGCTCAATCGCCCCCTGCACACCATCTACAACTCTAATATTTAATATATTTGCCAAATATTCAGTGTCATAGTCTTGTTCAGTTGCATTAGCTACTTCGATAATACTTTGAGTATTTAAACACCCTTTTAACTCGGTGTGAGCCTCATCAAATGCAGTTTTCAACATAGGGAGTGCCTCTTTTGCAATTGCACTGTCAACAAGGAGTGTCTCCATAGCATTACAGACACCAGGACGTTGAACCTTCGCATTTATAGCTATGGCAATAGCATTGTCAATTTTAGCATCTTTGTCAATGTAGGTATGACACTGTCCTTTGTCATGCTTAACCACACTCACTGTCGCATTTTTGCTAACGTGGTTAATAAGCCCTGCACCACCACGAGGAATAATCAAATCAACATACTTATCCATCTTAATTAGCTTGTCAACTCCAGCACGTGAAGAGTCTGGAATAAGTGAGATGAGAGCTGTAGGGAGGTTGTTTTTTGCTAAAACATCTTGAAGAACTTTTGCTATAGCTCTGTTTGAGTGCTCTGCCTCTTTTCCACCTTTAAGAACACAAACATTGGCACTTTTAAAACACAAAGCCGCTGTATCTGAAGTCACGTTAGGGCGAGACTCATAAATAATCCCTATCACACCAATAGGAATGCTTACTTTTTCAATTTTAAGTCCATCTTCTGTCACCCAGCCATCAAGTACTCTTCCAACAGGCTCTTTAAGTGCCGCGATTTCTTCTATAGCCACAGCCATGGCATCAACTCTACCCTCATCTAACAGAAGCCTATCCATAAGTGCCGATGTGAGATTATTTTTTTCTCCATCTGCCATATCAAGTGCATTTGCCACAAGCAAATCAAATGTTTTGGCTCTTAGGGCTCTAGCCATCTCTTGTAAAATTCTCTTTTTTTCAGCTCCACTAATAGTCGATAAAACCCTACTAGCAGACTTTGCTTCACTTAAAAATTCTTCCATCTCTACACCTTTTTATATTAATGATATAATAACGTAAAAATATTAAGGCAGATTTATGAAACTCATTACTTTTATTGGAAATGGCAATATGGCACTAAGCATTGCTCAAGGTTTAAAAAACAACTACAAAATAGAAGTAGTCGGCAGAAGCCAAGAAAAACTAGATAAATTTGAAGATGCCCTCGGTATAAAAATCCAAAAAGCACTTATGGATAACTACGATATGAGTGACAAAACAGTTCTACTGTGTGTAAAACCTGCCAACGTGGAAGAGATTGCAACAAGAATCAGAGGAAAAGCAAGAGTTATCTACTCTGTTTTAGCAGGGACAACTCTACATAAACTAAGACAAAACCTTAACCCTCATGCAGTAGTAAGAACCATGCCAAATCTCGCAGCAAGTGTGCAAAAATCTATGACAACACTCACAGGAGATATTGAGTTTAAAGAAGAAGCACAGGAGCTTTTAGGAGCTATCGGTGCAACTCGTTGGTTAGGAAGTGAAAAAGAGATAGACATCGCTACAGCACTCGCTGGAAGTGGCCCTGCATACTTAGCACTTATGGCAGAAGCCTTAGCCGATGGAGCTGTAAAACAAGGACTCAAACGTGATGATGCAATGGCAATTATGCGTGGTCTTTTTGGTGGTTTTGGAGAGCTTATTCAAGGTATTCACCCTGCACTACTTAAAGATGGAGTAATGAGCCCAGGTGGTACAACTGCTGCAGGCTACGGAGCTCTTGAAGATGGAAATGTAAGAGCATCTTGTATGGATGCTATTGATAAGGCTTACAAAAGAGCTACAGAGCTCTAATTCGGCTTCCAACTCTTAAAGCTGATGTACTGAGGAAAAGCTTCTGCTTTTAAAATAGATTTTCCTAAAAGAACTCGAATACACTCTTGAATCCCCTCTGTCATACTTGGATGAGGGTGTACCGTTTTCATAATATCACCCAAGTTAACATTATGGTCCATAAGAGTTGCTATATACATTATAGATGCTGCAGACTGTGGACCAGCAGCTCTCATACCTAAAACCAATGGATTCTCTTCATCACTTACTATCATCTTAAAAAACCCACTTGTCTCTCTCATAGCTATTGCACGTGAGACTAAAGCATGTTTATAAAAAACAACTTTATACGGTATATTCTCTTTTTGACAATCTTTTTCATTGAGTCCAATTGCCGATATTTCAGGGTTAAAAAACATAATTGTAGACATATTTCTATATCTAAGAGGGAATTTTATCTTAGATTCTATTGCTTTTGCAGCAAATCTTCCCTCCATCTCAGCTACATTTACTAAAGCATTGTGACCAGTAATATCACCAGCCGCATAGATATTTTGAGTAACTCTACACTTGTTATCTGTTTCTAATAGACCTCTATCAGTTATGCTAACACCTATGTTTTCAAGTCCAAGTTTCTTTACACTCGGTACACGACCAATAGAGACTAAAATAGTCTCAACACTAATAACCTCTGTATGTCCATCTTTATAATCAAGTGTAACATCTATATGGTTTTCATGCTTTTGTATAGCTCTTAGTGAGGCTTTATGGTAAATATTCACTCCAATATCACTTAGCATATTAGCTGCATAATCACTTACATCATCATCTTCAAAAGGGATAACTCTCTCTTGAGAGTCAAGTAAATGTACCTTTGTTTGTCCAAATTCAGCAAAGATGGTAGCAAATTCACAGCCAACTACACCGGCTCCAATAATTAAAATTTCTCTTGGGAATTTTTTAAGATTTAGTACATGATCTGATGAGATAATTCTCTCACCATCAATTTCAAAAAGTGGATGTTTTCGAGGATGTGAACCAGTTGCAATTATAAAATCATCTGCTTCTATCTCTAAGGTATCACCATTATATTTTGTAACTAGAAGAGTTTTTTTAGTTGTAAATTTTCCCCAACCCTCAAGAAGAGTTAGACTTTTATGTGTACTATTTTTTTTTGAAAATGTCTCAATCTGAGAGCGAATTTGGTACTCTCTTTCTCTAAGAGCCGAAAATACATTGTCGCGAACTTTTTCATAATCAATGCTAATATTTGAAGCACGATAGCCTCTATCGACTCTATTAGCTATAGAAAAATCTGTAGAGAGTTCCCACATAGTTTTTGAGCTAAGTGCACCATCATAAATACCAGCACCACCAACATGGTTACCCTCAACAATACAGACATGGTTTCCAAAGTCAAAAGAGCGCATAGCAGCTGCAAAACCCGCTGGTCCACAACCTATAACACAAACATCGTACTTTAACTTTGAACCTGTTGTCATATTAAACTCACTTATATAAACTTTAAAATCTCTTTTTCTATATCTTCTTTTTCTATCACACTACTGTGTACTATTTTTTTAGAAAATAGCTCGTTAATCATTGTTGGTATTGCTACATTTGCTGTAGTTGAGATGGCTTTGAGTGCCTCTTCGTCTTTAGTATTTTCTTCACCAGTAAGAGCACTTGCAATCACTGGAGAAAACTTCGTCCACTCTGCAGTTGAGTAGATAACAGTCGGTATATTTTTAGTAGCACACGACTCATAAGCCTTAAAACAAGTTGCAGTATGAGGATCCATTAAGTAACCACTCTCAAATGTGGTTTTAATGTACTCTTTCCCCTCTTCATCACTACAAAAGTCAGCTACAAAAATCTCTTGTAACGTGGTAAGCTCAGTCGCTGTAAGAGTGTAAAAACCTTCAGTATCTAGGTTGTTCATAAGTTCTCTTGTTCTTTGTGCTCCGTAGAGACCAAAAAGTACTCTCTCCACGTTAGAGGACTTTAAGATGTCCATAGCAGGAGAAGTTGTCAGAATCAGATCTTTCCCACGCATATCGTAAATACCAGTCTGAATAAGACGAGTTAAAATGTTGTTCTCATTTGAAGCGATAATGAGTTTTTCTACCGGAAGTCCCATAAGCTGTGCATAGTAAGCACCCAAAACATTTCCAAAGTTTCCGCTTGGCACATTTAGGTAGATTTTCTCACCCATTGTCGTAACATCTTGTCTAACCAACTCTAAATAGTTATGAATATGGTAAATAATTTGAAAGATAATACGTCCAAAGTTTACAGAGTTTGCCGCAGAAAGAGAGATGTTTTTCTCTTTCAACGTGGCTGCAAAACTTGGAGATTGAAGTAGATTTTTAAGAGCTGCTTGGGCATCGTCAAAGTTTCCATTTATACCGATAACTTTGAGGTTTGAAGCATCTTCTGTAACCATCTGTAGACGCTGTACATCCGAAGTACCTTTGGCTGGGTACATACAAGCCACTTGAATATTTTTCTTGTTTTTAAAAGTCTCTAGTGCTGCTGGACCAGTGTCACCACTTGTTGCTGCAAGAATTAGATAGTTCTGCTTATGTTGCTGTGCTACAGAAGATAAGATATGCCCAAAAGGCTGTAGAGCCATATCTTTAAAAGCACGAGTTGGTCCGTGGTAGAGCTCACTCACATAAAGGTTTTCTTTGATTTTCACAACAGGAAGAGGGTTTTTAGCATCATCAAACTTATCGTAAAGTGCGAGAGCTTCATCGATTACACTCTGGTCTATATCTATCTCAAAACGAGCAAGTAGAGCAGAAGCCAACTCTTTATAAGAAGAGCCTAAGTGCTTGCGTAAAAACTCTTCTCCTAGTTCGGGAAGAGTCTCAGGTACATAAAGCCCACCAAAAGAGGCGATAGGGCTTAAAATAGCCTCTGAAAAAGTTACTGTTTTAGGTCTATTCTCATCGTGTCCACGAGTCTGTATAAAGTTCATATTTTTCTCTATTTTATATTTTTAAAATTATATCTAAATTCATTATTATTTAGAATTTTTTTTTAAATACTCAGTCATTTTTTCTACTGAAAGAGGATGAGAGTAGTAGTAGCCTTGAATTAAATTACATCCATTATCTAGTAAAAAATCTTTCTGCTCAACAGTCTCTACACCTTCTGCTATTACATCTAAGTTTAAATTTTTACACAGACTAATAATAGTCTTACTGAGGGCTATATCTTCAGGGTCAGATGGTAAATCTTTTATAAAAGATCTATCAATTTTGAGTTTGTTTATAGGAAGTCTTTTTAAGTAAGCAAGTGAAGAGTAACCTGTACCAAAATCATCAATAGCTAGTGATATATTTAAATCATTAATTTTATGTAAAACTTCTATGGATTTCTCTGGGTTATGCATAATTTGACTCTCAGTCACTTCAAGCTCTAAAAAGTTTATTTTACAGTTTTCTTCTTTTATTAAAGAATCTAAATAGTCAATAAAATCACTCGTTTCTAGCTGTTTCATAGCTAAATTCAAAGAGAGTTTACCAGGCTTCAGCCCAGCCTGATGCCATAACCTAAATTGAGACATCGCTTTTTGCATAACTACTCTATCAAGTTTTACTATCATTCCTGTATCTTCAGCTAAAGGTATAAACTTATTTGGAGGCACTAAGCCAAGAACAGGATGTTGCCATCTCACAAGAGCTTCCATCCCAACTAAACTATCATCTCTTGCATCTATCTGTGGCTGAAAATATACAACAAACTCATCTTTTTCAAGAGCCTCTCGCAGTGCTGTTTCTAAAAAGACTCTTTCAAAAGCTTTTTGAGTCATTGTTCTATCATAAAAACAGTGTCTATTTTTTCCATTATTTTTTGCTTTAAACATTGCCGAGTCTGCATTTTTCATAAGAGTATTGACATTATCAGAATCATTTGGGTAGATACTGATACCTATACTCAAGTTCATATATATACTACTCTGACCAATAAAAAATGGTTCTGTTAACAAATTCATAATATTAGTAATAAAATCAGTCACATCTTCCAAATCAGTCACATCTGTTAGGAGTATACAAAATTCATCGCCACCAAGACGAGCAAGAGTATCAGACTTTCTAGTTTTACTCTGTAGTCGCTGAGACAACTCTACAAGAATACCATCGCCTACATTGTGACCAAGAGAATCATTTATCTCTTTAAAGTTATCAACATCCATAAACAAAACAGCAACTTTACGTTTATGTCTCACAGAGAGATTTATAGAGTGCTCTAACTTTTCTATAAGAAGATGTCTATTGGGCAGGCCAGTTAATACATCATGGTTTGCTTGATAGTGCATTTTTTTATGTTGAATTTCTAAATCATCTAAAGTTTTTTGTAGTTTCTTTTGAGTCATTTTCAACTCTGTAATATCACGTCCTGAACCAATAACTCCGATAATATCACCTTCATCATCATATATAGGTGCCTTATAAACTTCTAAAAAAAGTTCTTTACCCTTTATATTACCAAACTCTTCAAACTTCATCGGTCTGTTATTTTCAATTACTATCTTATCACTATCAAAACAGAGCTCACCAAAAGTATGCCACTGAGGCTTATCTTTATGTGCTTCTCTCTCCCTAAGAGCAAAAAAAACATCATCTTTACCGATAGGTTCATGTGTGTCTTTTGCCATTAATAAACCACTGCATATAGCTTGATTTACATAGATGTATTTTCCATCTAAATCTTTTGCCCATAACATATCAGGTAAGTTAGTTGTAAGTAGATTTAATAATTCAGAGTTGTATTTATTAATATCTTCAAAGTCTAGTGGCATCAGTCACCTTTTTGATTTAATTTTTTGTATGCATCATAAGCGAGTCTTATCACACCAACAGCATAAGTTGACGAATTATTATAGCGCATAATCTTTTGAACATACCCTTTTAGGTAGATAAGTTCCTTTTTATTACAAGCAAAACAGTTATATCTTTTAGCACTATGTTTAGAAGTAGCATAGACAAAAGAGCTATTTTTATGAGTAAAGTCATACTCATACCAGTCAGACTCTACTTTTTTCATTGGTGGAATTTTACTCCAGTCGAGTAACTCTCTAAATTTTGCAGTTTGATTTAAAAACCTACTTGCCGATAAGATGGCATCGGACATTCTGTTTAAATCACCCAACTCTTTTTTATACCCCTCAATAAGATAAAAATTATGTGGCATAAACTGAGGTATACCAACTGCTCCAGCATAGGAAGAAGCAAAATTACATGCAGTTGGTTTTAAACCTTTTTTATAACAGTATGAAATTATGGAGACCATATTCTTTTTACTCATTTTAATGAGCCATCTGTTTCTTGAACTGTTTGGTTTTACTTTTCTAACAAGAGTGTTGAAAACTTCAAAAGAGTCATGTCTTGGCTTTATAGCACCTAGTCGTGTCTCTTTCATAAAGATAGCAGCTACTATCTCCCTATTAACTCCATATTTTTTTTCAGAAAAATCATACACTTCTTTATACTGTTTCAGATGTTTTACAATTGTTGGAATATATTTCACTAAAGCATTATTAGCTTTTTTCTCTTGCTTATGATGTCTTTTAATCTCTTTTGGTTGAAAAAGTTTAAAACTTTTCTCATCCATTCTATCAACTTTTGAGGAGAGTAAAAAATGGTTAATATAATCTATACTCACACCACGTTTAGAAGCTTTTTTACATACTTCTTCATAACTAGCTATTTTAAAATCACAATTAGTATACTCTGCAAAGAGCAGAGTAGTATAGAGGAGTAAAAAGAGGATTTTTATCATTATTTAAAAAGTCGTATAGGATTAATATGAAATGATTTTTGAGTCACTTCAAAAATTAGTTCATCTTTAATTCGTCCTATAGTTGTCCCTTTTTTAACCTTTTTTCCTTTTTTAATATTTGAAGGAATCTGAGAGAGGTTGGCATAGATAGTATGTAGACCATTTTTATGCTCAACAATCACAATATTATCTAGTACTGCTGTTTTATCAGCATAAATAACTTTACCATTAAAGACAGTTTTCACTTTTGTATTTGAATTTTTTGGTCGTAAAGATATAGACTCATTAAATATTTTAATCCCATAAACAGGGTCGGTATAGGTTCCATACTTTTTCGTTATAGTGTATGAAGCCAGAGGTGCAATGGTTTTAACACCCATATACTTTTTAGTTTTAACAGCCTCATAAGAGCTACCGTGCTTTTTAACCTTAGGTAAATTTTTGTCAAGTGTTACTTTTTTATATGACTTTTGAGCTTTTTCTCTCTCAAAAGCCAACCTTCTCTCCTCTTCTTCTTTTGCCTTTCTAATTTCATCTACTTTTATGATATTTAGAGAAGCAAGTGTACTCTGAAGTTTACTTCTCTTTTTAATAAGTAACTTCACTTGAGTTTTATAGGCTTTTTTTGCTTTTTCTAAAGTAGCCAGTGCTTTTTTATTTGCTTTTTGAATTCTTAAAAGCTCTCGCTGCTGTAGATCCATATTGGCTATACCAACCTCTAAAGAGCTTATCTGTTCTTTGAGTTTATTGATGGCTTTGGAGTTACTATAGTAGTCTTTGTTAAGGCTATTTGCTTTCTTCTTTGAAGCACTAAGCATCGCTTGAAGTACCTCTTTTTCTATAAGTGAGTTTGCATTTAAGGCTACATCACCTTCAAGCATAACGGTAAGTGAAACACCTTGAGCAATGGTGAAAACCAACTCCTCTTCTATGGCATTTTGTCTACTTTTGAGTGCATCTTGATTTTTCGAAAACTCTTTGAGTTTTAAGAGATTCTCTTTATGACTCTGCTCTTTGACTTTTATTTTGAGTGAGAGTTTTTCAAGAAATCTGTTCTGCTCTCGTATCTCTTTTTTCTGTTTAAGTATGGCCTTAGCATTCACTTCCATCTTTTTATGAATAGAACTTTGATTTTTTTTACTCTTTTTAAGCTTCAACGTGGTCTTATTTATCTTTTTATCGGTACTCTCTTTTGCATAAGAACCCATAAATAGTAGAGAAAGAATTAAAACTAAACGAATCATACTTCTTCTTTATGCCCTATAACGATAAATGAGGCAAGTAAAACAGAAAGAGATAGTGCTACACCAAGAAGCAGAGCAAAATCCATAAGTGGGTCAAATATTATTACTTCTATGCCGATGTTGTTAAACTCTTTTAAAACCCACAGACTCGATGCTATGTAAGTAAAAATTCCAAATGCAATAGCAGATGATACAAGTGCATCAACAATAGCAAGTCTAAATAGCACTGCTGAACGTAGCCAGATAGGTGCTCCAAAAAGCCCCATAATACTCATACGCTCACTATGTTTAAACTGCCAAATTCGCAACTCTTTGAAAATGAGAAGTACTGTTACAATCACAACAACAACTGAAAAAAGAGCTATAACACCTTTAAAAAGAAGGAGTAATTTATAGGTTGTGTCATGAGTACTTGCAAAACTTTCAACCTTTGTTATGCTTCTATTTTTACGTAAATCTTTGGTGAGTTTATCTATCTCACTTGGTGATGGGTAGCTTTTTAAGTTGATTTTATAAAACTTTGGAAGTGTAAGTTTAAGGAGCTCTACATTTTTAGAACTCATTGACTTGTTGAGTCGTTTTATAACACTGTCAGGTGTAAGTTCAGAGGTATGAGAAATCATCTCATTAGCTTCTAAAAAATCACTCTCCCCAATACTTTTTTTACTCACAACAACTACAGAGTAATTAGTTGCTAAGTTAACCTTATAAGCATCAATAGAGCGTTCCACAATAATAAATACTTGCATAGCAAACAAAATACTAACAAGAGCAATAACAAGTGAGAGGTGGTTTTTAATTGACTTCATTAATACCTCCATACTCAATGTGAAAGTGTTTATACTCCACGTTGATATTTTGGGGAATATTATGTGTTACAACAATAACAGTTGTTTTTAACTGCTCATTAGCACCCACTAAAAGGTTCCATATAAGCTTTGCTGAGTAGTCATCAAGGTTACCTGTAGGCTCATCGGCAAGAATAAGTATTGGGTTGTGTGAGAGTGCTCTAGCCATCGCTACACGTTGCTGTTCACCACCACTTAGTTCTGGTGGGTACTTTCCAGCTTGGTGCATTAGTCTAACATGTTTTAAAAGAGACTCAACCTGATTTTTAGTAACACTTTTTTCATAACCGTTAATAATAAGAGGAAGCATAATATTCTTCTCAATCGTCCACTCTTTCACTAGTTTATAGTCTTGAAAAACTATCCCTATGTGACGTCTTAAAAAGTTGAGTTTTTTTGCTTTTACATTGTTAAGAGCAACACCACCAACAATGAGTTCACCTTCTTTAGGTTTGAGTGCCCCATAAAGTGACTTTAGCAGTGTTGATTTTCCACTACCACTCGCCCCTGTTATGAAAATAAAACTCCCAGAGTTTACTGAGAAGTTTATTTTGTTTATTATTGTCTCATCATCAGAGTATGCTAAAGATAAATTCTCAGCAGATATGACCTTATCCATGAAGTACTCCATCTAAAAAGTTATGTGCATTTAAGTTACTTTTAGACTTTAGAGGAAGTGCTGGGTAGTAAGAAGCACCCTCTTCCTTAACTATAATGTAAAGATGTTCTGGTCTATCAAAACTCCCCATTGAGAGGCGTAACATCACAGCACCTTGCATTGTGTATACTCTCTCAAAGTGGATAAATCCACCCTCAAACCGCTCTGTAACACCATGAAGTGTGAGCATTTTTTCTAAAGAGAATTTTTCAGAGGAAAAGTTGAAGTCACCCTCTATGCTTAAAGCAGGAGAATCCTCTTCATTTATCATTGTTACATCATAAATGTTTTTCTCCATTTTTTTCCATCTATCTTCATACTTAGAACTTACCGCTATCTCCGCATTTTTATTAATATGCAGAGTTGTCTTGTTAAATGCAATAAAAGTCTCATAAGAGTAAGCATAGTAGTTTTCACTATCTGTTCTAAGTTCTAATCTACCATCTACCTGAAGTACACGTCTGGACTCTTCTATAAAAGAGGTTGAGATGACACGGCGGTGTGGTTTTTTGTCCCAAGGAACGGGAAAGTGCACATAAACCTTACTAACCACGTTAGAAGGGACGAGCTCCATAAAGAGCCGTGCATCATAATCAAGAACAAACAGGTTGTCTAACTTCTGAATGCTTACCTGCTTTAAAACTTGCTCAATAGAAGGTCTATGAATCTCTATACCAATAAAAAGTATGTCAGGGTTAGCTGCTGCTTGGTGTAAAAGGTGACGACCAGAACCAAAACCAACCTCTATACGGATGTCATCTACGTTAGGAAACTGTGACGCAAAAAACTCTATGCTCTTAAGAGCTGTAACCTCTTCTAAGTGCTCATTCTTTTGATGTTCAGGTACATTAGAAGCTAAAATATTCAGCTCTGCTAATTTAGCATAAGAGAGCAGTGCCTTATGTACACTATATATAGATGCAGGACGAGTGAGCTTATCTGTTTTAACAAGGTTCCTTCCCTCTTCTGC
>Ga0256826_1000832_pt1 | contig 19218 bp, 31 predicted proteins | sample CV79metaG_FD_185975 | JGI IMG/M metagenome (GOLD analysis project Ga0256826, IMG submission 185975) | Hydrothermal vent microbial communities from East Pacific Rise, Pacific Ocean - CV79 | ecosystem: Environmental > Aquatic > Marine > Hydrothermal vents | place: Pacific Ocean: East Pacific Rise...
ATGAGAATCAATAAATACATATCACACAATACTAAGTATTCTAGACGAGAAGCTGATGAACTCATAGAGAATGGAGATGTAAAAGTCAACAAAAAATCTATAGTCGATTTTGGCTATAGTGTTGAGACTGGTGACAATATTACAATAAAAGGGCAGATACTAAAACCTAAGAAAAAAGGTGAACTCACTGTCATAGCATACAATAAGCCAAAAGGTGTACTAGTAACCAAAAGAGATGATAGAGGTCGAGCAACTATCTATCATAAACTATCTGGTAAGTATAGACACTTTATCCCCATAGGTAGACTAGATTTTGCCTCTGAGGGGCTGCTACTACTTACTGATTCTCCAGAGGTAGCAGAGCTACTCATGAACAGTAAACTCATGAGAACATATAACCTAAAGATAGACAAACCAGTAACCACAGCAATGATAGAGGCTATGAAATCTGGACTATCTCTAGATGATGCTAGAGCTGGTGCACATGAGCTTAGCAGTATCACACAGATGGAGTTTGCTCCTTTTGCACATTTTGAACTCCGTGGAGAGGGTGGCAAATATACAAAACTAAGAGTCACTATCACAGAGGGTAAAAACCGTGAGCTAAGACGGTTTTTTGGTCATTTTGATGCAAATATAGTAGATCTAAAACGAGTAGCTTTTGGTAGTATAGAGCTCAATAATCTGCCTACTAATAAAACTAGATATTTCACTAGAAAAGAGTATGATGAGCTCCATGAACTACTAAAAAAACAGAAACGCATCCAATTGGCACAAGAGAAACAGGATAGTCATTCAGAAAAAAAAGATAGTGACGATAAACCAATAATAAAAAAGAGTAGAAATAGAGACAGAAGAGCTCCTAGGAGATAACTTTTTATGAATCTAGCACTCAAATACAGACCAAAGATATTAGATGAGATGGTAGGTCAAGAGCACCTACTATCTCATAGTGCTCCTCTGAGACGACTTATAGAGGCAGATGCCCTACCCCACCTATTTCTATATGGTCCTCCTGGATGTGGTAAGACTACACTAGCACGCATCATCTCCACACACCTTGCTATGCCCTATTATGAGATGAATGCTACCTCTTTCAAAATTGATGATATAAGAAAAGTATTCAAAGAGTATAATAATGCCCTCCAAAAACCTCTCATATTTATCGATGAAGTACACAGGCTTAGTAAAAATCAGCAAGAGGTGCTACTGCCATTTATGGAAAACTATAGTGCCATCATCATCGGAGCTTCTACAGAAAATCCATATTATAGTATGACAGCAGCTATGAGATCAAGGTCTCACCTATTCAAACTAGAGACTATCTCAGCAAATAGTATGAGAGAACATATCAGATATATAGCCGATCTAGAGAGTATAGAGATAGACAGTAAGAGTCTAGACTATATTATAAACTCTAGTAGTGGTGATATCAGGGCTTCTATCAATCTACTAGAGAGTGCTTTTGCCATAGAAGAGAAAATATCACTAGAGACACTAAAAGGCATAAGACCTCATGCTATACAACTAGGCTCTAGTGAATCTGATAGTCACTATGACTTAACCTCTGCAATGATAAAAAGTATTAGAGGGAGTGATATAGATGCCTCTATCTACTATCTAGCTAGACTTATCAGTGGCTCTGAACCACCAGAGTTTATATGTAGAAGATTAGCCATACTAGCTAGTGAAGATATAGGTAATGCAAATCCAAATGCACTTAACTTAGCAGCTTCTACTCTAACCATCGTAGAGAAGATAGGCTATCCAGAGGCTAGGATACCCCTATCACAGCTAGTAGTATACCTAGCTAGCTCACCTAAGTCCAATAGCTCATATATGGCTATAAATAGAGCTCAAAAGCTAATAGAAAATGGAGGGGTATACCCTATTCCTGAACATATAAAAACGCATAGCAGTGACTATCTATATCCTCATGAGTATGGTGGTTGGGTGGAGCAGATATATTGTGAAGAAAAGTTAGATATATACCACTCCAAAGGGAGTGGATTTGAGAGTAATCTAAATAACTGGATAGAGAAGATAAAGAGCTAGTCTAGATGCTTCATAGCATCTCTGGCTTGATCCAAAGAGATGCTTCCTGAGGTATAGCTAGCCTCTATATACCGAAGTTTGTCTATTAAGAACTCCTTAAAGGGGCTATCTGTAATCTGATTTTTTACGATCTGAGACATGGAAACAAAATCTGGGAAATATCCCATCACCTCCTGCTCCAAAGGACTTTCGAGCCATATAGTCTTACCCTGCTCTACTCCGACTCTAGTCAAGTCCAATATAGGATCCCCATCATAATCTACTCTATAGTATTCAGAAAGCTCCTTTGCTCTCTTGGAGTTTTCTGTCATGATGCCTGGATTATCCTCTTCTATGGTACCCACAACATTGTCCACTAGGTACATAAACCCAACTGCAACTACTGCTATAATTATAAAACCTTTATCTATTTTCATAGTCAAACCTTTTGCATATTAAATTAAAATGAAATATTAGAGTATTATACCCAAAATATATTGTTATATTATTTATTTGTAAAATTTGATTAGTAACTTAAAAGAATGGTACGGATGAGAGGAGTCGAACCTCCACGCTCGAAAGCACTAGATCCTAAGTCTAGCGTGTATACCAATTTCACCACATCCGCACATAACAATAAAAAGTAGAATGCAATCTTATCAAAAGAAAGCTTAAGTCTAGGTGGTACACCCGTCAGGATTCGAACCTGAGACCGCCCGCTTAGAAGGCGGGTGCTCTATCCAGCTGAGCTACGAGTGCACAAAATATAATAATCAAATGGTACGCCAGAGAGGACTCGAACCCCTAACCCTCAGATCCGAAGTCTGATGCTCTATCCAATTGAGCCACTAGCGCTTCTTCTAGCAGGTTATGCTTACCGATCTATGGGGTAGGCGACGGGGCTCGAACCCGCGACATCCTGTGCCACAAACAGGTGCTCTACCAACTGAACTACGCCTACCATCTATTATTTGGTTATTATATCTAATTTTAAATATCTTAATATGGTCGGAGTGAAAGGACTCGAACCTTCGACCCCCTGGTCCCAAACCAGGTGCGCTACCAGACTGCGCTACACTCCGTTGTTTTTAAGGAGTGCAATTATAGACAAATTTTAATTAAATGTCAAGCATAATTGCAAATTTCCTTAAAAATTTTTATTTTTCTCTATTTTATGACTTTATTTCCATAAACTTACCACAACCTTTTTGGGGTGTTCCCCCGAAGCTTCTCACCTCTACCGCCCTACCCTCTCTAGCTATCTTTGTACGATTACACTCATCTTTTTTCATACACTCTTCGTTACTACATCCTACATTCTCTGGTACTGACATTATATCATCTCCACTTTCTTCTCTCCTGCTACTAACTCACCTATTACATACCCATCAGTATTTTTGAGCACCTCATCTACATTGGCAGATTCAACTACCCATACCATCCCTACTCCCATATTAAATGCCCTATACATCTCACTTCTATCTACATACTTAGACATGAGTTCAAATATAGGAAGTACTCGTATGTCAGCCTCTCTCACCACGGCTTTGACACCTTCTGGTAGTACTCTTGGTAGATTCTCTACTATACCACCACCTGTAATATGTGCAAGTGCTACAATTTTATCTATATTCTCTTTGAACTCTTTGACATATATACGCGTTGGGGTGAGTAGTGTATCTTTGAGTGGCTTACCATCAAACTCATCATCTAGACTCATCTCTAGCTTCTCTAGTAATAGCTTTCTTACTAGTGAGTAGCCATTGGAGTGTATACCTGAGCTTGGCATAGCTACTAGTATCTGCCCTGGCTTGACTAGGGATACTCTGTCCATCTCAGCTCTCTCTGCGATACCTACCGCAAAACCTGCTAGATCAAAATCATCATCACTATACATTCCAGGCATCTCAGCAGTCTCGCCACCTACAAGTGCACACTCACTTCTACGACACCCCTCAGCTATACCTGAGACTACTGCTTGAGCATTTTGTGGTAGTAGCTTGCCTGTAGCATAATAGTCCAAGAAGAACATCGGTGTACCAAAGTTGCATATCAAGTCATTGACACACATAGCAACCAAATCTATACCTACGGTATCTAGATTACCACTCTCTATTGCCACTCTGAGTTTAGTTCCTACTCCATCTGTTGCTGATAGTATTACAGGCTCTTTATAGCCAGTAGGCAAGGCATATGCTCCTGCAAATGAACCTATCCCACCAATTACATTTTTATCAAATGTAGATTTGACATCACTTTTTATAGCCTCAACAAACTCATTACCCGCATCTATATCAACACCTGAATCTTTATATGAAATATTTGACATTAATTTTTATCCTTTTCTTTATCACACGATGGAAGTACTTGCTTAAGTATCATTAGGGATGGGCAGAAACCTGTTGTGGCTCCTATTAGTAGCATAACCATCACAGTAAACTGTAATAAAAATGCTATCTGAATCATCCCAGAACCAGCAGTACCCATAACCAACCCCAAGACAATAGCTATAATCATCCTCTGCATTCTCTCTGCACACATCATATCAATCTCTCCGTTAAGTAATATAGATAATCTCTAACAATATACGAATTATATCCAATCAGGCTTTGAGTTCTAACCATTTAAAATACTCCATTCATAAAATGGTATCGCCTCAAATCTTATATCACTTAAAGTATAGCTATATTGATTGGATACTGATACTATAGTTACTCTTTTAATGCCTGCTTTTTTATAGCTATCAATCCTATTATATGACTTTTTCCAAAACTGCTCTTCATTCTCAAATGCAGAAGGAATGATAAGCTCATCTGCATAAATTATATATCCTTGCATCCCAATAGCTCTGAACTCTACACCATGTTTTATAAGTGCTAGTGCGATGAGTGAATCAAATGTCACAGAGAAGCTCTGGGATTTACTCAGATACTTAGATATCGCAAAATCATATATAAACATCTTTTTTGCACCTTTACCGTCTATGTCATCTACAAACTGTATCACCTTCTCATCTACAAAGCTTTTTATTGTCCTATATACTCTATCTTTTGATATACGAAAGTACTCTTTTGCATATATGTATATCTGATTGGTGGTAATTCTTCTACCTTGGTGTCTAGCAAGTATAAGCATCAACCTACTCTCATCCTCATCGAAGCTACTATAGAAAAACCTCCTCATCTCACTATATGCTAGATTGACATTGGAGTGAGCTGATAATGGAAGTGTGCCCATCTTTAGAAAGTGATTGAAACTAACCGTAGCTGATGAAGTGTTATCAAAAGAGAGAAACTCCTCATAATCTAGTGGATATAGCTCTAGCTTTTTAGTAATATCAAAATAGTTAGATTGCCGACTAATAACAATGAGCTGTTTACATATTGGCTTGGACTCCAGAAAATCACAGTAGTAGTGGTCTAGCACAACTAGCTCGATATCCTCATCATCTATAAATTGATTTAACATCTCTATATCGATATCCTCTAATGCAAATATTGGATCTTGACAATCTATATATATAAACTCATCTTCATCCATACTAGATAGATATTCTATAGCTAGCGTACTTTTACCAGTTCCTCTAGCACCATAAAGTATATATGTTTCATTTAGAGGTAGCGTCACTTTTCTCTCTTTGAAATGTTCGTTTACTATTGTCAACTGATAAAAATACTCAAGTATCTGCATTATCTTTCCTCCTTTAAAGGAAACTATTTTCATAAGTATAGCAAAAATGAACCAAAAATCATCTCACTCAGAGTAACACTTGGGTATAATCGCAGTTCCAAAATTTATGTCAGTGAAATCTGACGAGTTCTTTAAAAGGGTAAAAATGGAAAAAATTAGATTAAAGCTAAAAGCTTATGATCATCGTGTATTAGACCGCTCAGTTGCATCTATCGTAGATGCAGTTAGACGCACAGGTGCAGAAATCATTGGACCAGTTCCAATGCCAAGCAAAATCAAGAGATATACAGTATTGCGTTCTCCTCATGTTAACAAAGATAGCCGTGAGCAATTTGAGATCAGAATACATGCTAGAATGATTGACATCGTTTCAGCTACATCAGACACTATCGATTCACTTATGAAACTCGATCTTGCTCCTGAAGTAGAAGTTGAAATCAGATCAATGGACAAGTAGGAGTAGAGAATGGAATTTATAGTAGAAAAAATTGGTATGAGCAGAACTGTTGAAGTACCAAGTGTTCCTGTCACGCTCTTAAAAGTCGTTGAGGCTAAAGTATGTGAAGTCAGAGAAGACGGCAAAGCATTGGTATCTTACCACAGTAGTAAAAAGATAAACAAGTCTATCGAAGGTCAGCAAGCTAAATTCGATATATCTAAAGAGTTTAACAAATTTATGACTATTGAGGTAGCTGAAGGTACTGAAGCTGGTGATTTAAGCACAGCTCCATTGAGTGAAGCAACACTTGTAAAGACATCTTTCAATAGTAAAGGTAGAGGTTTTAGTGGTGGTGTTAAGCGACATGGCTTTAGTGGTGGACCTGCATCACATGGTCACAGATTTGGTAGAAGAGTTGGTTCAATCGGTAACGCCGAGTGGCCAGGTCGTGTACAGAAAGGTAAAAAAATGCCTGGACAGTACGGAAATACAAAGTTCACAGCGAAAAATGACATAGTTTCATTTGATGCTGAAAATGGTATCCTAGTGGTAAAGGGTTCAGTCCCTGGTCATAGAGGTGCTAGAGGTATGGTAAGGATTGTCAAATGAGTAATGCAACAGTAATCAAAATATCTGATCTCCCACAGGAGTTTTCAGAAGTTCATCCACATAACCTATGGTTATATTGTAAAGCTTATGAAGCTGGCAATAGAGCTAACACGGCTCAGACTAAAAATAGATCTGCAGTAAGTGGTGGTGGCAAAAAGCCATGGGCACAAAAGGGTGGCGGACGAGCAAGAGCTGGTTCACTAAGATCTCCTATATTCGTAGGTGGTGGTGTGGCATTTGGTCCTACAACCAACAAGAACTATACACAAAAAGTAAACAAAAAGCAGAAAAGATTGGCTCTTATGCATGCAATTGCAGAAAAAGCAGCTAACGATAAGCTATTTGTAGTTGATAGTATAGTTATAGAGTCAGGCAAAACAAAAGACGCAAAAGCATTTGTAAGTAGTTTTGAGCAGAGAGATGTACTAGTAGTCAAAGAGATGATTGATGACAAGACATTTATCGCATTTAGAAACCTACAAGAGAGCTATTTGGTTGAAGAGAGTGAGCTAAATGCATACCTTGCAGCAGCATACCACTCAATTGTAATCGAAAAGTCTGTGTTTGATAAATTGATAAAAGTGAGTTAAGATGGCAGATATTACAGATATAAAAGCAATTATGTACACAGAGAAGAGTATAGATCTTCAAGAAGATGGTGTCATCGTAGTACAAACTACACCAAGAATGACAAAGAATGGACTCAAAGAGGTTTTCAGAGAGTATTTTGATATCAAGCCATTGAGAGTCAACTCTATGAGAGTGCCTGGTAAAGTCAAGAGATTTAAAGGTATCGAAGGTAAAAGACCTAACACTAAAAAGTTTTATGTCAAGCTTCCTGAAGATGCAAAAATCGAAAGCTTAGCGGTATAAGGAGAATAGATGGCAATAAAATCATATAAACCAACCAGTCCAGGTAGAAGATATATAACTAACCTAGATAGTGGAGATATCACTGCAAAGGCGAGTGTTAGATCATTGTTAAAAAAACTTCCTGCTCACGCTGGTAGAAATAGCAACGGTAGAATCACTTCAAGACACAGAGAAGCTGGAGCTAAAAAGCTATACAGAATTATTGATTTCAAGAGAAATAAATTTGGTATAGTAGGTACTGTAGCTACTGTTGAGTATGACCCATACAGAAACTGTAGAATCTGTCTAGTTAAATATACAGATGGTGACAGAAGATATATACTCAAGCCAAAAGACTTGAATGTAGGTGATAAGATAATGGCAGCAGAAGCTGGACTAGATATCAAGCCTGCAAATGCAATGAAACTAAAGAGTATCCCAGTGGGTACACTAGTTCATAACATCGAACTAAACCCTGGTCAAGGTGGTAAACTAGCAAGATCTGCTGGTGGATATGCTCAGATTATGGGTAGAGATGGCAAATATGTATCTCTTAGACTTCCATCTGGTGAGATGAGATATGTTCTTGGTGAGTGTATGGCAACTATCGGTGCAGTGGGTAATGAAGATTTCTCAAACATCGTTGGTGGTAAAGCTGGACGAAGTAGACATAGAGGTATCAGACCACAGACTAGAGGTAGTGCAATGAACCCAATCGATCACCCACACGGTGGTGGTGAAGGTAAGACAAACTCAGGACGACATCCAGTCTCTCCATGGGGTATGCCGACTAAAGGATTTAAAACTCGTAAGAAAAAAGCGAGCGATAAACTAATCATCTCAAGAAAAAAGAAGTAAGGGTAAAGCATGGCTAGATCATTAAAAAAAGGTCCATTTATTGATGCACACCTTATGAAAAAAGTGCTCAAGGCAAAAGAAGAGGGTTCAAACAAACCAATTAAGACTTGGTCAAGAAGATCAGTAATCTTTCCAGAAATGATAGGATTGACTCTCAATGTCCACAATGGCAGAAAGTTTGTACCAGTATTTGTAACAGAGAATCATGTTGGATACAAGCTTGGTGAATTTTCTCCAACTAGAACATTCAAAGGCCACAAAGGCTCTGTACAGAAGAAGGTAGGATAATGAGTATTGCTAAATTAAAATTTGTAAGAGTTTCTCCTACAAAAGCTAGATTGATTGCAAGAGAAGTTCAAGGTATGAATGCTGAATTAGCATTGGCAGCACTAGAGTTTATGCCAAACAAAGCAGCTGGAATCATCTCAAAAGTTATCGCTTCTGCTGTCGCCAACGGCGACTTCGAACCAGAAGAGGTAGTCATAACATCTTGTCGTGTAGACAAAGCTGCTGTGATGAAGAGATGGAGACCTAGAGCTAGAGGTACAGCTACGCGTATCATCAAGCCTACAGCACACATCATGGTTGAAGTGGCTGAAGCTGTAGAAAATAATGCTAAAACAGAGGAGGCGTAAAGATGGGTCAGAAAGTAAATCCTATAAGCCTTAGACTTGGTATCAATAGAAACTGGGAATCAAGATGGTTTCCAGCAAAAGATAGAGCTCCAGAGTTTATCGCAGAAGATTACAAGATTAGAACATTCTTGAAAAAAGAGCTTTTCTATGCTGGTGTTAGTAGTATCATCATCGAGAGAACTATCAAGAAGATTAGAGTAACTATAGTAACAGCTAGACCTGGTATCATCATCGGTAAAAAAGGTGCAGATATAGAGAAGCTAAAAGCTAATTTAATCAAGATGGTTGGTAAAGATATCGCTATCAATATCAAAGAAGAGAAGCGTCCACAAGCTTCAGCTCAACTTGCAGCTGAAAATGTAGCTACTCAACTTGAGAGAAGAATCGCATTTAGAAGAGCTATGAAAAAAGTTATTCAGGGTGCTCTGAAGTCTGGTGCAAAAGGTATCAAGATATCTGTAGCTGGTAGACTTGGTGGTGCTGAAATGGCTAGAACTGAGTGGTACTTAGAGGGAAGAGTTCCTCTACATACACTTAGAGCTAAGATTGATTATGGTTTTGCAGAAGCACAGACTACTTATGGAATCATAGGTATCAAAGTCTGGATCTTCAAAGGTGAAGTACTCCAAAAGGGTATTCAAGCTGAGCCAAAAGAGAGCAAAGGTGGAAGAAGACCTGCTAGAAAGAGAGGTGAATAATCATGCTAATGCCAAAGAGAACCAAGTGGAGAAAGATGCAAAAAGGTCGTAGCCGTGGAAAATCATTCCGTGGTAACAAGATCGAATTTGGAGATATCGCACTAAAAGCTACTGAGGGTGGTAGAATTGATTCTAGACAAATAGAGTCTGCTCGTATCACAATGACTCGTAAAATCAATAGAACTGGTAAGACATGGATTCGTGTATTCCCAGACAAGCCTTTGACAGCCAAGCCATTAGAGACAAGAATGGGTAAAGGTAAAGGTGCAGTTGAGAAGTGGGTTATGAATATTAAGCCAGGTAGAATTATATTTGAGATGGCTGGTGTAGATGAAACTCTAGCAAGAGAAGCATTGACTCTAGCTCGTCACAAGTTACCATTCAAAACTAAAATTATCACATTAAAGGATAGCAATGAAATATACTGATATTAGTGATAAAAGTATAACTGAACTATCAGAAATGCTAAAAGAGAAGAAGCTTGAGCTTTTCACATTGAAAGCTAAGCTCAAAACTATGCAACTAACAAATACTAGTGAGTTGAGAGTGGCGAAGAGAGATCTCGCACGAATTCAGACAGCAATTACTGCTGCCAGATCTAAGTAAAGGGTAAAGAATGCCAAAAAGAGTAATATCAGGAACAGTGATCAAGAAGGCTGGCGACAAAACAGCTACTGTTTTGGTTGAGAGAAAAGTACTTCACCCAAGATATCACAAAACTGTAAAGAGATTTAAGAAATATCTTATCCATGATGAGAAGAATGATATCAATGTAGGTGATACAGTATCTGCTATCGAATGTAGACCACTATCCAAGAGCAAATCGTTCCGTCTTCTTGAGATTATCAAGAGAGGAGAAGCGTAATGGTTCAAGGTTTCACTAGACTAACAGTCGCTGATAACAGTGGTGCAAAAGAGATTATGTGTATTAAAGTTTTGGGCGGATCAAAAAGAAGATATGCATCAGTAGGTGATGTTATCGTAGCTTCAGTCAAAAAAGCACTTCCAGACGGAAAAGTCAAGAAGGGTAAAGTGGTTAAAGCTGTTGTAGTTCGTACTAAAAAAGAGATTCAGAGAGAGAACGGTTCACTTATTAGATTTGATGATAATGCAGCGGTAATACTTGACGATAAAAAAGAGCCAATAGGTACTCGTATCTTCGGCCCTGTAAGTAGAGAGATTCGCTATGCAGGCTTCATGAAGATTGTATCTCTAGCACCGGAGGTATGGTAATGGCAAAGAAGTTCAATATTAAAAAGGGTGATCAAGTAATGGTCATCGCTGGTGATGATAAAGGCAAAACTGCGGAGGTACTAAAAGTACTTACCAAAAAAGATGCTGTTATCGTAGCAGGATGCAAAATAGCCAAAAAAGCTATTAAGCCAAATGAAGAGAATAAAGAGGGTGGTTTCGCAAATGTTGAAATGCCTATCCATATCTCAAATGTTAAAAAAGTAGAGGGTTAATAGCATGAGCAGAATGAAGCAGAAATATAATGACATCGTTCCCGCTCTTCGTGAAGAGTTAGAGATAGCAAATGTTATGACTACGCCAAAGCTAGAGAAGATAGTAATATCTGTTGGAGCTGGTGAAGAGGGTAGAGACAATAAACTCATCCAAAATATGGCTGACACAATCTCTCTAATAGCTGGTCAAAAAGCTGTTATCGTAATGGCGAAGAAATCAGTTGCTGGTTTCAAAGCTAGAGAGGGAAGCCCAAGTGGTATCAAAGTGACTCTTAGAGGTGCAAATATGTATAACTTCTTTGACAAACTAGTCTCAATAGCACTACCAAGAGTAAAAGACTTTAGAGGAACACCAAGAAAAGGTTTTGATGGACGAGGTAACTATAACTTCGGACTTGATGAGCAGTTGATATTCCCAGAAGTTGTTTTTGATAATATACTCAAGACACATGGTATGAACATAACAATAGTTACTAGCACCGATAGTGACAAAGAGGCATTTGGACTTCTAGAGAAGTTGGGTATGCCATTTGCTAAAGGGAGAAAATAATGGCTAAAAAGTCAATGATCAACAAGCAGCAGCGTAAGCCAAAGTTTGCAGTAAGAGCATACACTAGATGTAACATTTGTGGAAGACCCCACTCTGTATATAGAGATTTCGGTCTATGCAGAATTTGTTTAAGAAAGATGGCCTCAGAAGGTCAAATCCCAGGCATGCGAAAAGCAAGCTGGTAATAAAGGAGTAAAAGATGATGACAGACATAATTGCAGACTCTCTTACCCGAATAAGAAATGCTGCAACAAGAAGACTAGACACAACTACTCTTCTACACTCAAAAACTATTGAGGCAATTGTTTCTATTCTTGTAAAGAAAGAGTACCTTGAGAGTTTCACAGTAATAGAGAATGGACCAAAGAAGACTATTAAAGTCGTACTAAAGTATGATGACAAAGGCTTCACAGTGATCAATGAGATGAAAAAGATATCTAAGCCAGGTAGAAGAGTCTACATGAGCAAAGATGAAATCAGATCATTTAAAAACGGATATGGTACACTAATCGTATCTACTAGTAAGGGCGTACTTCCAAATGATGAAGCTTACAAGCTCAGTACTGGTGGCGAAGTACTTTGTAGTATTTGGTAAGGGAGAGAGTATGTCAAGAGTAGGAAAAAATCCCGTAGCAATCGCAAATGGATTGGATGTATCAGTTGACGGTGCTGTAATCGTAGTCAAAAAGGGCAACCTAGAGAAGCGATTAGATACACACAATAGAGTAGGTATCGAAGTCAAAGATAATGAAGTAGTACTTAGCCGTGCTGGTGAGGATAAGCAATCTAGTGCATATTGGGGAACCTATAGAGCACTACTAGCAAATATCATAGAAGGTCTAGACAAAGGTTTCAAAAAATCTTTGGAGATCAACGGTGTTGGTTATAGAGCAGCAGTTAATGGTAAAGTACTTGAGCTTCAATTAGGTTTTTCTCACCCTGTAAACTTTGATATCCCAGAGGGAATCACTATCACAGTAGAGAAAAATACTATCCATATTAGTGGCACAGACAAACAAGTAGTTGGTCAAGTTGCAGCTGAGATAAGAGCCTTTAGACCACCAGAGCCGTATAAGGGCAAAGGTGTTAAGTATTCTGATGAAGTTATCATTAGAAAAGCCGGTAAGACAGCTAACTAGGAGTTGAGAAGATGTTAAAAAGTATTCAAAAAAGAAAAAATAAAGTCGCTGCTCAACGAAAGAAAAGAGTTAGAGCAAAGATACATGGCACAGCTGAGCTTCCAAGATTAACAGTCTTTAGATCAAATAAGCATTTTTATGCTCAAGCTATTAATGATGATGCAGGTGTTACACTTGCTCACGCTGATGGCAATAAGCAAGGTCTAAAAGCTACTAGAGAAGATGTCAAGAGCATAGCTAATGACATGGCAGATAAACTCAAAGCAGCAAATATAGATAGAGTCGTATTCGATAGAAACGGTTACCTATATCATGGTGTTGTAGCATCATTTGCAGATGCACTTAGAGAATCTGGCATCAAGTTTTAAGGGAAGCTAAATGGAAAATATAAATAGAGAAGATTTTGAAGAGGCGATTGTAAATATCGGTCGTGTTACTAAAGTTGTCAAGGGTGGTAGAAGATTTAGATTTACAGCCCTTGTAGTTGTTGGTGACAAAAACGGTACAATCGGTTATGGTTTTGGTAAAGCAAAAGAGGTTCCTGATGCTATCAAAAAAGCAGTAGATGATGCATTTAAGCAGCTTGTAAAAGTAAACATCAAAGGCACTACAATAGCACATGATATTGAGCATAAGTTCAATGCAAGTCGTATCATACTCAAGCCAGCTAGTGAGGGTACAGGTACCATCGCAGGTGGAGCAGCAAGACCAGTGATCGAATTGGCAGGTATCAAAGATATCATTGCTAAATCAATTGGATCTAACAATCCAAATAACCTAGTAAGATGTACTGTAGAAGCTCTTACTAGAATCAAAGGTTAAGGAGCAGATATGGGTTTGCATAATTTACAACCAGCACCAGGCTCAACTAGAAATAGAAAAAGAGTAGGTAGAGGACAAGGTTCAGGTACAGGTAAAACTGCAGGACGCGGAAACAAAGGTCAGAAGTCTAGATCAGGATACAGCCAGAAGAGAGGTTTTGAGGGTGGGCAGATGCCACTTATCAAGAGACTACCTAAGGTTGGATTTACATCAAGAGTGATTAAGCCTTATGTAATCAATGTAGAGAGAATCAAAGCAGTAGCTGCACTAGAGGAGATCACTCTAGAGAGTATCGCTTCAGTACACAAGATGAGCAAGTCTGTAAAAAGAGTTAAGCTAATCGGAGCTAGTGCAAAAGATCTCGCATCTAAAATCAAAGATGATGCAGTTACTACAAGCGGTAACTAATCATGGGTAATGCGCTAACTCAAAAAATCCTAATTACATTAGGGTTTCTTTTTGCATATAGAGTTTTAGCCTATATCCCAGTTCCAGGCGTTGACCTGGATGTGATCAAGAGCTTTTTTGATCAAAACTCAAACAATGGTCTCGGTATGGCTAACCTATTTAGTGGTGGTGCCGTTCAGAGATTCAGTGTTATCTCACTAGGTATTATGCCATATATCACAGCATCTATCGTTATGGAGCTTCTAGCCGCTACTTTCCCAGCATTGGGTCAGATGAAAAAAGAGCGTGATGGTATGCAAAAATATATGCAGATTATTCGTTATTTCACTATATTTATCACAGTAATACAAGCCATAGGTGTATCTATAGGATTACAGTCAATGACTGGTGGTAATGGACAGGGTGCTATAATGATAGATACAACTACATTTACTATTCTAGCTACATTCTCTATGCTTACAGGTACTATGCTTTTGATGTGGATTGGTGAGCAGATTACGCAAAAGGGTATAGGCAATGGTATATCACTTATTATCTTTGGTGGTATTGTATCTGGACTTCCTAGAGGCATAAGCAACACAATAGCATCTGTTAATGCAGGAACCATGAGCTTCTTATCTGTTATAGCTATTTTGGCTATTATGGTAGTAACAATACTTGCTATACTATTTGTAGAGCTTGGAGAGAGAAGAGTGCCAATTAGCTACTCTAGAAAAACTATCATGCAGAATCAAAACAAAAAAGTGATGAACTATATACCAGTTAGAGTGAACATATCAGGAGTCATACCTCCTATCTTTGCATCTGCTGTATTGATGTTTCCACTGACTATGTTGCAGTCTAGTACCAATTCAACCATGACAGCTATTGCTGACATATTGGCACCAGGTGGAGTTGTATTTAATGTAGTTACATTTTTGATGATTATCTTCTTTGCATTCTTCTATGCATCTATCCAGTTCAATGCAAAAGATATATCAGACAACCTCAAACGACAAGGTGGCTTTATCCCAGGTGTTAGACCAGGTGAGCATACCAAAGAGTTCTTGAATGAGGTCGCTAGTAGATTGACCGTAACAGGTGCTATCTATCTAGCTATCATATCTACATTCCCGTTTGCACTTATCAATGGGCTTGGAGCATCATTCTATTTTGGTGGTACATCTGTACTAATTATCGTACAAGTGGCACTAGATACTATGCGTAAGATAGAAGCACAAAGAACTATGAACCAGTACGAAGTACTAGGAAATGTAGGTCTTTAATGGCTATTGCACTACGCAAGCCGCATGAAATCGAGAAGCTCGCAAGAGCTGGCTCGATCGTCGGTAAAACACTTCAATATTTACAATCAACAGTCAAGCCAGGTATGACACTTTTAGAGATAGACTCTATGGGCGAAGAGTATGTTAGAAATCTAGGTGCAGAACCATCATTCAAAGGTCTATATGGCTTTACAGGCTCTGTATGCACATCTCTCAATGAGGTATGTATTCATGGAGTACCTGATAATACTATAGTTACAGAGGGTGATATTCTTGGTCTAGACATTGGTACTAAGCTAGATGGATACTATGGAGATGCCGCTATTACCATGGCTATAGGTGAGGTATCTGCGGAAGATGAAGCACTCATCGCCTGTTCAAAAGATGCGTTATATCATGCTATTGATAATATCAAGCCTGGAATGAGATTTAAAGAGCTTACAAAGATTCTAGAAGATTTTATCATCAGTAGAGGTTTTATACCTCTTAGAGACTATTGTGGTCATGGTATAGGCACAGCTCCTCATAGTGAGCCAAATATCCCAAACTATCTAGAGGGCAAACCAAAGCAAGGGCCAAAGATAAAGAATGGTATGGTATTTTGTTTGGAACCAATGATATGTCAAAAGAGTGGTACTTCAGTGCTACTTGAGGATAAATGGTCTGTGCTCAGTGACGATGGTCTACGGACTAGTCACTATGAGCATCAAGTAGCAGTGATAGATGGAAAAGCTATCATATTAACTAACCCAGAGTAAAAGGTAAAAAATGGCAAAAGATGATGTAATAGAGATAGACGGAAAAGTAATAGAGGCATTGCCTAATGCGACATTCAGAGTAGAGCTTGAGAATAAGCATGTAGTACTATGTCACATAGCAGGTAAAATGAGAATGCACTACATAAAAATACTTCCAGGAGACAAGGTAAAAGTGGAATTAACTCCATATAGCCTAGATAAAGGTCGTATAACTTTTAGATATAAATAGCATATATGATATAGGGTGAACCAAGCTCTATATCATATCCATCCCCCCTACTCTACATAATATTCCCTATAAACTTCCACCATATCCAATCATCACTCTATACAAGAAGCATAATATCATTCACTTTTAGATAAAATTACCCCAATTAATCATCCCTTCTATAAGGCAGGTATATATGGAACTATTTGGAACAGATGGCGTTAGAGGTAAAGCAGGTGCAAAGATAAGTGCTATGGCATCTATGAGATTGGCTATGGCTACAGGGATTTACTTTCGCCCCTTTGCCAAAACAAACAAGATACTAGTAGGTAAAGACACTAGACGAAGTGGCTATATGATAGAAAATGCCATAGTCTCAGGGCTCACAGCCGTAGGGTACAATGTAGTACAGATTGGTCCCATGCCTACACCTGCTGTAGCCTTTTTGACAGAAAATATGAGATGTGATGCGGGTATTATGATATCTGCTAGTCATAATGCATACTATGACAATGGCATTAAGTTTTTTGACCAAGACGGCAATAAACTTAACCGTGAGATAGAGGAGAAGATAGAAGCTATCTATGCTGATTTGGAGATGATAGAACAAGCTCAACAGACTGGTAAAAAGATTGGTAAATCCAAGAGAATAGATGATGTCATAGGACGATATATAGTCCATATCAAAAACTCATTTCCACAACACGATACACTAGCAGGTACAAGAGTAGTGATAGACTGTGCCAATGGGGCAGGGTACAAGATAGCCCCAACCGTACTAGAAGAGCTAGGTGCTGATGTGATAGTATTGGGAGATAAGCCAAATGGATTTAATATCAATGAGGGATGTGGAGCCATGCATCCAGAATTTCTAGCAAATGCTGTTAGAGAGTATAGAGCTGATATAGGTATAGCACTAGATGGTGATGCAGATAGATTGGTAATAGTAGATGAGAATGGCGAGATAGTAGATGGTGACAAGCTCATGGCAGTACTAGCCGTACACATGAAGAGTCAAGGACTCCTAAAAGGTGGCGGTATGGTATCTACAGTCATGAGTAATCAAGGTCTAGATGAGTACCTAGGCAAACACGATATCAAGCTATATCGCAGTAGTGTAGGTGACAAAAATGTAGTCCATATGATGCATGCCAATGGTATCAATTTTGGTGGTGAGCAGAGTGGGCATATCATATTCTCAGACTATGCCAAAACAGGTGATGGAATCTCTAGTGCACTACAAGCACTAGCTTGTCTAGTATCCAAAGGCATAAAAGCAAGTGAAGCATTCAATCCATATGAATCATACCCACAGATGCTCACAAATCTACAAATCAGTAAAAAACCTAATATAGATAGTATAGATGGTATAGATGAATTCAAAGCAGAGATAGAAGAGGCAGGGATTAGACACCTATTTAGATATTCTGGTACAGAGAATCTAATCAGAATACTACTAGAGGGCAAAGATCAAACTCAGTTAAACGATATGATGGATAGAGCTAGTACATTTTTCAAGAAAGTGCTTGTATAGTGCGAAAAAGTAGTATATTTTTACTGACTCTCATAGGCACTATACTCATAGACCAAGGGATCAAAGATATCTTTGTCTCAGGATATGAGTGGCAGGGTAGTTGCATATCATTAGAGCTACATTACAACAAAGGTGTAGCATTTAGTATGTTGTCATCATTGGGCGAAAACCTCAAATGGCTTCAAATAGCATTGATACTAGGCATTATACTATACTTGGCTATATCAGGATTGATTAGAGAGTATGCACTATCAATGGGGCTACTACTAGGTGGAGCATTGGGCAATCTATACGATAGATTTGAGCATGGTGGAGTAGTCGATTATATCTACTGGCACTGCTGGTTTGATTATCCAGTATTCAATTATGCAGATATTGTAGTAGTCATTGCAGTAGCTATTTTACTCATGTCATCACTATTTAGCAAAGAGGGTAGGGCAGAGGAGTGAGACTACTACTTCTGCTCATCTCCACACTATACCTATCTGCCAGCATAGAGAATGTAGATATCACACCAAAGGGTAGCAACCATGAGATAGGCAGTATCAAAATCCTAGACCAAAAGCTACTAAAACTTAAACCCATAGATGGTATACCATTTGGAGAAGCATCAGACATAGCATACGATAGAGCCAAATCTATACTATACATGGTAGGAGATAGTGGAGATTTCTATAGTTTTCATCTCGCTATATCATCCAAAATAGATACCATCACACCTCTACACGCATACAAACTCAAAAACATCCACTCCAGAATCTTCTCTACCAAATACTCCGATGCAGAAGGCATGACACTATCCAAAGATGGATACCCTATCATATCATTTGAGAGACGACCCAAAGTAGGGCTATTTAGGGATGGCATTATGAAAAAAAGCTACCCTCTACCAAAAAAGCTACAGAGTATCAAGAGCTACAAAAGCCCAAATAAATCACTAGAATCACTTACCCTACATCCAAAGTATGGACTACTCACAGTGAGTGAATACCCCATAGGCAAGAGAGCTAGAACAGACCAGACTATCTATTCACTATCAGGGCAGAGATGGCACTTCACCGCAGAGAGTGACAAAGATAGTGCAGTCACAGCTATAGAGGTGATGGATGATGGCAATATACTAGTGTTAGAGAGAGCCTATGTAGATATGCTTAGCCCTCTAGTAATCACCCTCAAAAAAGTATATCTAGATAGAGTAGTAGATGGCAAGTGCTATACAGAGATAATAGCCAAGATGAGCAGTGCAGACGGCT
>Ga0256826_1000833_pt1 | contig 19199 bp, 13 predicted proteins | sample CV79metaG_FD_185975 | JGI IMG/M metagenome (GOLD analysis project Ga0256826, IMG submission 185975) | Hydrothermal vent microbial communities from East Pacific Rise, Pacific Ocean - CV79 | ecosystem: Environmental > Aquatic > Marine > Hydrothermal vents | place: Pacific Ocean: East Pacific Rise...
GAACGGGGAGGATTCACCTGTCCATGCAATTGCAGTACCATGCGGGAACGGGTGACCGGGTACAAAGTCGAAGTATCTGAGACTGTCATCTAAACACAAATCAAAAAGATTTCATCATCCAGATACCACATGGACAGGTATCTGCACAAAATCCACAGGCAATACACTTCTTCCCATCGGAAACATACTCATAACTGGCAGCATGTCCTGACTCATAACCACTGGCATGAGACAGGTCTAATTCTCGACGGGTGATGGCACCTTCCGGACAAATGGTTTCACACAAATGACAGTCACGACAGGAGGCACAGGAAAGACAACGATCTGCTGAGTTTTCCTGGCTGTGTTCATGGTCGGTTTCCGGCTTGTAGTGCGTAATGGTCAAGGCTTGCTGGGTGATAAGTGCTTTGGTAAAAGGCTTCCATTCTTCCCCTTTTAACTCTGCCACAATGCAGGCTGCGGCAGTTTTACCGGCACCCAGTGCGTGGGTGGCAAGGCCAGGCTTTTCAACATCACCAATGGCAAAGACTTTAGCATCTGTGGTTTTGTGGGATTCGTCCGTTTTAATCCAGTCAGCTCCGGCTACATTAACTGTTTCAACACTGTCAGGCAGGAAAGGCAGTTGGGGCACATCACCAATGGAAATAATGACTGTCTGGGCAGGAATAACTTCACCCTGATCAGTGACCAGACCTTCAGCGGTTACTTTTTTTGTCATTACCGGCCATTGGAAGGTGGCACCAAGTGCTTCGGCGGTTTCTTTTTCTTTTCCAAAGGCCAGGGGTTTCTGGATATCTACGAGTGTTACTTTTTCGGCACCTAAACGATAGGCTTCACAGGCGACATCGCAGCCAACATTTCCGGCACCGATAATGACCACCTCTTTACCAACTGCATCGGGGCTGTCACTTTTAGCTTTTTTCAGAAAATCAAGGGCTGGTAAAACCTGTTCATGTCCAGGAAATGGAATCTTGCGTGGTTTGTGTGTTCCTACTGCCACTAAAACATAATCAAAATCAGCCTGTAATTTTTTGAAATCATCTTGTGAAAGATCAACACCAAGGTTGGCGTGGATGTTGGGATGATCAAGGAAACGCTTGACCTCCTGATCCCAGACAGCCTGAGAAAGACGTTCCCACGGGATAACCTGAGCCAGCTTTCCACCAATTATTGTGTCTTTTTCAAAGATATGAGCTTCGACTCCCTCAAGAGCAAGTTGCCAGGCAGCGTTCATTCCAGCTGGACCACCACCAATAATAGCAACTTTTTTACCTAAAGACGGAGCTGACTTCGGAGCATCAACGTTGCCAACAGCACGGCCAAGAACCTGCACATCAATACAATCGTCAACTTCCTGGCGAGAGCAGTTTTCCATACAGAGATTGGGACAGACTGATCCACAAACAGAAGCGGGGAGGGGAGAATAACGAAGCAGCATTTCATAGGCTTCATCAATCTGCCCTTCACGAATCAGACGCAGACGGTCAACGGTTGGAATATGTACCGGGCAGTAATAGGTGCATGGAGCAGCCGATTCACGGTTGGCCCAGAATGGAACTCTGCGGCGCATATCTCCAGTGGGAACGGCACCAATCGGAGAACGATCAAGACCCGGTGCCAGATCACGAAGGGGATCACCACCACCAAAGGCTTTATTCCAGTGTTTATTGCGGAACTCAGCCATGGGCATGGGGCCTGAGAAAAGGAGTGCTCGTTCCTGGGGGGTTACTGTGTTGAGTACCTGCCATTCGTCACGAATGGAAAGTGTGTCCTGCAGGTCTGTCCGGGAAATTTTGTCAAGATAGGCTGGTATGTTGTTCTGCAGCCACTCCCACTGTTCATCGGTGAGAGAACCAAGGCGTGCATTGTTACGGGCGTAGGAATCATCGGTTTTCCCACGGAAGAAAATCGTTCCACCAACCATTCCCACGCAGGGACGATAGCCCAACACATTTGCAGGGTTTTTGGCTTCAATCCCACAAACAACAGCTATACCACCGCAATTAAATTCGGCAAAAGAATCACCCGTGGAACCGAGAACCCAAAGCTCAGGTTTCTCATAGGCGGGATTCCACTTGGTCATGGTCAGACCACGAGCACCGATGGAGCCACCAATAAAGACTTTGCCATTCGCCATGGCATTGCACACACCATTGGTTGCATCACCAAGAACAGTGACTTCCGCACCGATATTCAGATAGCCGACATCGTCAGAACAAGCACCTTTACAGGTAATGATGGTTCCGGGCATCCCCATGCAGCCGAGACGCTGCCCGGTGGGGCCGGACACCTCAATAAGTAGGCCATCTTCTCGTTGCAGGCGAATACCAAGGTTATGCTGTCCCATGGATTCTATTTGTAGATGATTGCTGTCTGCAGCAGCAGCCTGAATCATGGTTTCAAATTCCATGGAATTGATTCGCATGCCATTTTCGTTCAGGCCTTTAATAACAGTCGCACTCACTGATAACTCCTTAAAAGACAGTTTCCAATTACTTGTGTTTAGCCATCAGTGACAAAAATGAACACTGAATAACTGAACACTGGAAACTTATTTTTTTTAACAAACGTATTTTATATCCAGTCTATCTGCCACGTCCTTATCACCAATGCCAAGGGCATCGGACATACCAACAGGTAGACTCTGTGACCGGCCAAGGGGTGCCATAATCTTCTTCATCTCGGTACGGATGGAAGTGAAAACATCACCAACTCGCTCTGCCACAAGATCAGGATCAAGGCGGCGATAGAGTTTCGGATTCTGACTGGTAATTCCCTTGGGACAGATACCAACGTTACAGACATTACAGCGGTTTTTCTCATTCCCAAGACAACCTGCAACGGATTGCATAACGTATTTGCCGATATGAACACCGGAGGCACCAAGCATAATAAGAGCCATACCGTTCTGGGTAACATTGCCGTTTTTGCCGATTCCGCCAGCAGCCCAAATCGGAATTTCGTTCTGTTTACCCTGCTTGACAAGATCGAGATAACACTCACGTACATTGGCGGCAATAGGATGTCCTGTTGCGTCCATGGAAACGTTAAATGCTGCACCTGTGCCGCCGTCAATACCGTCAATCAAAAGTCCACCGGCGTATGGGTTACGGACAAGATTGTTCAAAACGGATTTGGCACTGGTCGAAGCTGAAATCTTCGGATAAATTGGAACCTTATGACCAAATGCAGTGGAAAGTGTCTGGATCATTTTCATAACGGACTCTTCGATAGAATAAAGAGTCTGATGAACAGGAGGAGACGGCAGGTCAACACCTTCGGGTACACCACGCAGACGTGCAATAAGCTTGGAAACTTTATACCACATAAGCAGTCCGCCATCGCCTGGTTTTGCACCCTGACCATACTTGATCTCAATAGCTGCAGGATCACACTGCATATCAGGAATGGCACGGATGATTTCATCCCAGCCAAAATAGCCGGAGGCAATCTGCAGAACAATATACTTGAGATAGGGGCTCTTTAATACCCATGGAGGACAACCGCCCTCACCGGTACACATAACAACCGGAATTCCCAATATCTCGTTACAGTAGGCAACACCCTGCAGCAGACCAAGCCACATATTTGGCGATAATGCACCAAAGGACATGGAACCTATGATAAAAGGGAATACTTCGCGCGTCGGTGGGATCCAGCCGCCTTCCTGAGTTCGTTTAAGAAACTCAGCAGGGTCAAGAGTACGACCTAGGGTTGAAGTAACTGTAAATTCATGACGACCAGCATCCAGTGCCGGGTCAGTGAGCATGGAAATACGGTTAAACATCATCCTGTCAAGGAGTGTCGGGCCAGTCTTGTTGCGACGACCACCACGCTTATTCGGTTGACCTTTTTGATTATTAAAGAAGAGGGTTCTATGTTCATTGGTATTCGGAACGGGCTGGATAGCCTCATTGGGACAGACCATGGAACACATGGAACAGCCTATACAGGCGTTTACCATATTCTTCTTTTGACGAATACCGACAAAGGTACGATATTCATTGCCACGTTTTTTCCTGAGGACGTCAAGTTTTGGCATCCTCTGCCGTCTGTAGGCCAGGTAAATAGCTTCTTTTGGACACACTGCAGTACAGTGACCGCAGAGGGTACACCTATCTTCCCGGTGTTGGATTATCCAGGGCAGGTCGGTGTAGCTTAAGCTGCCTGGTCCAACGGATACGGATCGTGCTGAGACCATATTGTCAGTTCCTTTCGTTCTGGTGGTACGATAATAGTATGTTCACGCATTGGTTGAAAATCATTTGTCGGATCACGATCAGGAATCATGGCATCTACGCCACACATCTCTGATGCAAACGCCCATGCACCTTCGCGGCCGCCTACGGTGGCAGGACGCAATTTTTTCTGATCCATTACCAGCACGCAGGATTCATCAGGTAATGTGGCAATTACGGCATTGGGACCATCAATGATCAATCGTCTGCAGGTGTTACGAAGTCCTGTGAGGAAATCTCCCTGAGGGTGTCTTGCAAGTTCTTCATTGCGCAGGGGGGTAATGATATGTTTATAAGCCTGCAGGGGGAGTTTGAGCTGTTTCAGAGTGTAGTGGAGAATATGGGTGAATGTTTCTGAGTCACTCTGGTATCCGGTATATCCGGGAAAATGTTTACCAAGCAACCAGTCACGGATGGGAACAAAAGCGGTGTTCTCACCATTTGTCATGGAAGCAATACCCTGAATAAAGAAGGGGTGGCAGGCATACAGGTTGATGCCATAATTGGTATTCTGACGACCCTGAGCCATACAGACACGGGATTTGATACGGCTGTCATTCAATCCCAGACCATCACCAACATCCAACGGCCAGCCGACTTCCTTGATGGTTGCGACATCGGGCCAGAAAGAAAAGGCTGTGAGGTCATTGCCGTGCTCTTCGCCATTCTTCCGCAGGGCAAGGCGGTTCATCATTAGTTCGTATTCGATTTCTTCTTCTGACCTGGCTGCTAGAGATGCAGGCATTTTATATACACGAAGAAAGTAACGGTATCTGTCTGTGGCTTCGATGTGACCGGAACGGGTTTCGAATTCATGATCGTATCTGAGTTCAAAACCACGTTCATCCATAAAATTGTTCAGACGATGCAATGCTTCTTCAGTGTGAGCAATTCCGGACAAGACAGGATTTTTGGAATTATATTTATAATCTTCGAATTGAAGACCACGCAAAAGAAGACCCAGACCTGAGCCATCGTATCCTTCCTGCATAGCCTCCATGGCAGTGAGCACTTCGTAGGGTGAAAATGTTTCACTGGCTGTTTTCAGGGCTAAACGACACATGCATTACTCCTGATGGGTTGAGAGTGTGAAATGAATTAAGAAGAAAGTATAAAATTAACGTATTAAAAGTAGGCGAACCCAGTTACATACCCTGTCTTAGAGAGATTGTCAAGCTGAAAGGCGTGTGTCGTATTCATTAAAAGTAACTATTCAGGTGTTATCAATTTTTTCGGCAAATCATCGCACTGTAACTGTTTTGGACAGTTCCTTTAGTGATGTAGGCTGGATAATCAGTCGATTATTTAAAAGATATGGGGTGGGGGGTGTTGCCAACCCCCCAGTTAAGCTTATTTCTGAGGATGGTAAAATAATCACGGTTAGGAGAGACAATGAGTTGCAGCGGCTGCGTTGCTGCCTGAATAATAAGACAGCTGTTCTCGCCCATATCCCAGGCAGACTGTCCATCAACAATAATTTGTGCCATCTGCTCAGGACTGTTTTTGATTCTTGTCTGCAGGCGGCTTGAGGCAGGCAGAAGAACCGGACGAGAGCTCAACATAAACGGGCATATTGGTGTTACCAAAATAGAGGCCAGACCCGGATAGACAAGTGGTCCGCCAGCCGAAAGGTTATATGCCGTGGAACCGGTGGGGGTTGAAAAAATCAGTCCATCAGCTTTGTAGGTATTGATATACTCTTTATCGGTATGGGTTGAAAGTTCCAGCATTCGATCAAGAGTCCCTTTGTTGACGACCACTTCGTTAAGGGCATATCTGGATTTATCAGGTTTTCCATGATCGGTGAGCAATGCCTTGAGCATCATGCGGTTTTCAACGGTTACCTGTTCTGTGAGGAGTTCGTTCACAGCAGTGAGCGCTTCCCGCTCCGTACGCTCCGTCAGAAAGCCAAGGTTCCCCATATTGACGCCCAGCACCGGGATATTGTAATTTGCTGCCTGATCAGCAACATGCAGAAGTGTTCCGTCACCACCAAAGATAATCAATATGTCCTGATCTTTTTCGATTCTGTTTATAGTGACTCTAATGTTTTTTCTCTGCAGTTGCAAGCGGACTTGTTTTACCAGTTTTTCTGCAGGAGAGTACTCTTTTTTGCAGACGATACCAGCGTGTCGCAGAATAAATTTTTTTCTGCTGCGAAAAGGGTCGGACAAGGAAGGCATCTATTTCTTTCCCAGTTCTTTGGAACGATCAACTGCTGCTGCAATGGCGTCCATAATAATTCCTTTAAATCCACTACGTTCCAGTACGTGTTGGGCGGCAATGGTAGTGCCTCCGGGAGAAGTGACCATGGCTCGAAGCTCTGCCGGGTGTTTCCCACTTTCAATTAACAATTTAACGGAACCAAGGATGGTTTGCAGGGCAAGTGTCTTTGCAGTTGGTTGAGGCAGGCCTTGTTCAATACCAGCGTCAATCAAGGCTTCAGCAAAAGTGAAAACGTAGGCAGGCCCTGATCCGGAAAGCCCTGTAACTGCATCAATTGCAGATTCCTGGAGGATGACAACCTTGCCAATCTTGTTGAAGATTGTTTCTGCTTTATGCAATTCTTCCTTGCTCACATTAGTGTTTCCACAGAGTCCTGATGCTCCCTCAAGTACCAGTGCCGGAGTGTTGGGCATGACTCGGATGATTTTGCAGTCATAACGATCAAGGCCATCTTCGTAAAAAGAGAGAGGTAGTCCGGCAGCAATAGTGATAATCAGGTGTTCTGGTGTTGCCATATTTTTACTGGATTCCAGGACAATTCCCATGATCTGCGGTTTTACAGCAAGAACGATGGTTGTACTGTTTTTCCAGAGAGGAATACTATCTCTGTAGCCGTTGATCCCGTAAGTAGAGATCATATAATCACGACGATTCGCATCCGGTTCTGTAACATTGATATCTTCTTTGTTGTACAACCCGGATTGGATGAGACCACGAATTAACGCCTCTCCCATCTGGCCGCCTCCAATAAAACCAATTGTATTGTTCATTTCAGTTCCTATATTAATTGAGGTTGGGCATACATACCATGGATGGGGAATGGCGTCCATAGATGAAAAATGACCTTTTTTTACAAGTGAAGTTTGAATGAGTTAGTGCTATAGTAACACTACTGTTTTTTTCTGCAAAGATGTCTCGCTGGTGGTACGGTCTGGCACCTTTGTGAAAAAATGTTACTCCATAAATAACCATCTAAAAAGGAAATGTACAATGATTAGTCAGGATTTACTCGATATTCTCGCCTGTCCGAAATGTAAGGAAGCAGTACACTTGAATGACGAAAAAAATGGTCTTGTTTGTGAAGCATGTCAATTGCTCTACGAGATTCGTGATGATATTCCGGTGATGCTAATTGATGAGGCAAAATCGCTTAATTAAGAAAGGAAAAACAATACAATGGATCTTTTTTCGTTTGTCTGGCTGGATAGTTATCTACAGGGATTCCCTATTTTTAAAGAGTACGATCTGCTGGAACGTTTTGTGATCGTACTTTTTTATGCACTCCTTGCGAAAGTCATTGATATATTCATTATTCGGGCTTTACGTGGTGTCGCGGAGCGGACAAAGATGCATTTTGATGATTTTTTGATTAACTTTTTCCATCGTCCATTCCTGTTTACGGTGGTGATGATAGGCGTTCTCCATGCCAGTTCGGTTGAGCCAGCATTGCCTGATATGTATGGTTTTATTATTCCCGGGATTAGTCAGAGCTTGATCATCTTTGTCTGGGGATGTGCCTTTTTAAGGAGTTTAAGCAGGACGAGTCTTGAAGAAGGACAACGCATCCTGGGTGGCGTTGGCATCGATGCAGATATTTATTCCTTGTTTAAAAATGTTTCAAGAATAATTATACTTTTTTCGACCATTTTATGGGTTCTTCTGGTCTGGAAGGTTAACCTTTCACCTCTCTTTGCTTCTGCCGGGATCGTCGGTATCGCAATTGCACTCGCAGCAAAAGATACTCTGGCGAATTTTTTTGGCGGTATTTCTATCTTTATGGATAGAGCCTATAAGGTGGGCGAATATATTATACTTGATACGGGTGAGCGTGGAGAGGTGGTAGAGGTTGGCATTCGTTCAACAAAAATTCAGACCAGGGATGATGTCCTTATTACTATCCCCAATGCCCTTATGGCAAATTCTAAAATCGTTAATGAGTCAGCTCCACAACCACGATTTCGTATACGACTGGATATTGGCGTTGCCTATGGAACTGATCTGGATATGGTGGAGGATTTACTGTTACATGTGGCTTATGAGAACAGTCAGGTTGTTAAGCAGCCGCCGCCACGAGTACGGTTACGGACATTTGGGGATTCTGCTGTTAATTTGCAGCTTTTGCTCTGGATAAGGGATCCGCGTGAAAAAGGAAGGCAAATACACCTGTTGTTAAAGGAAGTGTATCGTGTTTTTCATGAGCATAACGTCTCTATCCCATTCCCGCAACGGGAGTTACATATTCAAGGGCAGAAAAATGAAAGGCAGGGGATAAAAGCCTGAATTGTTAATATGACCATAAAAAAGGCTCAATCCCCTTTGGATTGAGCCTTTTTTATGGTCATATTACGGAGTGTTACTCTCAGGGAGCAATCCCCATTTCTTTTTCTTTCTCATGAACTGCCAGTCTGGTCTTGATTGCTGTATCCGGGATAAGACTCATGGAGTCAATTCCAAGCTCAACCAGAAAGGTGGCAAATTCAGGAAAGTCAGATGGTCCCTGACCACAGATTCCGATTTTCTTACCACGACGTTTAGCAGTTTTGATGACCATGCGAATCATATCTTTTACTGCCTCATCACGCTCATCAGCGATACCGGCGATAAGGCCGGAGTCACGATCCAGACCGAATGTGAGTTGGGTCAAATCGTTGGAACCGATCGAGAAACCATCGAAGATATCAGCAAAGGCATCGGCGGAGATAACGTTACTTGGAATTTCACACATAACGTACAGTTCAAGACCATTTTCGCCCTGTACCAGACCACAGTCTTTCATAACTTCGATTACTTTTTTGCCTTCCTCGGGAGTACGACAGAATGGAACCATCAGTTTGATGTTGTCCATTCCCATTTCGTTACGAGCCTTTAACAGGCCAGCACATTCAAGTTCAAATGCGGGACGATATTTAGGGTCGTAGTAGCGGGAGGCTCCACGCCAGCCGATCATCGGGTTCTCTTCTCTTGGCTCATAAAGAGTCCCGCCAGCAAGGTTTGCATATTCATTACTCTTGAAGTCAGAGAGGCGCACAATAACATCGTTGGGATAGAATGCGCAGGCAATACGACCAACACCTTCAGCTACTTTATCGATGAAAAATTGTCGTTTGTCGGTGTGCGTGCCAGTTTTGGCATCGATCTTGGCAACGATTTCTTTTTTTTCAGGATCATCTGATTTTTTCAATTCTTCATAGTTATACAGTGCCAGAGGATGGAGGCCGATATGAGAGTTAATGATAAACTCTTCACGAGCAAGACCAACACCATCGTTTGGAATCTGGCATTCGGTGAATGCTTTTTCAGGAATGGCAAGGTTCATCATAATCTTGGTTTTTGTCTCAGGGAGATTACCAAGATCCTGGCGATCAACTTCAAACTTGAGTAGACCATCGTAAACAAATCCGGTTTCACCTTCAGCGGAAGAAGCTGTGATCTCCATTCCGGTTTTGATATGTTCGGTGGCATTCCCGGTTCCAATAACACAGGGAATACCAAGTTCACGGGAAATAATTGCTGCATGGCAGGTACGACCACCACGGTTGGTGATGATGGCACCGGCAATCTTCATAATTGGTTCCCAGTCGGGATCGGTCATATCTGTAACGAGAACTTCTCCTTTTTTAAAGGTTCCAATATCTTTTACGTTTTCAATGCAGTGAGCTACGCCCTGGCCAATTTTTGCGCCAACGGCAAGGCCTTCCACAAGAATCTTTCCAGTTTCCAGGAGCTTGTAAGTTTCCATCATGCCTTTCGCAGCCTGGGAGTGCACAGTTTCCGGGCGAGCCTGAACAATGAAAAGTTCACCTGTTCCAACATTGACTCCGTCACCATCCTTAGCCCATTCGATATCCATTCCTTTTCCGTAATGGTCTTCGATGATGCAGGCCCATTCGGCAAGCTTGATAATTTCATCGTCACTAATGACGTATGATTGACGCTCTTCCTTGGTGGTATCGACGTTTTGTACCGGTTCAGGCGTGGAAGGATCGTTGTCATAGATCATTTTGATCTCTTTAGAGCCTACTTTTTTACTGACGATTGGGCGTTTGCCTTCCTCTAATTTTGGCTTATAGACGTAGTATTCATCTGGATTTACTGCACCTTGAACAACATTCTCGCCAAGCCCCCAGGCACCGGTGATAAAACAGGCATCTTTGAAACCGGATTCGGTATCAATGGTGAATAAAACACCGGAAGAGGCAGAATCTGAACGAGCCATTTTCTGAATGGTGATGGAAAGATATACGTCAAATTGTCCGAAACCCTGGTGCTGACGATAAGAGATGGCACGGTTGGTGAAAAGTGAAGCAAAGCAGTTACGGCAGTTATCGATGATTGCGTCGTAGCCGTGAATATTCAGGTATGTTTCCTGCTGGCCGGCAAAGGATGCATCAGGAAGATCTTCTGCAGTTGCTGAAGAACGAACTGCAACGTCACAATTTTTTCCATACTTTTTTTCCATCACTTTGTAAGATTCAATGATGGCCTTACGAAGATCATCAGGGAACTCAGCATTCCGGATGATGTTACGACATTTTTTTCCCCGTTCTGCCAGGTTTGCCATGTCTTCAATATTTAGATCAGCAAGTACGTCGCGTATATTATGCTCAACTCCGGCAGCTTTTAGAAGATATTGATAGGCATAGGCAGTGATTGCAAAACCATAGGGAACGGCGACACCTTTAGCGGTAAGATGCTGATACATTTCGCCAAGCGAGGCATTCTTTCCACCGACCAGAGGGACATCATCAATGCCGATATCGTCAAACCATAGAATTAATTCCTTGTCGTGACTGGTAGCCATTATTATTTCTCCTGCAGAGATTGAATTGTAGGGCATTTTCGTAACATGAAACTGCCATATTTTGTCGAAAATTTTTTTCACCCTCTATTTAAAGGGATGTTGGACGAAAGTCAAAAAAATATGGTGTAATATATAAATAAAAGTAACACTTCGTCAAGTAGCACTCTTGTTTTTGGAGTTCGTTGCCATGAATTTAATAAAGTGGTAAAAGAACAGCACTACTTTTTTTGAATTGCTTTTTAGCAATAATTCCTTAACAGAGGAAATTTACATGACTCAAAAAGAAATAATTAAAATCCTCTATAGAAAATGTAATATCGGTAAGGATCATAATCAGAGTGATTATTTTACACTTGTAAGAGAACTCGTTCGTTTTCGAAATGAAGAGGGCAGCAAGTGGCAGAACAGTATTGATCAGGCGTATGCGCTTATCATGGATGAGATAATCTGTAACGAGAACCCGCCCCGGACAATTGTGAAATTTGGCACCTCAGGCTGGCGGGGAATGATAGGAAAAGATTTGTCTGTTCGTTCTGTTTCTTTTGTAACTGCCGCAATTCTTGATCTTTATTTTTCGCTCGATTCTGAGCCGAATCTGTCAACATATCTGGGAGTGACTAGTCTTGAAGAGGCAAGATCCCGTGGCTGCGTTCTTGGCTTTGATAACCGTTTTGGTGGTGAAATCCTTGCCGGCGCTGTAACTGAAGTTTTAAGAGAAGCTGGTTTTGTAGTGCATTACGCAGGGGAATGTACCACCGGAGTGTTGTCTGCTGCAGTCCTTGAATTAGGTGCTGCTTTTTCCATTAACCTCACCCCTTCTCACAACCCTCTTGAATATGCAGGGTTTAAGTATAATGCAGCAGATGCAGGACCCGCTGCAGCAGAGCTGACCAACCGGATAACTAGCAAGGCGCAAGAGATTATAACTGCGGGTACGTCGTCCCTGGCGAGTCTCGATAAACCTGTGGTTTCAGCTGCTGAGCGTGATGATGTGCAGGCGTTTGACGGGCTTGCTACCTGGAAAAGTCTTGTGCGAAAAAATACGTCTGTTCATGGCCTGGATTATGATCAGATATTGAAAATGTTTGCCCGGAATAAGGATTTGGCTGTAGCTGTTGACTCGGTACATGGTGCCTCACGAATTCATATTGCTTCTCTTTTTGAAGGAGTGGAGACGAAGCGTTTAATGCAGTTGCGGGATAGTTCAGATGTCACCTTTAATGGTATTGCTCCTGAGCCTTCTTCTGCAAATATGCAGGCTGTTACCCAGACTCTGAACGACAGGAAGGAGACGCTTAAACTCGGAGCGATAATCGATCCCGATGGTGATCGGATACGTTTTACAGATGGAACCACGGAGATAAGTATGAACCAGTTTGGAGCCATGGCTTACCACTTTCTCCATGAAGTAAAGGGGAGAAAGGGGATGGTTGCCAAGACGGTTGCCACGTCCAATCTTGCCAATCATCTGGCTGATGTTTTTAACGAAGAAACCTTTGAACCGAAGGTTGGTTTTAAGGAATTTAAGCCAGTGATTGGAAAGGCACTTGTCTATTTTGAAGAATCAGACGGTATTTCCATCATTGGCCATACTCCTGAAAAAGACGCTTACATTGGATTGTTTCTGGCTCTGGACATGGTTCTTTCCAGACAACAGAATCTTGGCGATTATCTGGCTGATATCGAAAAGGAATTTGGCGCGTATTATCCTGATCGTGATGGTTTGCTGGTGAGTGTGCAGGGAGAGGAGTTATTAACAATACTTGCGAAACTCGAAAAGTATAATGTGGGTACAGATGTGTTGGTAGGAGATAGTAGACAGCGTATTGCCAAAGTTATTGATATTGATGGCAGGAAAATGATTTTTGATGATGGTTCCTGGCTTATGATACGGCCATCCGGTACGGAACCAAAAGTTCGTTTTTATGTGGAATCAAGAACTGCCACCGGGACAGCTGCCCTTGTTTTGGCTGCACGAAATATGTTGGAAGAAGTTGGTCTTCTTTGATGATGCTGTAAAAAGTATTTTCTAAATTTGTTGCTCTTTTCCGAGTGTCTTCCTGTTTGTGAACATTGATTTTTGAAAGTCTGGTATTAGAGTAGCTGAACGCTTTAATAAAATCCCAGTCTCTCCGGAGCTCGGATACTCAATATAAAAAAAACGATCAGGAGTAAATTATGTGGGAATATACAGATAAAGTTCAGGAACATTTTCTGAAACCTCACAATGTCGGGGAAATAGAAAATCCAAGTGGTCTTGGTGATGTTGGTTCTCTTGCCTGTGGTGACGCATTGAAATTAACGCTGGCCATTGATGAGAATGAAGTAATTACTGATGCTAAATTTAAAACATTTGGTTGTGCCTCTGCCATCGCTTCGTCATCGGTTCTTACCATTATGGTGAAAGGCATGACGGTGTCTGAGGCTGAAAAGATCACAAATGATGATATCGCTGATTACCTGGGCGGTCTGCCTAAAGAAAAAATGCATTGTTCCGTAATGGGACGCGAGGCACTTGAAGCGGCGTTGGCCGATTATCGTGGCGTCACCCTGCCCATGGCTGAAGGAGAGGTCGTTTGTGAGTGTTTTGGGGTGACAGACCTGGACGTTATTCGTGCCATCAAAGAATCAGATTTACGATCTGTTGAAGAGATTACCAATTTCACCAAAGCCGGCGGCGGTTGTGGAAAATGTGAAGAAAAACTTCGTGACCTCCTCCAGGCAACTATCAATGAAATTCCTGTGGTGCCGGTGCAGGTAGAAGGTCCTAAACGGATGACCACCTTAAAGAAGATTAAAAAAATTGAAGAAGTTCTCGAACGTGAAATCAAACCAGCCTTGAAAAAAGACGGTGGAGATATTGAGCTCGTGGATGTGGATGGAGACTTTGTTCTGGTTTCCCTTCGTGGTGCCTGTACAAGTTGTGCCAAATCACAAACAACCTTGAAAGAATATGTTGAAAAAAAGTTGCGTGAACTTGTACTGGATACGTTGATTGTGGAGGAGGCCAGGTAATGAAATGTAATGAAAAAGATGTAGTGTATATGGATAACAATGCCACAACTAAAGTTGCTCCTGAGGTTGTGGAAAGCATGATGCCTTTTTTAACGGAGTGTTATGGTAATCCGTCAAGTATGCATAATTTTGGTGGCCAGGTCGGACACGCCGTGGAAAAAGCACGTTCCCAGGTAGCAGAGCTGCTTGGTGCCAGCGTGACTGAAATCACCTTTACCAGTTGTGGAACAGAAAGTGATTCCACGGCAATCCTTTCTGCTTTACAGGCTTTTCCTGAAAAGAGGCATCTTATCACCACCAGGGTGGAACATCCTGCTATTAAAAATTTGTGTGAAAATCTGGAACGTTTCACCGGCCATAAATATCGTGTGACCAGATTGCAGGTGGAGGCAGATGGGACGCTTGATTTGGCAAAATATGAAGAAGCCTTGTCTGATGAAACGGCAATTGTTTCAGTTATGTGGGCTAATAATGAAACAGGGGTGATTTTTCCTGTGGAAAAAATGGCCAGTATGGCTAGAGAAACAGGGGTTCTGTTTCATACTGATGCGGTACAGGCAATTGGTAAAGTTCCTGTTAATTTAAATAGTCTTGATATTGATTTTCTTTCTCTGTCCGGGCATAAGCTTCATGCTCCTAAAGGTGTTGGAGTCTTGTATGTGAAACGCGGTACACCTTTTGTTCCATTTCTCACGGGGGGACATCAGGAAGGGGGCAGACGGGGAGGTACAGAAAATGTTGCTTCCATTGTCGGTTTAGGGACAGCATGTGAACTTGCAGGAACCATGATGGAAGAGGAAAATAATAGAGTGCGTGGTCTGCGGGACCGCCTTGAAGAAGGGTTGCTGACGTCCATTCCCAACTCAATGCTAAACGGTCACAAAACAAACAGACTTCCCAATACGACCAATGTCAGTTTTGAATTTGTTGAAGGAGAGGCGATTTTGCTGCACATGAATATCTATAATATTTGTGCTTCTTCCGGATCTGCCTGTACTTCAGGATCCCTTGAACCATCACACGTTCTGCGTGCCATGGGGGTTCCCTTCACCGCAGCGCACGGTTCAATTAGATTTTCCCTGTCAATTTATAACACAGAGGCAGAGGTCGATTATGTGTTGGAAAAAATGCCACACATTATTGCCGAGCTTCGCGAACTTTCACCTTTCTGGAAGGCGGATTGAAAATGATTATTGTTGACCCGAGTTACGAAATTCAGGATGCATTGGATCAGGCTTCCCTTGTTATTCGATTGGAAGCCTGCGGAAGAATTTGCTATAAAAGTGAAGCAAAAATCACTACAGATTCGGCCATGCCTTTTGTGCAGAAAATTGCTGAACATGGTCATAATTCTGTGATGGAAATGGCCGTTGTGACGCTGGGTGTCAAGTGCAGCGATGAACAGTTTGATAAATTGCTGGCTCTTGAACCCAAGTATCTTTATATTGATAGGACAGATGATGAAACCCTGATAACCGGTTCTATTCGCGCCTTTCGTGAATTGTATGGTCGGGCGGCAAAGATTGCAATAGTTGAAGCTATGGTAGCTTTTCAGGTGAAAGATCATCCGTATTTATTTGAAGATGTCTGGGATGGCGGATCTGAAACCAAAAGTGATATCAGTGTCAGGAAGCTTGATTTACAGGAAGTAGAAATACTTCCGACGAAATTGCTTGCCAAACATCGCTTCTGCGGCGTTCTATTCACCATTAATCGCGCTGTGACCCATGAGATAGTCAGGCATAGACCATGTTCCTTTCTCCAGGAAAGTCAGCGCTATTGCAGATACAGCCAGGATAAATTCGAAAATCAGGTAACGTTTATAAAACCGATGTTTTATAAAGAAGGAAGTGAAGAATTTGCTTTGTGGCAAAAAGCCATGGAAAACACTGAAAAAATCTATCTGAAATTGCTGGAAACCTCAACTCCTCAGGCGGCACGTACAGTGCTGCCAAACTCCTGTAAAACTGAGATTATTGTGTATTGTAATTTAGAGGAATGGAAACATATCTTTGCCTTACGCACAACTCGCGCAGCTGAGCCATCCATGCGTGAGGTTATGATACCTCTGGCTGAAGAGATGAAGGAACGCTATCCTACAGTGTTGCAGGCTATATAGCTGTTGGTTTTTTTGATGAATCTGGTCGTATGTTGACACATGCTTAAGAATTAGTTATATAGAACATCAATTCTGATGAAGTAATTAACCGAACGATTAATTTTTGACCAAAAGGAGTTCAATATGGTTCTTGATCCAACAAAACATGCTGACTGGGAGATCGCAGCGGAAGCTGAATCTCGAATGAAAACCGTTTATGAGCTTGGCGAGGAGCTGGGTCTTGAAAAGGAAGAAGTTCTTCCTTATGGACATTACGTAGGAAAGCTTGATTTTAATAAAATTATGAGCCGCCTTGCAGACAAACCTGATGGCAAATACATTGATGTAACCGCCATCAGTCCAACACCTCTTGGAGAAGGAAAATCAACCTGTGCCATGGGACTTGTGCAGGGGCTGGGTAAACGTGGTAAATCGGTTGTCGGTGCCATTCGTCAGCCATCCGGCGGACCTACCATGAATATCAAAGGCTCAGCCGCCGGTGGTGGTCTTGCCCAGTGTATTCCACTCACCGAATTTTCTCTTGGTCTAACCGGTGATATTAATGCCATTATGAATGCCCATAACCTTGGTATGGTTGCCTTGACTGCCCGTATGCAGCATGAGAACAATTACACCGATAAGCAGCTGGCGCAACGAAATTTAAAGCGTTTAAATATCCATCCTAAGAAAATCGAATTTAACTGGATAATGGATTTCTGTGCCCAGGCACTGCGTGATATTACCATCGGTCAGGGACCTGGTAAAATGGATGGTTTCACTATGAAATCATCTTTTGCCATTGCCGTATCCTCTGAGATTATGGCTATTCTGGCTATTGCTAATGATCTTGCTGACATGCGAACTCGTATCGGTAAAATTGTTGTTGCATATGATAAGCAGGACAACCCAATCACCACAGCAGATCTTGAAGTTGATGGTGCCATGACCGCATGGATGGTTCAGGCCATCAATCCAAATATCATGCAGACTCTGGAAGGTCAGCCGGTTCTCGTTCATGCCGGACCTTTTGCCAATATCGCCATTGGCCAGTCTTCAGTTATTGCTGATCGTGTTGGTCTTAAAATTGCCGATTATAACGTTACCGAGTCTGGATTTGGTGCTGATATCGGATTTGAGAAATTCTGGAACCTTAAATGTCGTTTCTCCGGCAATAAGCCAAATTGTGCAGTTGTTGTTGCTACTATCCGTGCCCTTAAGTGTCATGGTGGTGCACCTATTCCAGTTCCCGGTAAGCCAATGCCGGAAGAGTACAATTCAGAGAATGTGGGTTGGGTTGAGGAGGGTTGTCAGAACCTTCTCCACCATATAGAAACTGTTAAAAAGGCCGGCATTAATCCTGTTGTTTGTATTAATGCCTTTTTTACTGATACTGATGCTGAAATTGCTGCTGTTCGTCGTATCTGTGAAGCTGCTGGGGCACGCGTAGCACTGTCTCGACATTGGGAACATGGTGGAGACGGAGCTCTGGAATTTGCTGATGCAGTAGTTGATGCCTGTGAAGAGCCAAATGATTTTAAATTCCTGTATGATCTCAGTGATCCTCTTGAAAAGCGTATCGATCTAATTGCCAAAGAAGTATATGGTGCTGATGGAGTAAGCTATACACCAGAAGCACAGGCCAAATTGAAACGGCTCAGTGCTGATCCTGATATGGATACAATGGGAACCTGTATGGTGAAAACGCATCTTTCTCTTTCCCACAATCCATCTCTTAAAGGAACACCTAAGGGATGGACCCTGCCAATCCGTGATATCATGACTTACAAAGGCGCAGGGTTTGTTGTGCCTGTGGCCGGAGCTATCAGCCTTATGCCGGGTACCGGTTCCGATCCTGCATATCGTCGTGTTGATGTTGATGTGAATACTGGAAAAGTTAAAGGTGTCTTTTAGTACCCCGTCTCATAAGTTTTGACTAAATATCTGGCAATTTATTTTTCCAAACTTCACCTTGTATTGAACCTATTAGTAGTGCAGTATTCATATCAATAGCTTAGGGTGTAGGCGATTCAAGCCACTACCGGGAAAGCAGAAGGTCCAATACAGAACGAACAGATGAATTATGGATTGCCAGGGTATAGTGTTTTCGCCATCTCATTCCCATAAGGGAAAAAAAGTTTTGCTGATATTGCCGGGATTGGTGTTAATAAAAATATTATTTTTCTCTCTGTACTTATTGGGTGCTAGAACAGGTGCAATCTCATCGCTTGTGGGAATACCTGCTTTGGGTGATCGCAGATAGCCAGTCAAGGTATACGAATACAAGTTATCGCATCCTGTTATTATGAGTCACTAATTGTCTGTAATTACAAAAGGTGATAGTTGTCTGATTACTTTTTTGATTCTGAACAGCAAATAAAGATTCTATGAAATCACAGGGTGCATTTGAGATCAGCTATACTAACCTTAATTGCAGAGTTATAGTCAAGCCTGGTTTTTGAAGAAAATAATGGTCAAACGACAGCCCTGCTGAGTTCACCTTCTTCTACGGGATCAATTCGTTCTCCATCTTTGAATTGAACGCCTTTTATCACTTCTACCAGCAACTTAAAACCTCTCAGCCTGCGCCATCTTTTCTGGGCACTCTGGCCGATCTTATAAACCATGGACAACATCGTATGTCTGGCAACACAGCCTCTTGTTTTTGCCGTCCTAAGGCGTACAGTGGCAAAAGTCGACTCAATTGGATTTGAGGTTCGTATATGTTGCCAATGATCTGCTGGAAAAATTATAAAAGGCCAACATCTCGTCTTTGTCTTTTTTCAAGCACTCCATTGCCTTGGGATATTTATCTGAATACGCC
>Ga0256826_1000834_pt1 | contig 19193 bp, 20 predicted proteins | sample CV79metaG_FD_185975 | JGI IMG/M metagenome (GOLD analysis project Ga0256826, IMG submission 185975) | Hydrothermal vent microbial communities from East Pacific Rise, Pacific Ocean - CV79 | ecosystem: Environmental > Aquatic > Marine > Hydrothermal vents | place: Pacific Ocean: East Pacific Rise...
ATCGATACAAATAAAATTAAAATAGTTGATTATAAAATTCAAAAAGACTATATTAAAGACTTTTTAGAAGAAGATAACAATGTTAGAACTGGAACTAATAGAAATGTTTCAAATTCAAGTGATAAAAATGAAAAATTAGATGAATTTGAAAAAGCTTTGTTGGTAATTGCTAAAAGACAAGAGATAGCAAATGATACAATACAGCAGTTAAAAGAAGATATAATTAGAATAGAAGAGGCTATGAATATATAAAATTAGTGATTTATTTAACCCTAAACCAACCAGCAATTGAGAAGCGTTTCTTTTTAGCTGGTTTTACTTCATGAGGAAATTTATCGCTTAAAAATACTACTAAAGTATTTGCTTTTGGCATAACAGTTGTTAGGTAGTTGTTATCTTCATCATAGATGATTAGTTCACCACCATCATTTTCACTCCAGTTATCATTTAGATAATAAACTGTAGTTACAACACGATTTTTAGAGTTTTTAAAAGCATCAATATGTGTCTCATAAAAATCACCTTCATTATAGATAGCAAAATGACTTTCATAGTAGTTTATACCAAGATATAGCTCTTTATTTATGTTATTTTTTAAGTTAGTTGTAAATGAAAGAAATTCACTTTGAGCTGCATTGTCTTCATCTAGCCATCTGATTTTATCTCGTCTTCTGGTATTATCTATGTGTAAGTCAGAGCTTGAAGATATACCTGCTTTTTTAAAATCATCTTCATCTTTAGTAATATTTTTTAGATTAGAAGCTAGATCTTTATCAAGGGCATTTTCTAGGATTATATAGCCATCTTTTACTAAGGCATCTATGATTTTTAGATATAAATCTTTATACATTTTAAAGCTCAAAACTTTTAGACATATATGTTTTAATATCTTGTGTTTTTAGTTCATGATTTACAAAAAGCTCATTTGCTAAAACACCTTGACCTAAAAGCATATCTGAACCATCTTTATAAGTGATGTTTTTTTCTTTTGCTAATTGTAAAAAAGGTGTTAATTTTCCATAGATTACATCTGCTACAAAAGATGTGTTATTTAGTACTTTTTCAATAATATCTGCAGGGGCAGGGAGGTAATCATCTTTAAGTCCTGCGCTAGTTGTATTTACTACTAAATCATAATTTTTAAGTTCAAAATTATCCCAAGTCATACAAGTAGCTAAGTCCTTAAAAGATTCTAAGCGGGATGCACTTCTGTTTAGTACATTAACATTTATACCATCTTGAATAAACCTTGAAACAAGAGCTTTTGCAGTACCACCAGCACCTAAAACAAGTATGTTTTGTATATCTTTAAACTCTTTTATCGCATACATGAAACCATCAGCATCTGTGTTGTAGCCAATTAGTTTTCCATCTTCATTTACTATGGTATTTACAACACCAACAGTTTTTGCAAAACCACGAATCTCATCACAAGCTTTATATGCTTCTTCTTTATGTGGTACGGTTATATTTGCACCACTAAGATTTAGTTTTAAAAAAGTTTCACGAAGTTTAGAACCATCTTTTAAATGTGTGCGAGTATAACAAGCATCATAGTTTAGATGTTTAAAAACACAGTTATGCATAAGTGGTGAGCGTGAGTGTGACACAGGGTCACCAAAGATTGAAAATAGTTTCATATTAGTCTAAATCTTCCAATGAATGAACTAAGGCACCAAGTTTATTTGTAACTTCTAGGTACTCAAGTTCGTTAACTGAATCAGCAACAATTCCAGCACCAGCTTGAAGTACTACTTTATCTTCTTTTACCATAGCTGTACGGATTGTTATAGCAGAGTCCATATTGCCATCAAATCCAAAGTAACCAATACTACCGCTGTAAAAACCACGTTTAAGACCTTCATACTCAGCAATTAGCTCCATTGCACGAATTTTAGGCGCCCCTGTCATAGTCCCTGCTGTAAATGTAGCCATAAACAAATCAAACATATCTTTATCATCAGCTATTTCTGCTACCACATCTGAAACAATATGCATAACATGTGAAAAACGCTCTATGTGCATCATGTCTTCAACTTTTACTGTTCCAGTTTTTGCTACACGGCTAACATCATTACGGCCTAAATCTATAAGCATAAGATGTTCTGCTAACTCTTTTGGATCGTCTAAAAGTTCAAGCTCTAACTCTTTATCTCTTTGCTTTGTAGCTCCACGCTTTCGTGTTCCAGCTATTGGACGAAGTAAAAGCTCACCCTCATTTAATCTAACCATAACTTCAGGTGAAGAGCCAACTATGTTAAAGTCTTCATACTCCATTAAAAACATATATGGTGATGGATTTTTAGCTCTTAAAATGCGGTAAAAAGAGAATGGATCTACTTTGATATTTCTAGTAAAACGATTTGTCATGAGAATTTGAAAAACATCACCACTTTTAATCATCTCTTTTGATTTTTCTATCATTTCAAAGAATTTTTCTTTAGAATGAGCAAAGCTTCCTTTATCATTTCCAATATTTTTAACACGATGCTTATAGGTATATGAACCTTTTAAATCATCATGAATATCTGTAAATTTATCTGCATACTCTTTTAGAGTAGAAACAAGTGTTATTTGATGATTTTTATGTGAATATACTAAGATGATTTTAGGGAGGATTAAATCTAAGTCAGGTGTGTTTAACTCGTCTGTTAAATTATCCATCACTGAGCCAAGTTTAGGTTCAAATACTTTAACCATATCATAACCGATATAGCCTATAAAACCATCAACATAACCTATCTTAAGTTTTGATGTAGCTTCTTTATACTCTGTCGTATCTATATTTTTATAGTATTCTTTTAAAAAATCAAAAGGTGATTTATCTTCATGACTTATGTTGCCATTAGTATTTGTATATAAGGTTTGATTGTCTTTGTATTGTAATCTTTCTCTAGCACCTATACAGATAAAACTATAGTTTCCATCACTTTGTCCATGAGATTCAAAAAGGTAAGAAATCTCACCTTTAAATAGTTTTTTCATCTTTGCATAAACTGCAATTGGTGCTAGTTGATCTTGTGTAAATTGTTTTGAATATATCATATATTTATATTTTTGTTAAAAAAGCACCAGCTTCTATGTTGCTTCTAACAGTTCGTAAAGCTTTTCTTGCTTCAGCTTCACTAGAAAATGGACCAACTAACACTTTTGTTATAGTTTTAGAATTTGTAGTCACTTTATGGTACTTATGTTTATAGCCATTTTGGTGTATGGAATCTAAGAATTTTTTATTTGGTGCATATTTTGAAAAAGACCCAACTTGAATATAGTAAGTTATTCCAGTAGTAGATGTTGATTTAGCTACAGTTTTTGGAGTTGTTTTTTTTACAATTTTAGTTGTTTCTTTTTTTATTTTTTTATGAATAGGAGTTATTTTCTCTTTTTGACTTTCTGCTTTTAGTTTTTGAGCAATTTTATCAAGAGAATCATTATTTGCTTGATTTTCTTGAATAACTTCAACCTCTTCAAATAATGGTTCTTCAACAACAGAATCAACTTGATTTGATTGTGGTTCAGGAGGAAGAATAGCTTGTGGTAAGTTGTCTGTACCTTTAGAAGTAAGAGTATTCATGAGCATAACTACAATAATTAGGATTACTCCTAGAGTAGCTACAGCAAGTACTATTTTTTTACTACCTGCTGATGAACCACCTTTATTTAGTATTATGTCATTTAATTCATTTTTTTCTTCCATTATTTAGCTCCTAGTTTTTGATGCTTATTTACATATGTTTTGACCAAGAAGCTCCACGCTCCTTAGCATAAACTTCGTATGGTAAAGCTAAAATATTGTACTCATCTGGCATATCTGCATTTGGAAACATTTTCCATTGTTTTGGTTGTTTAGCAGCTAGTTTCATACTAATCATTTTACCAAGTTGTATAGCTTCTTGCAGAGTTGTATGACCTTTATGTATATATACATGAAGATGTCCATCTGTTTTTGTTTTATATGCTGTAAAATTTATGTATCCCTCTTCACGAAGCAACAACTGTGCCTTATGGTAAAAACGCTCAGGATCACGACCATTGTAGTCAATAACTATGTTTTCAACTTTATCGCGAGAGTTTACTAAAGAGTGAGCTACTGTTATCTCACCTTTTATATGTTGGTTTATAACTGATTGAGATAAAGTTGCATTTACTTTTTCAAATTTATTGTAAAAAGTACGACCTTTAAATGATAGTTTATCAACTACTGTATCTCTTTTTATCCAGTAGTGGTCACTAACCATTTTGATAAGTTTTAAATCCATAGCAGTCATTGTGAAACCTTTTTAGTAAGTTGATTGATTATAAATTACAAAGTTTTGAGCTAATTCTTTTAGCTCCTCTTTGATTCTTGCTTGAAGCTCAGTATTGTTAATATCATCTAGCACATCTGCCATTTTATTTCCAATAAGTTCAAACTCTTTTTCTTTCATTCCACGAGAAGTAAGAGCGGGTGAGCCTACTCTAATTCCTGAAGTTACAAAAGGGCTTCTAGTTTCACCTGGAACAGTGTTTTTGTTAATAGTAATACCAGCATTACCAAGAGCAATATCAGCATCTTTACCAGATATATCACCACCAACAAAAGAAACTAAGATTAAATGGTTGTCAGTTCCACCAGATACTACATCGTATCCACGTTTAACCATAACTTCACCAAGAATTTTAGCATTTGCTTTTACTTGTTTAGCGTAATCTTTCCACTCTGGAGATAAGTTGTACTTGAAACCAACAGCTTTAGCTGCAATAACATGAACAAGTGGACCACCTTGAAGTGCAGGAAAGATTGCAGAGTTCATTTTCTTTGCAATATCTTCATCATTTGTCATAATCATACCACCACGAGGGCCAGCAAGAGTTTTATGAGTAGTTGTTGTTACAACATCAGCATAAGGGAATGGGCTAGGATGCTCACCAGCAGCTACTAGTCCAGCAATGTGAGCGATGTCAGCAAAAAGGATTGCTCCAACTTCGTCAGCAATTTCACGGAATTTTTTAAAGTCTATTTCACGAGCATAAGCAGAAGCCCCACAAACAATAATTTTTGGCATAGTTATTTTTGCTATGTCCATAACTCTTTCGTAGTTAATGCGACCATCAAGTTCAACACCATAAGTAAAGCTTGAGTAGTTTTTACCTGAAAAAGAAGGCTTAGAACCATGAGTTAAGTGACCACCATGACTTAAGTCCATACCAAGAAGTTTATCACCAGCGTTTAAAAGCCCAGCATATACAGCAGCATTTGCTTGAGAACCTGAATGTGGTTGAACATTTGCAAATTTACATGAGAAAAGTTCACAAGCACGGTCAATTGCTAGTTGTTCTACCTTATCAGCATATTCACAACCACCATAGTAACGCTTTTGTGGATAACCCTCAGCGTACTTATTCGTAAAAACTGAACCCATTGCTTCCATAACTGCTGGAAGTGTAAAGTTTTCAGATGCTATCATCTCTAAGTGGTTTGTTTGACGTTCCAACTCATTTTCACAAAGGTTGAAAATCTCTTCATCATATTCTTTTAAAAAACTCATAGTTAAAAATTCCTTGTTAAAATTGGTAGATTATACTAAAAATATAATAATAAATGACTGAATATATTTTTAGTATTTAAGATTAATATAAATATATTTTCTTATTCTGCATTGTCTTCATTATCACATAATGTCTCATTATGTAACGGTTTCATAGCTGGAAATAGTAGTACATCACGAATACTATGCTCATTTGTAAGTAGCATAACAAGTCTATCCATGCCAATCCCTTGACCAGCAGTTGGAGCCATACCATAGCTAAGTGCTTCAACAAAATCTGTATCCATAGAGTGTGCTTCATCATCACCACACTCTTTTGCCTCACCTTGAGCTTCAAAACGTCCAAGTTGATCTATTGGGTCATTAAGTTCTGAGAATGCATTTGCTATTTCACGACCAGCTATAAAAAGTTCAAATCGCTCAGTAATATTTGGATTTTCATCACTTCTTCTTGCAAGTGGAGATAAATCAACAGGATACTCTGTAATAAAAGTAGGGTCTATTAATTTTTCTTCAACGAATTCATCAAAAAGTTCACCTTGAAGATACCCAAGAGTAAGATTTGCATCAGCATTTAAGTTTTTACTTCTTAAATATTGAAGTATTTTTTCTTTATCATTTACAATTTCTGCGGGAACACCACCAACTGAAGTAAGAGACTCTATAAGAGGAAGTTCTGTGAAATTCTCAAAGTTTATAGTCATATCTCCATAAGGTAGTTGAGAAGGTAAATCTAAATGTTCAAAAAGATACTCAAAATACTCTTTTGTAATTTTAATTAAATCTTTGTAAGTTTTATATGCCCAGTAAAATTCAATAGATGTAAATTCAGGATTGTGAGTAGCATCCATTCCTTCATTTCTAAAGTTACGGTTGATTTCAAATACTGCCTCGAAACCACCAACGATTAAGCGTTTTAAGTAAAGTTCAGGAGCAATTCTAAGGTATCTATCAACACCAAGTGCATTATGATGAGTTACAAATGGTTTTGCATTTGCTCCACCAGCAATAGGGTGCATCATAGGAGTTTCTACTTCTAAGAACCCTTTATCTTCAAAAAAGCGTCTTGTAAGACTTATAACTTTTGAACGAGTTTTAAATGTTTTACGAACATCAGCATTCATAATTAAGTCAAGATATCTCTTTCTGTAACGAATCTCTTTATCTGTAACACCATGAAATTTTTCAGGAAGTGGAGAAATAGCTTTTGTTAAAAGTTTTAAAGCATCTACATGAAGTGATAACTCACCTTTCCCTGTTATAAATGGAAAGCCAGAAACTTCAATAATATCACCAACTTCAATATTTTTCTTAAACATAGTGTTATAAAAATCTTCAGGAAGATTATCACGAGTTACATAAACTTGTAACATTCCACTCTCATCTTCAATCTTTACAAAAGAGGCTTTTCCCATAATACGAAGAAACTTAATACGACCACTAACAGTGTAGTTACGGTGTTCATCACGTTTATTTTCAAGTTCTTCTATGTCGCTATTAACATTTAAATACTTTTCTATTGTAGTATTTCTTTTTGAATCATTAGAATAAGGATTATGTCCTGCTTCTTTTAAAAGTTTTGCTTTTTCTATTCTTTGTTGTATAAATTTATTTTCAAATATCAATTATTTTCCTTAAGTTAATTACAGTTTTTACATATGCCATAAATTTGCATAGAATGGTCTTGCATTTTAAAACCTAGTTCATCTGCTATAGCGTGTTGTCTAGCTTCAATATCTTCATCCACAAACTCAGTGATACTTCCACATTTTGTACAAATGAGATGATCATGATGCTCTTTTGCTCCGAGTTCGTACTTTTTACCCTGCGCACCAAAAGACAAAGATGTTACCATATTTGAGTCTTCTAAAAGAGAAAGAGTTCTATACACCGTAGCTATTCCAGTCTTTAAATCTGGAAATTTATTTTTAATTAAATGGTGTAGAGATTCAGGTGTGAGATGTTCATCTGAATTATATAAACTCTCCAATATAACTTCTCTTTGAATTGTGAATTTCAGAGAGTTTTGTTTCAATAATGCTTTGAAATCTAGGAGTAATTGCTCATATTCAACAGTCCTATCATTAAAATCAGTATTTATATTTGCCATTTTATTTTATCTCCTCATCTGTATTTAGTTCTAAAGAGTCTTTTAGTTTTTCTTTTGTATTTTTTACAATAGCTTTTGTAGCAGTATCAATTTGATTTTCTATAGCTTTTGTTCCATCATCTATGCTTTTATTTATATCTTCAGATATATCAACTGGATCAATTTTCATGATGAAATTACCAGTTTGTACAAGTATAGGAAATACAATACTATTTGCTGTTGCTGAATCAATCGTAGAACGCATAGCTTTAATGTTGTATGTAGCATAGGCTATAACTGCTGCAATAAGAAAGAATTTACCAGAACCAAAGATGAAACCTAGAATTTTATCAATACCACCAAGACCACTTGCTGAACTTAGTTTTTTAAATACTATACCAATAAGTATCATAAAAAGCCAAAATACAGCTAAAGTAGCTAAGAAACCAGTAAAAGATATTGCAGCTGGTGAATCAAACTTAAAGATTAAATCACTTAAATAGTGACCAACTTTATCGCCAACTCTTGATGCTAAAAAAATACCACCAATTATGCCAATTAAACCAAATAACTCTTTGAAAAAACCATTTATTATCCCTTTTAGACCAAGTAAAAGTATAATGATTGATACTATGATGTCAAAATAATTATATGCCATATTGTTTACTCCGTTATTGTATGCATTTGATTTTTACCATTTTCTTTAGCTGTATAAAGTGCTTTGTCTGCTCTAGCTATAAATGAGTCAGGTGTATCAGCATCAGCAAAAACAGTAGTACCAATACTAGCTGTGACATTTAATGATTTACCTTGGTAAAGTAGGTTGTTTGAACGAATTAACTCTAGTATTCTAGTTGCAATTTTTGTACAAAAATCATCATTTGTTCTATTTAGAATAATTATAAATTCTTCACCACCATATCTAAAAATTTTATCACTTTCTCTAAGAGTTTGTCTTAATATATTTGAAACAAAAATAAGTATTTTATCTCCAGCTACATGACCATACGTGTCGTTAATAAGTTTAAAATCATCTAAATCAAGCATAAGCATATGTATTTTATAGTTTGCATTTGCTTCTTTGCAAAGATTAGTTAGGTATGTATTTAATGCTCGTCTATTGAAAACTTTTGTTAAAGAGTCAATATTTGATTTTATTTCTAATGCTTTTACTTCATTTGATAATTGTGTGATAACTTTGTTAGCTCTATCTACTTCTTCAAGCATATGTTCTTGAATATTTTTAAATTTATTTGTAATTTCTGGTATATCAATATGTTTTTCAACACAATCAGTAAGTATTTGATGATGTTCATTCGTTATATCTAAAAAGTTTCCATTTGTTGTTTTATAATTTAGTAAACCTTGTGTTGCAATATCTTTATAAGCATTATTAAAAGTTGATTTTGCATATTCTAAAGTAGTAATGTCATCATCTTCAATACTTTTTATAGCTTCAGCTGCGTTACTTAAGTAGTTTACAAGTTGCTGAATGCTTACTTCGTCTTGCTCATCAATAGTTGTTATAAGATTTTCATACATCTCTTTAGCAAGAGATTTGAGTTCTTCTTTTTGCATTAAATAGTCTTTCTAAAATAAAATTATTTTTGTCATTATACATTTATAATCATTAAATAACCATTTAATGTATAATAAAGAGCTATTTTAGGTATATTTTAGTAGAATTACAAAAAAATATATAAACTATATAATTAAAGGTTTTGAACATGAGTATCTGGAGTCCAACAAGCTGGAAAGAAAAGCCAATTTTACAACAACCAACTTACCCAAGTCAAGATGAATTAAAAAGAGTAGTTAAAGAACTTGAATCTTATCCACCACTAGTGTTTGCTGGTGAAGCAAGAAGACTTAAAGAACAGCTTGCAGATGTAGCAAATGGTGATGCTTTTTTACTTCAAGGTGGAGATTGTGCTGAGAGTTTTAGTGAATTTCATGCAGATAATATTCGCGATACTTTTAAAGCCTTAATGCAAATGGCAGTTGTTATGACTTATGCTGGTGGTGTTCCAGTTGTTAAAGTTGGTCGTTTAGGTGGTCAGTTTGCAAAACCACGCTCAAGTAATACTGAAACTTTTGATGGAGTTGAACTTGACTCTTATCGTGGAGATATTATCAATGGTATAGAGTTTACTAAAGAGGCTCGTGTACCAGATCCAGAACGTATGATTAGAGCTTATAATCAAGCTTCAGCAACTCAAAATCTTCTTCGTGCATTTGCTACAGGTGGAATGGCTGATTTACATCAAGTACATAAATGGAATTTAGATTTTGCTCATAAAAGTGAAGTGTCTGCAAAGTATGAAAAACTTGCTGAAGAGATTGAAAATTCTCTTCGTTTTATGAAGTCTTGTGGAATTACTTCTAAAACATATAGAAATTTAAGAGAAACAGATTTTTACACATCTCATGAAGCATTATTATTACCTTATGAAGAAGCATTTACTCGTAAAGATTCTATAACAGGAGAGTGGTATGATACATCAGCACATATGTTATGGATTGGTGATAGAACTCGTCAACTTGATGGCGCTCATGTAGAATATCTTCGTGGTGTTAATAACCCAATAGGTGTTAAAGCTGGTCCAACTATGGATCCTGAAGATCTAATCAAACTTTGTCAAACTCTTAACCCAGAAAATGAAGCTGGTCGCTTAAATGTTATAGTTAGAATGGGTGCAAATAAAGTTGGTGATGGTATGCCAGCACTAATTAGAGCTGTTGAAAAAGAGGGTATGAATGTAGTTTGGTCATGTGACCCTATGCATGGAAATACTATTAAATCTTCAACTAACTATAAAACTCGTCCAGTTGATGATATTTTAACAGAGATGAAACAATTTTTCCAAGTTCATAAAGCTGAAGGTACTATTGGTGGTGGTGTTCACCTAGAGATGACTGGTAAAAATGTAACTGAGTGTATTGGTGGTTCATTTGTTGTAACTGAGCAAGATTTAAGCTCTCGTTACCATACTCATTGTGATCCTCGTTTAAATGCAGATCAGTCTTTAGAATTAGCATTTTTAATTGCAGATACTTTAAAAGAATCAAGAAAATAATAATTTTTTAGAAGAGATTAACTCTCAATCTCTTCTAATTTTTCTTCAATTACAAATAACTCTTCCATCTTTTCTTCATATAAATTTTCAAGTTTGGCTAGTTCTTGTGCCAGTTTTGTAAGTCCAATATCTTCATAACATTTCGGATTAGCTAAACAACCGTTTTTTTCTTCTATCTTAGTTTCTAGTTCTTCTATTTCTAAAGGTAATTTTTCTAAGGCTATTTTTTCTTTAAAAGTTAGTTTTATAACTTGCTTTTTCTCTTGTTTGCGTATTATCTCTTTTTCTTGTTTTTTAGATTCTTTTTCCATATCCTCGAGGGTATGTAATTCTTTTTCTAATTCTAAATACTCTGAATATTGTTGATAAGATTCTTCAATATGCTTATCTTTTTTAAATATAAAAAGTTTTTTAGCAATTTTATCTACAAAATATCTATCATGACTTACAATTATAACAGCACCAGAAAAGTTTGTTAGTTGTTCTTCAAGTATGTTAATAGTTGGAATATCTAAATCATTTGTAGGCTCATCAAGTATGAGAATATCAACTTCAAGGGTAAATAAAAGTGCTAATGCAATACGATTTTTTTCTCCACCGCTTAGTATGCCTACTTTTTTCTCTAAAAATTCTCTAGGAAATAAAAAGTTTTTTAAGTACCCATATACATGCATATCTTTTCCACGAACACTTACTCTGTCGCCACCATGTGGGCAAAAAGTCTCCATGAGATTTTTATCATCATCAAGCATTTCACGATGCTGATCAAAGTAGCCTATTTTAAATTCGCCTTGTTTTATTTTTCCAGCAGTTGGCTCAAGACGACCTAAAAGTGCTTTTAAAAGTGTTGATTTTCCACTTCCATTTGGTCCTACTATGGCAATTACATCTTTTTGAAGTATTCGTGTTGTAAAATTTTTAAGTAACTCTTTATTTCCAAGAGTTAGTGCTAAGTCTTCAACTTCAAAAAGCATTTTTTGTTTATTTATACTTTTGTCACGGTTAAAGTGCTTAGCTTCCCTTTGAAGTTCTAATGACATTTTTCTTATTTGAGCAGGGTTAGTCTTTGCTGATTCACGAAGATTCATCAAACGCTCTTTACGACCTTCATTTCTTTTAAGTCTAGCTCGAACACCACGAGCATACCAAGCATTTTCTCTTTTTAGTACATCTAGCAAGTTGTCATGTTGCTTTTGAAGAGTCCTAATATGTTCAGCTTTTTGAGTTAAATAATCACTATAACCACCACTATATTCACGTAAAGCACAATCTTCAACCTCTATGCTTTTAGTAGCAATTCTATCTATAAAATATCTGTCATGAGAGATAAAAATAAGTGTAAATTTTTCTCTTAAAATCAACTCTTCTAAAAATTCAACCATATAAACATCAAGATGATTGGTAGGCTCATCTAATAAAAGTACATCTGGTTTTTGTAAAAGTAGTGAAGCAAGGGCTACGCGACGCTGTTCACCACCAGAAAGTAGTACTATGGGTTTGTCTTCATACTGTTTTAAATCAAAATGTTGAATAATACGCTCTATTTTATCATCTAAATTCCAAGCATTATGATGCTCTATATAACGAGATAAATTTTCATGCTCATCTAAGAGTTTTTTATTTTCAAAATCATCAGCAAGTAAAAGAGAAAGTTCATTGTATCTGTTTTTTGCATCATTTAATTCACAAAGCCCATCTTCAACTGCTTCACGAACACTATGCCCATCTTTAAAATTAGGTCGCTGATCTAGCATTTTTATCTCTAAATCATTTTTAGTAATTCTATCTCCAGCATCTGATTCAAGAGTGCCATTTACTATCTTCATGAGAGTAGATTTACCACTTCCATTTTTACCAATAATAACTATGCGTTCACCTTCATCTACATGAAAATTAATCTCTGTTAAAATCTTTTGAGCGGAGTAGTGTTTGCTTATGTTTTGTAAATCAATTAGTGCCATATAATAATTCTTAGTTTAATTTGTAATATAATATCTTTAATATTGTTAATAGGTGCTGATTTTATCAGAACTTATCTCTATACACAGTTCTTTAGCAGTGTACCAATCTGCTATTCCCTTATCTGTATATTGATACTCTCTTTGTTTTGCAGGTATTACAGAGTTTCTTAACTTTGCACGAATAATGCCAATAATTAAAAAAGTAAATAACATTGTAAAAAAAGCTATAAAATAGTCATAAAGATACCAAGAAATAAGAGTTGTAAGAGGTGTGGTGAATTGTAAAAGTAAACGAAGTAAAAGAGATACTATTTTACATTTTTTTGTATGTATCTTTGGTGTTGGTTCTAGTATCTCTAAAAAATCATTTTGCATATAGAAATTATAGCTAAAATATATTAATTTAAAATAGACTAAATAAAGTTTAGTGTTATAGACTAAAGAAACTTGATAAAATATAGTGTTATTAACTTTTTTTTGCTAAACTTTTGAAAATAATAATAAAAGGAAATAAAATGGCAAAACATCAGTTTCAAACAGAAGCAAATCAAATATTAAATCTTATGATTCACTCACTTTATTCAAACAAAGAAATTTTCATTCGTGAGTTAGTATCAAATGCTAGTGATGCACTTGATAAATTAAATATGTTAGTTTTAACAGATGAAAAATATAAAGAGGTTACTTTTTCACCGCGTATAGATATTGTTGCAAATAAAGAGGCTAAGACTTTAACTATTAAAGATAGTGGTATTGGGATGAATGAAGAAGATTTAATGAATAATCTTGGAACTATCGCAAAGTCAGGAACTAAAGCATTTTTAGAAAATTTAACAGGTGATCAAAAAGAAGATTCTAATCTTATTGGTCAGTTTGGTGTTGGTTTTTATGCTTGTTTTATGGTTGCAGATAAAGTTGAAGTTACAACTAAAAAAGCTGGAGAAGATCAAGCTCTTTTATGGACTAGTGCAGGGGATGGAAGTTTTGAGATAGAAAATACTACTCAAGATGGTCACGGAACTACTATTGTGATGTATCTTAAAGATGATGAAGATGAATTTTTACAAACTCATAGAATTGAATCTATCATTAAAAAATACTCTAATCATATTCCATTCGCTATTTTTATGGATAAAGAAAAACATATCCCAGCTGTTACAGATGATGATGGAAAAGAAACAACACCATCTAAAACTGAAATAGAAAATGAGCAAATTAACCGTGCAAATGCACTTTGGACAATAGCTAAAAAAGATATTTCAGATGATGAATATAAAGATTTTTATAGCTCTATCGCTCACTCAAGTGAAGAACCATTAACTTGGATTCATAACAAAGCTGAGGGTGCTGTTGAGTACACTACACTTTTTTATATTCCTTCAAAAGCTCCAATGGACTTATTTCGTGTAGATTATCAAACTGGAATTAAACTTTATATTAACCGTGTATTTATTACAGATGATGAAAAAGATTTAATGCCAACTTATTTAAGATTTTTACGTGGTGTAATTGACTCTAAAGATTTACCTCTAAATGTATCTCGTGAAATTTTACAAAATAATGCAACAATGACTAAAATTCAAAAATCATCAGTTAAAAAAGTTCTAAGTGAACTTTCTAAAATGGCTAAAAAAGATAAAGAAAAATATAATGCTTTTTATGCTGAATTTGGAAATGTTTTAAAAGAGGGTCTTTATAATGACTTTGATAATCGTGAAAAGATTTTAGAGTTAATGCAGTTTAATACTATCAATTCAGAAGAAACAGTAATGATTGAAGATTTTGTTAAAAGTGTAGATGAAGAGAAAAAAGAAATTTATTATCTTACTGGTAAAACTTCATTGGCAATGCTTAAATCATCTCCAGCGTTAGAAAGATTTAAAGCTAAAGGTATTGATGTTTTAGTTTTAAATGAAGAAGTAGATACTATCATTTTCCCAATGGTTACTGAGTATAAAGAGTATAAACTAGTTTCTGTTCATGATGCAAAATTTGAAGAAACAGAAGAAGAGAAAAAACAAGAAGAAGAAGTAGCTAAGTCTTACGAGGGTCTTGCAAAAGAGTTTAAAGATGCACTAAGTGATGCTGTAAAATCAGTAGAAACTACTACTGAACTTGTTGATTCTCCAGTAAAACTAAAAGAAGATAAAGAAAATCAAGAGTATATGATGTACCAAATGATGAAGCAAATGGGTCAAGCTCCAGCAGATATGCCAGAACCAGCTCCAATTCTTCAAATTAATCCTAATCACGAGCTGATTATGAAACTAAAAGATTCTGCTGATCAAAATCTTATCAATGATGCAGCTCATGTACTTCTTGACCAAGCAAAATTATTTGATGGTAAAGAGTTAGGTGATACTGCTGATTTTATTTCAAGATTAAATAGAATTATAAGTAAAGCATTATAACTACAAATAACATGAGTAATATTTAATAAATATTATGATATGCTACAAATATGGAACAAAGTGGAAGAGAAAAACGAAGACCAGAAAATGCTGAGCTTCGTTGTAAAATAGATAAATTAATATATGATGGATATTCATTCCTGAAAGAAAATCTAAATGATTTAGATATTCATAATTATCATTATGTTATAAATAAAGCAGTTGAAGAGTTAGAATTAGATAACTATATAATAATTCAACTGCTAGAAGACTATATTATTCAAATATTAAAATCAAAAATTGTTTTTTTAAAATATATAGAAGAATTAGAATTTGCAAAACTTGAAAATAAATCTTTAGACTATCTAAAGTTAAGAAATTTAGCTCATAAGAATCTTGGAGTGGCTAGAAACTTACGTATAGAAGATGCTCAAAAATTATTAACCATTTTAATGAAAGAAGATGATTTAGAGTATTTAAAAATATGTTCTAAAGCTTTAGAAGTATCAGCTGTAAAAATAAATCCACTTTGTGCGTATGAAACATTAAGTCTTATAGATGTTAAAAATTCTCTGTAAGATTTAATTATTTTTCATTGTATTTGATATGCTCTCTAATTTATTAGTAGATTTTTTCTTATAAGTCACTTCATTACTTTTTGTTGGCAAAATAAATGTTAAAAAAATAAAAACAAATGAAAAAATAACACCTGCTAAAATACTCAATATTATTTTTAATTTAAAATCATCCATTTTATATTACTTAAGTATCACTTGTGGTCATATATACCCAAAACTCTTTATGTGTATGACCTTTATCTAAAAAATATAGCTGTAAAATACTTACTCTATAAAGAGTTACAAACATTTTAGCAAATGGTATAAATAGACTTAGTTTTATAAATATTGATTGTTCTTTATCACCCTTAGAGTGTATCATCTCTTGCATACCAATATTTTTACTTAGATATATCCCAAAAAATATCGAAAAAATAAAATTTAGTATTAATCCGAAAATTATATATGCAATAAAATCTTGTTCATTCATTCCAGCTATCATAAATTGTAGAGTTCCTTTAGTTTAAAAGTGTATTTTATCTGAAACAATCTTTTTTATTCATAAGTTTTTATTTTACTTTTTGTAAAAAATGTTCCAAAAGGTATAAGTGAGGCTATAAAAAAGATTATAGTTTGCATAAAAGACCATTTTGCTTCAATCCATGCTTTTACACCAAGATATAAAAATATCACAAACAATATACCATGTAAGCTACCAGCAATTTTTACAGCTACAGCAAATCCTAGCAAATATTTAAGAGGCATAGCAACAAAAAGAAGTAATAGATATGAATACCCCTCTATTGAATTAATAAGTCCAAATTTTTTTACATTTTCATTCATTTTCTAGTTTCCTAATCAATTTTTTTGCAATTATATAATCAAAAAGTAACAAATGGCACATATTTTAAAATATATGAATTTATATATAAGTTTGTTTAACAATCTTTATAATATAATGCACCTAAACTATGTCAAAAAAAGGTATGTTAATGGAAACAAATCTCATATTAGAGGGTTTTAAATTTATGGGTTTAGGAATGGGGACAGTTTTTGCATTTCTAATTATAATGATAGTGGCTATGAATATAATGTCATCAATCATCAGTAAATTTTTCCCTGAAGTACAAGTTAGCGAGAGTACACAAGTAAAAACTCAAAATAATAATAAAAACACAAAAGTTGTAGCAGCAATAACTGCAGCAATTAAACATCATAGAGGTTAAGGATTAATATGGCTAAAAAGTTTATAGATGTAATGGATACAACTTTTAGAGATGGCTTCCAGTCAGTATTTGGTGGTCGTGTTCTAATGGATGATTTTTTTCCTGCAGTTGAAGCTGCAAAAACTGCTGGTATAAACCACTTTGAATTTGGTGGAGGGGCGAGATTTCAATCTTTATACTTTTACTTAAGAGAAGATGCTTTCGAAATGATGGATAAATTCCGTAAAATTGTAGGACCAGATGCAAACCTTCAAACTCTTGCTCGTGGTGTAAATACAGTAATGTTAGATACTGGTTCAAAAGAACTTATCGATTTACATGCAAAAATGTTTAAAAAGCATGGTACTACTACAATTCGTAACTTTGATGCACTTAATGATGTGGAAAATCTTAAGTATTCAGGTGAAAGAATACATCATCATGGATTAAAGCATGAAGTAGTTGTAACAATGATGGATTTACCTCCAGAATGTCATGGCGCTCATAGCGTTGAATTTTATGAAAAAACTCTTCGTGATATTTTAGATAGTGGTATCCCTTATGATAGTATCTGTTTTAAAGATGCATCTGGTACTTCAAACCCTCAAAAAGTATTTGACACTATTAAAATGGCTCGTGCTTTAGTTCCTGAGGGAACGCATCTTCGTCTACATACTCATGAAACTGCTGGTGTTTCAGTTTCTGCTTATATGGCAGCTCTTGAAGCTGGTATTGATGGTATTGATATGGCTGCTGCACCTGTAAGTGGTGGGACTTCTCAACCAGATATTTTAACAATGCTTCATGCTACAAAGGGAATGGATTATGACCTTGGTGGTTTAGAAATTGGAGATATTTTAACTTATGAAAAAGAGTTGCAAAACTGTTTAAGTGATTATTTTATGCCTCCTGAAGCTACGATGGTTTCTCCAGTTATTCCATTCTCACCAATGCCAGGTGGTGCATTGACCGCAAATACACAAATGATGCGTGATAATGATATTTTAGATAAATTTCCAGAAGTTATTGCTGCAATGACAGAAGTAGTTGAAAAGGGTGGTTATGGTACTTCTGTAACACCTGTTTCTCAGTTTTACTTCCAACAAGCACTTAATAATGTTATGCAAGGACCTTGGAAAGCTATTGCTCCAGGTTATGGAAAAATGGTACTTGGTTATTTTGGAAAAACTCCTGTTGCTCCAGATCCAGAAATTGTAAAAATTGCTTCAGAAAAACTTGGGCTTGAGCCTACAACGCAAAAAGCTCTTGATTTAGCAGATGCTGATGAAACAAAATCACTTCAACATGCAATAGATGAACTTAAAAAAGTTGATTTAGAGATTACTGAAGAAAATATTTTTATTGCAGCAGCATGTCAAGAAAAAGGTATCGCGTTCCTACAAGGAAAAGGCGAATTAAATGTTAGAAAAATATCAGAAATGAAAAAAGATTGTAAGGAAAGTTCAATGGGTAATGGAAACTATACAGTAGTAGTAGATGGTCAAAAATTTAGTGTTCAAGTTGCAGAAGGCGACGCAGATATTCAAGTTACAGCAGTAAATGGTGAAAGCTCTGCTCCAGTAGCTCCAGTTTCTGGTGATGCAGAAGAGATTAAAGCACTTCTTCCAGGTAATGTTTGGAAAATTGTAGCTAATCCAGGTGATAATGTGAATGATGGTGATGTAATTATGATTTTAGAATCAATGAAAATGGAGATTGATGTTGTTGCACCAAAAAGTGGTGTAGTACAAACTATCAATGTTGCAACTAATGATAAAGTTGTTGAAGGTCAAGTAGTAGCAGTTATAGGATAATTAAATGAAAATATTTATTTTAAAATTTATAGCACTAATGCTTTTTAGTTTTGGTGCTTTACAAGCTAATTCTACTCATGCAGGTGCAGAAGCTCCCGCTACCCATAAAGAAGAGACATATCAAACTAAACCATTTTCTGAAATGATAGGTGGGTTTTTAAGTTCAACTGGGATAGCTGCTTTTATGAATCCAGATCCAGATGAACTTAGTGCGAATGGTAGTGAGATGAGTGATTTCCATAAATCATGGGGTCGTATCGTTATGATCTTGTTAACTTTCTTTTTATTTTGGTTAGCAATTAAGAAAGGCTTTGAGCCTCTTTTACTTTTACCTATTGCCTTTGGTGGTCTTTTGGCCAATATTCCAGTAGCTGGTATTGCTGGTGCGCATGGATTTTTAGGTGTTATTTACAGTATGGGTCTATCAAATGAGATGTTCCCAATTATCATCTTTATGGGTGTTGGTGCTATGACTGACTTTGGTCCACTTTTATCAAATCCTAAAACAGCACTACTTGGTGGTGCTGCTCAATTTGGTATTTTTGGAACATTAGTTGGAGCAGTAGCATTAT
>Ga0256826_1000835_pt1 | contig 19184 bp, 16 predicted proteins | sample CV79metaG_FD_185975 | JGI IMG/M metagenome (GOLD analysis project Ga0256826, IMG submission 185975) | Hydrothermal vent microbial communities from East Pacific Rise, Pacific Ocean - CV79 | ecosystem: Environmental > Aquatic > Marine > Hydrothermal vents | place: Pacific Ocean: East Pacific Rise...
TCATTTACCCCGGTAAAGAAAGAGCAATCATCACCGGAACAATAATCATACAATTCATTAAAATATATATCCTTAGAGTTTTTTACCACAACTGTCATGGGTTCTAAAAAACCACAAGAAGAGCCAATTCCTTCCATATAGCTGTACATCCCTAGGTCAAATATTCTAGTTTCGACATCATACATTACACCTTCATGAACATCAATTATTTCATTCCACTCCATGTCTGATAAACAAACTGTTATGACATCACCTTCTTCCACAGAAAAATCATATAAAACCACTTCAGGGTCAAAACTACAGTTATAGACATACCAATCTGCAATATGACAAGCATATACTTTTCTTTCTTCTATATCATCACGTATTAAAGCTACTAAATAAAAATCGCTTATGGGATGGTAAGGATATGAATTAATCTGTATATCTCTTTTATAAAGCTTTTTATAAGTATTGCCTTCATATATTGTGTCTCCGCTACAATAATAATCCCATTGACTTACAATTTCAGGTATGGGCACAAACTCTGGATCTTGATAATACATAGCCACAATTCTATGACTCCCCTCTAGCGCAGTTGGTAGATACTTTTGAGCATTTAATTTATTGGAACTAAAAAGGATGGGAATAAAAAATATAACAGAAAAAAGTAGTCTTAAACTCATAATGAATTTTTTAAAAAGGTTGTAGCTATTTATTTGAGACAAAGAAATACTCTTATAAGTTGCATATTCATAATACAAATATCAGTTTCCAGAAATGTTTTGTTTGAGTATTTTGGAGCATAACCACTCGGCTTAAATAGCTGAATCATAATCATACTTAGCATACATGAGCAGTAATTCTTTGAAATTAATTTTTAGGAAAATTAATTTATCCTTGATATCCCTTTTTCCTTTGTGTACCTTTACTTTCGAACAACATAAGGATTGAAGAACGATTCAAAAAAAAATATTTATGAAACTATTAAAACCAAAACAGAATATACAGCCACCTTTATACACAAATCATACTCGTAACACTATTATGCTACTCTTTTTACACTCAATTCAACCATTATTCAAGCATCTTGCTCCCCCCGTTTTTTTAAATTAAAAACACGAACGTAATATTTATGCTAATAATGGTGTATTACAAAGAAACCAAGCTCGGGAAATCTATCCTCAGCGTGAACAGCACTCAACACGCAATAAATAAGCCCAAAAATTCCCGTTGCTTGGTTTTTTCTTGCTATATAATCTTTCCTTTAGTAATTATTTAATTTCCCATTTTCGAAAAAAAGACAAACATCAATTGGAGAAATATGCTGCTAATATGACGGTGCAATATATTAAATAACTAATCACTCCTTTCATGTAGCATATAGAATATACACTCCACCTTTTATCTTTTACCATCCCTATATTAAAACATGTAATATTCCTGTTTTACGTTTCCCATTTCAATACAATGATCACCTATTGGTTGAAAATTATAGTGATAGTTTGAAGGACTTCAAGAAATCAGGACTATAGCCAAACATAGTGATGCGTATGGCTCAATTGTTTTTCAAGATAGTATAATAGATAATGTATAAAGAGTTCAAACTTCGTACTATAATTATAAGGACTATTCAAACCACGATTATAGCCAAATTGAAAAAGATATTTATTATTGGTACCATGAGAATTATGATCTCCCCGTACTAATCGTTGATTTTAAAAAAACAAGTGGATTTTCTGGGTTTGATATTTATGAAATTTATGATACGATTTCAATAGTGTTCACAAGCAAAGTATTTACCGGAGATACCACAAGTTCTTCAATTCAGGAAAACAGTCAGATTAAAGAAATATCTTTATACTCCTGCCAATGATGTAATTAATGTAACTGTGAATGATTATATTGAAAGCATTATTCTATATAATCTTTTAGATAGTAAAATCTTTGTCCCCTTCAATCAAAAGAACAACACAATTAACACAACCCATATAATAAATGGTGTATACTTTGTCGTTGGTAATTTAAGAAATGGAAAAACATTCAACAAAAAAATAATCATCTCTCACTAAATACCTCAATTTATTTAATTTATTATTGCAATAGATTGTAATATTTCTTTTTCAAATCAGTCTAAGATAAAAATTCATCCTTAAATTGCGGCATGAAAAAAATCTTTGCTATTTCTTACTTTATAATCCTATTAATAAGTATTCAAAGCAACTCTTTGCATGCCCAAAACAAAACCATTAAAGGAATTATTATTGATGCAGAAACTAAAGAAACATTGGCATTTGTAAATGTGCGTACTCCTGATTCTAAATATGGTACTTCAAGCGATATAGACGGCAAATTCATGGTAAATATCCCTTCCAAAATCAACAGTATCTCATTATCATATGTGGGTTACGAAAGTAAAAATATAGATATTTCGAAGAAGAAGAGCAAGTATATTTTTAAAATGAATAAACAGGCTTACTTGCTATCAGAATTGGAAATTACCCCGGGAAATAACCCGGCTCATCGTATCATTAGAAATGTAATTCAATATAGAGACACTAATAATCCGGAAAAATTGGAGAGCTATTCCTATACATCCTATGATAAAATGCTTATTACTTTAGATATAGCGAATACTGAAATTACAGATAGTGTTTTGTATACTAACGATACCATTGAACAATTAAGCAGTTTTATCCAAGATAAAGACATTCTACTGATGGAGAATATAGTAGAAAAGAAATTTTTAGCACCCAGCAGAAGTCACGAAAAGGTAATAGCATCAAAAGTATCCGGTTTAAAAGACCCATTAATTGTATTCGTTGTTTCTCAAATTCAATCCACATCATTTTACGATGAGATTATCCATATGGTGAATAAAAACTATATCAACCCAATAAGCAAAGGAACCTTTAATAAGTATTTCTTTCATTTAGAAGATACTACATATTCTGCCGAAGGCGATACTATTTTTGCTATTTCCTACCAGCCATATTCCAATAAAAACTTTGATGCTTTAAAAGGAGTACTGAATATTAGTACCAAAAAATGGGCAATAGTAAATGTAAGAGCAGAGCCGGTGGATGTAGAAGAACAAGGCTTTGATATTGAAATACAACAACAATATGAGTATATTGAAGGACATTGGTTTCCAACACAACTAAATACGAATCTCATCTTTACAAATATGATTGCAGCATCAGAAGCTGAGAAAGCCACTTTTATAGGTATTGGCAAAAGCTACCATAAAAATATTGAACTAAATCCGGAATTGGTAAAAAAACAATTCTCTTATATTGAAGTGGAGCTGGACCCAAATGCAGGCTATCGTAATGAAGATTATTGGGAAAAATATAGAGGAGACACATTATCCACCAGAGATAAAAGAACATATGAATATATGGATAGTGTTGGAGAAGCAGCAAATTTTGACAAAACCATTAAACAAGCCGAGACACTATTAACAGGGAAAATTCCTTGGGGAAAATTTGATATTCCATTAAATAAATTCTTTGGTTATAATAGCTACGAAGGATTTTGGCTGGGAGCAGGAATAAGAACGAATAAGAGATTGAGTACAAACTGGAATATAGGAATTTATGGAGCCTATGCTTTCAGGGCCCAAAAAGCCAAATATGGTATAGACGGTAATTTGCTTCTTTATAAACCTTGGGCATTGAGTATTTATGCCAAATATTCACTCGATTTTATTGAAGCGGCAGGGCAAAGCTTTTACGATAATCAACAAAATTTATTAAACCCCGATCATTTTAAAGACTATTTTATTTCCCGAGCAAATTATACTGATAGCAAAGAATTAGCTTTTCGATTCAGAACCCTCAGGTATATGCATGCCAGTATTGGTTTAGCTTCAGAGAATAAAGAAGCTGCTTATAATTACTACTATCTTGATAAATCTTCCAAAACGGGAGCTCCCAGTTTTACTTTTACAGAATTAAGGATAGGAATTCGTTATGCTTATAAAGAAAAATTCTTCGATAATAGTAGAATGTTGCTCTCTATGGGAACAAAATATCCCATCGTATGGTTCAATTATATACAAGGTTTTAAAAACTTTTTAGGAGGAGACTATAATTATAAACGATTCGATTTAAAAATACAAAAAACGTTTTACACTAAATATTTAGGTGAAACCAACATTACTCTAAATGGAGGAATTGTATTAGGAGAAGTTCCATATTCCAATCTGTACCGTGGACAGGGAAGTAATGGTGTTATTACAATGTATGCTCCAAATAGCTTTGGTAGTATGAGCTCAGCCGAATTTTTAAGCGATAGATATATTGCCGCTTTTTTAAGTCATAATTTTGGAAACCTACTTTACCAAGGTAAAAACTTCAAACCAGAATTAGTACTACTCACCAATATTGGTTTTGGTTGGATAGATTATCCCGAATACCATCACAATATAGAGTTTAAAGATATGAGTTTGGGATATTATGAAAGCGGCTTTTTAATCAACCGACTAGTAAGTATGAAAATTTATAATATAGGTATTGGAGCCACTTATAGATATGGCCCATATTCAAACAAGCTTTTCGAAGACAATTTATCCATAAAAATAAGTTTATCCTTTCCTTTTAAACCTAACTTTACTCCGGTGCAGTAATAAAAATAGCTAAAATATAGTCTTATAAATAAATTAGGCAAAATACTCTTTGCTTAAAGATTATTAAATCACAAAAAACTAACAAAAGTCTATATTAACCATTCCTGCTAATTTGCTCCAATTTTTCTCTATCTAAAATCGTGATATAGCCATTCTTGTCCTTCACAATTTTATCCTCCTTAAAGGATTTAAGAATCCGAACAACACTCATTGTACTCATATTGGTATATTCAGCTAATTCTCCTCTACTAAGCGAAGTATTGAAACTATCTGATTTAAAAACATGAGTACTTAAATTCAATATAGCTTCAGCCAGCCTACCATGAAGCTGTTTGTGATTATTACTAATCTGATAATCTAATAACAAACTATTTTGCCTATTTATAGATTGAACAATATCAACCGCAAAATCACCATTATCATGTAATAATGATTGAAAGCTTTCTATCTCTATACAACAAAGAGTGCAATCAGTCATGGCCACTACGGTAAATTGTGCCACTTTATCGGCAAACAAACTAGCTAAGCCAATCATTTCACCCGGAGTATTAAAAGCAACTATGCTATTTTGATCAATGCTATCAATTTCTCTATAAACTTTTGTAAGTCCTTTGCTTAAGTATAATATACCGCGAGTAAAAGAGCCCTGTTTCCGGATAGTTTCTCCTTTTTTATAGTTAATCTTAAGCTTAGAGCTCGATATTTCCATCAATTGTTTATCGGATAAAGTATTAAAACATCCCGCCCGAAATTTACATACAATACAGTGTGAAGCATTAGAATCTAAAGCCATGAATTTATTTTTTGGTCGTGCGAAAATACAAAAACTTAAGATATCATCTCTTTTTAATTCATCAGAAACATCACTTTATATCTTATAGTAAATCAATACCTTTAATACATTTTTTGATTTATATCAATTATTATCGCGTCATAGGAGTATGAAAAAAACAACAAAGGCGAGTCATTTTATAGCCTGATAATAGTATTTGCCTTATCCAATGTCCACATAAAACTAATTCCATTTAGCATCTAGTTTTCTAGATATTTAATCACTATGGTCTAAATTTGCTAACAGGAAAGGTAAAATAGTGTTAAACAATAATTATCACTAACAACCTGATTAACAAATTGTTTGAAATTGTTCAAATAATTTATCCTGCGAGTTCTTAAAAAAAATGCTTTTAAAAATAACAACATGAAGTTTAAAAACTACATTATTATGTTTATCACTCTGATGGGAACTTGGCTTTTGATTAATAATAGCCTAGCCACAGAGATTGTGATCAGCGGTTTAATTGTAAGCTCGCTTCTCCCCTTATTATTTTGCGGGAAATGCGACGTATTTACTAACTTAAATTTAAGCCCAAAAGCAATTTTGTACTCTATTCTTTTTCTTTTCACTTTTATTATAGAATTAATAAAAGCAAACTATGATGTTGCTCGTAGAGTAGTATCTCCAAGTTTACCTATTAATCCAGGTGTTGTAGAAGTGAAAACAAAACTTCAATCAAGAATTGCACGTGTAGTATTAGCAGATTCAATTACGCTGACACCAGGTACATTCACATTGGAAATTAAGGATGATTCCTTATTTATCCATTGGATTGATGTTCAGTCAACAGAAATTGAAGAAAGCACAAAATTAATTGTGGGGAAATTTGAAAAATATTTGGAGGTGATGTATGGCTAACACATTATTATTGGAAATTGCAATAGGGATAACCCTACTTAGCATGTTTATAAGCATGTACAGGTTTATCAAAGGGCCGCATAAAGTAGACAGGGTAATAACACTCGATGTATTGTCTATATCTAGTATAGCATTGATTAGTTTCATTGCGGCACTCACAAATAAGATGATTTATTTAGATGTAGCACTTGTCTATGGAATTTTAGGCTTTTTGGGTGTCATCATAGTAGCTAAATACCTAGAAAAAGGTTTATAAAATATAAAGAAAATGGATCAGGAATATTTAAATATTATAGGAGGTGTTGTGGCCATTATTGGTTCCATCATTCTATTTATAAGTTCCTTGGGATTGGTAAGAATGCCGGATGCATATAATAGAATACAAGTAGGAACAAAAGCTTCTACTATGGGAACTATTTTATCTGTAGCATCTTTATTCTTCTTTTACCCAGGATGGTTTGGAAAACTCATTGTATTGGTATTATTTGTACTTATTACCAATCCTGTATCGTCTCATGTTTTGGCTCGTGCTGCCTATCATATCAAAGTTCCTTTTAGCAAAAATACCATAGTAGATCAGCTAAAAGAAAAACAAGATAAAGATGATCGTAGCGCTCACTTGAGAAAAGTAAGAACAAAAAAACAAGGAGAATAGATATGTTGATAGCAATAGCAATAGTTTTAGGAATATTTATCATGATAGCCGGTTATATAGCCTTGCATCATGAAAAATTATCAGTGGGGATTATCTCTACAGGATTAGTAAGCTTATTTGCATCTATTCTGTTTTTACTATTGGCTGCACCAGATGTAGCCATGACCGAAGCAGCTATAGGTAGTGGGCTTACAACAGTTATCTTCTTTTATGTACTCAATAAAATAAGACAAAGAAATGGTTAAGAAATTTGTAATATTACTATTAGTTGCAGGAATGGGACTTATCTTTTTTAATATGTTCCAATCTTTTGAAAGCAACGGAAATCTCAGTCAGCTAGGTAATTATTATGCAAAGAATGGAGCAGCTGAAGTGGGTGCAGCCAACTTAGTAACAGCAATTGTGGTTACATATAGAGGGCTGGATACTTTAGGCGAGGTAAGTATATTATTTCTCACTGCTGCCATTATTAGCTTTGTATTGAAATTCCAAAGCGAAGAACTGGATGAAGACAGAGAAGTAAGAGCATCAAGTGAAGTACTCACCAGTGCAACACAAGTTTTTACTCCTATTATTATGATGGTAGGTATATACATATTTATCAACGGACATTTAACTCCTGGTGGAGGATTTCAAGGAGGTGCTGTAATTGCATCCGCTGTTGTACTCATGTTCATGTCCAATCCCAAATTCAAAGTTAACCATACCATTATTTCTGCTGTAGAGTCTTTCTCAGGAATAGGCTTTATAGTCATAGGAATTATTGGAATATTAGCTGCTGGGGGTTTCCTTGACAATAGAATTATGTCATTGGGAACATTTGGAACACTTATAAGCGCAGGCGCTATACCACTCATCTATATCTTTATAGGACTAAAAGTGGGTGCTGAATTATCAAACATCATTGGGACTCTGTCTCATGCTCAAAAAGAAAAAAAATAAGTTATGGAATATATAATCATTTCGATAGGCTTTGCATTGACTCTCTTGGGATTATACGGTATTATGTACCTAAGAAATTTGATGAGGATTGTTATAGCATTCACCCTATTCGACACAGGTATTAATATAGTAATGGTGAGTGTTGGATATATCCGCAACGCTTCAGCACCTATATTAGATGCCATACCTGCAGCTGGTAGTACACCAAACATTGTTGATCCTGTGCCTCAGGCATTGGTATTAACAGCCATTGTTATTGGATTAGGAGTTTCTGCATTAATGCTTACCTATGTACTTAAGCTACACCAAGACAAAAAATCATTGGATATCAACAATTTTAAAGATCTAAAATGGTAGGACCAATATATATTATAGCAATTGCCCTCGGCCTGGCTTTTACAATGGGTTTATTTGGTAAATCCCTAAAAAGTATAACAGGAGCCTTATTAATGGCTGGCTTGGCTGCCATGACCTTTATTTCAGGTCAATGGCTATGGAGTTTCATTAACAACTCAGCAACTACAGTACAAATTTTTACTGCAGGTTTCACTCCCCCTTATTCCATTAATTTACAAATGGGAAAAGAAGAAGCTTTCTTTACTTTCATCATTAATGTAGCCGGTTTACTAAGTGGATTGTATTTATTTAATACTCTCAACAAAAAAGGAAGCAACGCCATGTTGGTATTCTTGGTATTTGTCATGAGCATGAACGTAACTGTTATGACTCGCGATATGTTCAACTTATTTGTTTTTCTAGAAGTTGGAAGTATTGCCTTATCAGGATTAATCTTACTTGTGAGTAAAAAGGAAGCTTTTCAAGCTGGTATTAAATATTTAATTGCAACAGGTATTATCTCCGGAATTTTACTTCTTGGAATTATCTTTGCTTACCATTTTAGTGGTTCTTTAAATATTGACGATATGGCACAAGCACACCTTGGCTTATCTAAAGTAAGCGCCATAGCAGCATTTTTAGTACTAGTAGCTTTTGTTTTAGAATTAAAACCTTTTCCTGCCAATGGTTGGGGAATAGATGTATATACTGCTGCTCACCCAGGAATTGGTGCCATGGTATCTGCAGGCATAGCATCTGCAGGTGTATTTATTCTCTACAAAATAATGCCTATTGCCGGAGAGGCTTGGTATTATTATATCGCCTTAGTAGGTGCTTTTACTTTCATTGGATCTAATTTAGTAGGTACTCGTCAAAACAAACCTAACCGACTACTAGGATATTCTTCTATCGGTCAAGTAGGATTATTAATGACAGTACTTGGACTTCAAGAATATTTAGGCGACAAAACAAGTTTCATAGTATTTGGATTATTAATCAGCCATTACGCCGCTAAAGCAGGATTATTCTGGATTTCTGGTATCATTAATGCAAAAGATATAAAAGGTTGGGCAGCATTAAGAAAAAGTCCTTTCCTATTATTCATCTTTGGAACTTTCCTTTTTGCTTTATTAGGATTTCCACCATTCCCTTCTTTCTTTAGTAAATGGGAATTAATTATGACCCTTAGTGCGCAAGGACAAACAACTTGGGTTATCATAATATTGGTAGGTAGCTTTATTGAAGGAATTTATTTATTCCGTTGGTTAGGTTACGCTATAAAACTTGATCATAGCACTTTACCTAGTTTTAAAATTGCTTGGAATAAATTGGTTCCAGTTTGGATTATGGCTATGGTTTTATATTTAGTAGGCGTTTATGTAACTCCAATGGTAGAATATGGAGCTTATATTAATTATATCCCATTATTATTTGTACTCGCTTTATTTGCATTAGACTTTTTACCTATCATAATCAAGAATACCGTATCTATAGCAGGCATTATTTGGTATATGATTGATCTTTGGCCTAGACTTGAGGATGATTTGATGCGTCAGATTTTTGCAGGTATATTCTTAGGAGGTGCAGTATTAACACTAGTAGCCGGTTATGCCAAAAAAGGAACTCGTAAAGGTTTTTATCCAATGGCATTATTGATGTTTGCAGGTTTAGTAGGAATTATAGAAGCTAATGGTATGCTTGATTTCTTCTTCAGTTGGGAAATCATGACAGTAGGCTCTTACTTCCTTATAATTCGTGGAAAAAGATCAATGCCACACGCTTATAGCTATATCTTATTCTCTGTTGCCGGCGCATATGCCATTATCATGGGTTTTGGATTAGCTTATGCCAGCGAGCTAAACCCGGGTTTGGAAGCTTTAGGCAAAATACTAATAATGCCCACTCTTGCCTACTCTTTACTGGCAGTTGGGTTTATGACCAAAACTGCTTCATTGGGTTTACATATTTGGCTACCTGGAGCACACGGTGAAGCTGAATCAGATGTATCACCAATGGTATCAGCTATTTTACTAAAAGCCGGTGTTTTTGGGCTCATGCTTCTATTTCTCTACATTGGCCCAGATAATCCAAATGCCACAAACATGCTTTATGTTTTGGGATGGGTTGGTGCATTAACTACTTTAGTAGGAAACTTAGCAGCTGCTTTTCAAGAAGACGCCAAACGTTTGCTGGCATATTCAAGTATTGCACAGTTAGGTTATATACTATTTGCTATCACTATCATGACACAAATGGGATGGTTAGCAGGTTTTACATATACCATCAATCACTTCTTTTTTAAATCTATCCTCTTCCTTGTTATTGGTGGAATAGTAGTTAAATTAGGAACTCATAATATGTACGAAATGGGCGGTATGATTAAAAAAATGCCTTTCTCATTTATAGCAGTATTAATTTCTATCATTGTAATTGGTGGAATTCCACCATTATCAGGCTTTGCAGGAAAATGGCTATTCTATAATGCAATCATTGAAAAAGGTTGGTATTTCCAAGGTGCTATTATATTCTTTGCAGGCATCATCGCTTTCCTTTATTTATACAAACTTATTCATTCCGTTTTCCTAGGTCAGCTTAAAGATAATCACAGAAATATGACAGAAATAAGTGCCTGGATATTAATTCCAACATATATTTTAATAATAGGAATCATGATATTCTCAGCCTACCCACAATACTTCTTACAACCAATTGGTGATATGTTAGCTCCTTACTTTAATGCCCAAAACTTATCTTGGAACGGAAGCAAAGCATATACAACTCTAGGTTATTGGGATGGTACAACAGTAATGACAGTTATAGGCAGTGCATTTGTACTCGTATTAGGATGGTTAATGATTATGAGTTCTAAAGCTCAGAAAGTAAAACAATTCAATATTGTTTTTGCTGCTGAAAGACCATTTAAACCAGAAACAACACATGTAAGTTATAATATATATGCTGGCTATAAAAAAGCCATAGGATTTTTAGTTGCTCCCGGTATTACAAATTTCTGGGACACTGTTAGTCAAATGGTTTTAGATTTAGCTGGTTGGCTAAGAAGAATTTACAGCGGTAGTATTCAGAACTACACCTTGCATGTTATTTTATTTATCGTAGTGTTTTACTTGATTATTATAGGAGGATTATAAAAATGGATTATAGTTTAACAAAATTTCTTTGGACACTGCTTGGCTTGTTCATCACTTTAAACTGGGGCATGCTCATGAGTTCAACCATGAGAAGAATAGGTGCTCGTGTAGCAGGAAGATATGGTATTCCTTGGTATCAACCCTGGATAGACCTCACTAAATTATACTCAATGCGTTCGCAGCTTACACATGGAACCATGTTCTATATAGGCCCTGTATTCCGCTTAATGGGTGGTGTTGGTATGTTCTTATTTATGCCCATGATATTTGGATGCGATTTATGGTCAAACTACTCCTTTTCAGGGGATTTAATCCTGATTCTTTACTTCCAGTTTTTTGGCATGTTAGGTATGGCACTGGGAGCAAGCGAAGGAGGACAACCTTATTCTGCAATAGGTATTAGCCGTGGCTTATCACAGTTTACAACTGTTGAAGTTCCAATGACCTTAGCAGTTATTTCACTGGCAATACAATATCATACTCTTTCAATATCCGATATTGTAGCAGCTCAACAAGGTGGCTTTATGAATTGGACTATTATGACTAACCCATTTGCAACCATAGCAGCAATGTTATCTTTACTGGGTGCTTTTGGCCACAGTCCATTTAACTTGGTAAAAGCACCAAACGAAATTCCTATAGGTCCTCCCACAGAGTATCATGGAACATTTTTAGGTGTATTAAGAACTAATGGTGCCATTTTACACGTAGCTGAGGCTGCCTTATTTATGAACCTATTTTTTGGCGGTGCCGGAAACTGGTTCGAACTAATTATAAAAACATTCCTTATCTATTTCTGGTCGGTATTTGTTGGAACAGTATTCCCAAGATTCAGAATAGAGCAAAGTGTGGTTTGGTTCCTAAAATGGCCTACTATCCTGGGAATTATTGCAATCATTATTTATATGTAAGTCATGGAAAAAGATTTCGATAAAAAAGCACTAACAGATATGTACAAGGATAAATTCCTTGCACCTGAAAATGAAAAACGTCAGGTAACTGCACCCGATGGAAGCATTATAGAAATTGATCCTTTGGATGATTATTTCTGTCAGGAGAGACCCAAAGAACTTAAACCACGAAAAGGTGCTGTGGAGAAGTTCTTAAATTGGGCCCGTGCAGAAAGCCTTTGGGTATTAGGATTTGGAACCGGTTGTGGTAGTATTGAGATACCACCATTAGTAACTCCTCGCTTCGATATGTTCCGTTATGGAGTTCAAATGCGACCTACTCCTCGCCAATCCAATGTCTTTATTATTTCTGGTTACTTATCAGTTAAAACACTCAAAAGAGCTATCAGAAGTTACGAGCAAATGCCAAGTCCCAAATACATCATCGGTTTAGGAAGTTGTACTATAAACGGAGGAATGTACTGGGATAGTTATAATACCATCAACAGACTGGATCATTATTTACCAGTAGATGTATACATTGCCGGCTGCATGCCACGCCCTGAAGCCCTGTTAGCAGGATTTGGTAAGCTAAAAGAACTTATTAAAGAGGGCAAGGGAGAAAAAGCCAATGAATATGCCCGTAATTTCGACTGGTACAAAGCAAATCAGAAGAAGATTATTAAGGATTGGAATATGCCAGATTTTAACTGGTAAAATCAATTAATTATTGACAATATTTTAGAAATCATGATAGATTTATTAAAAGATATAGAAAATAGGTTTCAAACTTTTGACACTGTTCATCAACAAAAGCGTCAAGCTTTTACAACAGTAGATAAAGGAAGAGCAATCGCTTTGGTCACCTGGTTGAAAGAAAACTCGGGCTTTACCACCCTAACACTTCTCACAGCTGTAGATTGGATTGAAGATGGTGTTTTTCAGTTAACCTACCTATTGAACAATCCTGATAAAGGATTTGAATTAGGAATAAGAGTAATGATAGACCGAGAAGAAGCCACCATGGAATCATCTCATCATTTATGGAAAAACATGATGACCTATCAAAGAGAGTTAAAAGAAATGTTTGGAATTGATTTTCCGGGCAGCCCAAGGTTAAATGAAAGTTTTATACTTGAGGGTTGGGATGATATCCCTCCTTATAGAAGAGATTTTGATACCAAGGAATACTCTACTACTACCTACTTCCCTCGTCCGGGAAGAAAAACAAACGATCCTACAGAGTATATGAAATCGAAGATGTATCCAAACACATAAGGAGAAGAAAGATGGATTTAAAAAATATGTTTCAAATGAAAGCTGACCGTAGCTCCTATATGGAAGATGGTCAAGATGGAAAACTGATCACAGATCTGGATTCTCATAAACTATTAAAAATATGGCAAGGACCGCAGCACCCTGGTGTTACAGGAAATATGTCATTAGAACTGACAGTAAACGGCGACGAAATAGTGGAATCAAAAACCCACGTAGGATATCTTCACCGCGGTTTTGAAAAACTGATGGAAAGAAGAAAATTCATCCAGTGTTTCCCAACCTGTATTCGCATGTGTGTTGCCGAACCGGATCCAAATGAGTATATACTTTCCGCTTGTATTGAAAACTTATCTGGAATAGAAGTGCCAGAAATGGCTCAGTGGCTTCGTACATTAGCATTGGAAATGGCACGATTACAAGTATTATTGCGTGGTGTTCCGGGACAAGCAGGTACATTTGCCCTTGGTTTAGGTTATCAATGGGGAAACTATATTCGTGACCTGATATTAGATAGATTTGAAGAACTAACAGGTGGTCGTGTTTACCATATGTATATTCTCCCGGGTGGTGTTCGTGGACTACTTCCTGACGGTTTTAAACAAAGAATGGAAGACAATCTTAAACTTGTTGACGAGTTTTTGGTGAATATCAACGACTTAATGTATAATAACAGTGTATTTAAAAAAAGAGCTAAAGGTTTAGCTGTTATTCCTGTTGATTGGGTGGATAAATATGGGGTTTACGGACCAGCTGCTCGTGCAGCAGGTATTATGAGAGACACTCGTAAAACTCACCCCTACCTCAAATATGCAGAACTTGATTTTGAACCATTTACTACAACTGATTCTGATGTTTATGCACGTTCTGTTGTGCGTTGGAACGATTTAAAAATGACAGTAGATTTAATCCGTCAGATCATGGCAAAAATGCCAGACAAGGGTGAAATAAAAGCACCAACTCCAAATGTAATGCATTGGCAAATTCCTAAAGGAGAAACCTACATGAAATGTGAAAGCTCTCGAGGAGAATACGGTATGTATATGGTTACCGATGGCAGCGAAATGCCAAGAAGAGTTAATCTTAAAGGACCTAGCTATACTCATGCCAACGCTTTATTAGACAAATTACTTGTAAACGCAAATATTGCAGATACTGCCGCTATCATGGTTTCATTGGCAACTTGTCCTCCTGAAATTGAAAGATAGTTTTTGTATAACATTCAAAAAGAATTAAAATGAGTTTAAAAGATATATTAACACCATTTACCGCTTGGAAAAGAGTAGCCAAAGATCCGGTTACTGTGAAAGATCCTTTTAATGACCGTCCGGGCGCCGACAGATACCGTGGTTTCCATAAAAATGATGTGGATGTTTGTATAGGTTGTGGTACTTGTGAAGAAATTTGTGAAAACGAAGCTATTGACCTTGTTCCTTATACCGACCCTAAAGATGGTGACAGTGGATTGCGTCCGCGAGTAGATTACGGACGTTGCTGCTGGTGCGCTCTTTGTGTAGATGTTTGCACTACCAATTCATTGGTACTCTCAAACGAATATACTTGGATTGCCGTTGATCCTGAAGAATACAGATATACTCCAGGAGTAGACAAAAAAGCTTGGGATGATAACGAAAAAGGTTGGAAAAAACCCGAAGGTAATTATGAGTTCTATAATCTCAAAAGAGAAGACATGGAACACCTGCATCCTGAAGACAGAAGCTCTTCCTTTGTAGAAATGGTTAAAGGCTATTCAAAAGAACAAGCCCAAGCAGAAGCCGATCGTTGCGTAGAATGTGGTATTTGTGTAGCCACCTGCCCAGCTCATATGGGTATTCCTGAATATATTAAAGCTGTTAGACATGATGATATGGAAGAAGGCTTACGTGTTCTTTATGAAACCAACCCATTACCTGAAATCTGCGGGCGTATTTGCACACATAAATGCGAAACCGTTTGTTCTATTGGCCATAAAGGAGATCCTCTTTCTATACGTTGGTTAAAAAGATATATTGCCGATAACGTTGAGTCTGAGAAATATAAAGAAATACTAAATACAGTCGATCTTGATAATAAAGATAAGAAAGTTGCTATCATAGGTTCAGGCCCTTCAGGACTTTCTGCCGCACACTATCTTTCTCTCATGGGTTATTCTTGTACCATTTTTGAACAGTACGACAAAGCCGGTGGTATGATGCGTTATGGTATCCCTGAATATCGCCTACCTTATGACTCCATTGATAAAGATATTGATTATATCCTTTCACTAGGTGTAGAAATAAAATACAATACTCGAATTGGTAAAGACATTACTCTAGACCAATTAGGTAAAGATTTTGATGCTGTTTTCTCAGGTACCGGATTGCATTTAGGTAGAGGAACTGGAATTGATGGAAGTGATAATGAACATGTTTATTTCTCTACAGATTTATTACGCCAAATTACTGCTGGTGATGAAATTGAAGTTGCCGAAAAAATTGTTGTAATTGGGGGTGGTAATGTGGCAATGGATATCACTCGTTCTTTAGCCCGTATGCAAAATAAAAAATATGGTAAAGTGGACATTATTGCTACTTCACTTGAAAGAGAAGAAAATATGCCTGCCGATCGTGAAGAAGTTGTAGAAGCTAGAGAAGAAGGAGCCACCGTTAATCCAGGTTGGGCACCTCAATCTATTGAAATTAAAGATGGTGTTCCTACTGGCCTTAATGTAGTTCAGTGTAAATCACTATTCGATGATACTGGTAGATTTAATCCTCAATGTAATATGGATAACAAGCGTTTCTTTGAAGGAACAATGATTGTACAGTCTATAGGACAAGGAATGGATTTAACTTATGTTTCAGAAGAGTTCAAGAAAAATCTGGAGTTTGGACCTCGTGGAAGAGTTCAAACTAATCAACATTTACAAACTGGTGTGAATTGGTTCTTTATGGGTGGTGATATTATTGTTGGACCTGATGTTATTCATGGTATTGCCGACGGTCATAGAGCGGCTATTGGTATCGATAACTTTATTCAAGGTATCAATTTTGAACCAGCAAAATAATAACTGCTAAAGACACTTTTATTGATAAAAATACAAGGGTGGTTATTAATCACCACCCTTAAAAAAAACAGAATCAATAAATACGTTAATTGAATGAAGAAAGTAAAAAGTACATTTTGGAGATCATTTTTATTTATTAAATAAATTAAACATGACTAATATTGGCACAAAATATCTAGGACTTGATTTAAAAAGTCCCATTATCGTAGGAAGTTCTCCGTTAACAGATAATGTAGATAGCATAGTACAATTGGCCAATGCAGGTGCCGGAGCAGTTGTACTTAAATCTCTATTCGAAGAGCAAATACATATGGATGTTGATGCACTACGTATTAATAATATGCATGATTCATTTTCAGATGCCGAGAATTATTTTAGCTTTTTTATTCGAGAAAAAAACCTAAGCGACTATTTGCAACTTATTAAAGAAAGTAAACAAAAAGTTGATATCCCCATTATTGCAAGCATCAATTGCAAAAACTATGGGGAGTGGGTAAGTTTTGCACAAAAAATTGAAGATGCCGGTGCCGATGCTCTTGAGATTAATATTTTCAATATCCCTGCTGATCAAAAGTATACAGGTGTTGACTACGAAAGAGTATATTTTGATATTGTGCAAGAGCTTACAAAAAAAGTGAGTATTCCTATAGCAATAAAAATTTCACCATACTTCTCGGGTCTAGCTAATTTTATTACCCGCCTCTCCTATTCTAATATAGATGGCATTGTTTTATTCAATCGTTTCTACGAACCCGATGTTGATATTAATAGCTTTGAAATAAAAAGTAAATCATTCCATAGCTTAGACTCCGATAATAGCCAAGTTATTCGCTGGATGGGAATTTTATCACCACTGGTAAAATGCGACTTGTGCTCGTCTACGGGAATTACATCTAGCGAAACCCTCATTAAAAATCTTCTAGTTGGTGCTAAAGCAGGAATGGTAGTTTCACAAATACTCAAAGATGGCCCCTCATTAATTACAAAAATGAATACATTCTTAGAAAAATGGATGGTTAAACATCATTTTAATACAACTAAAGATTTTATTGGTAAATTGAGCCAAAAAAACATTAATAAACCTATCATCTTTGAAAGAACGCAGTTTATGCGCTATTTTCATGATGCCGATTTTGTAAATAAATAAAAACCTAATACTTTATATTATGTTAGTTTCAGAAATAGTAAATAGAAAAGGAAAAAGTGTAACAACCGTATCAGAAGAGTCAATTGTTTTTGATACAGTGAAAAAGCTTGATGATACCAGAAATGGTGCCATGTTAGTAACTAATAGCAAAGATGAACTAGTAGGAATTATCTCTGAACGTGACATCCTCTATAAATGCTATAATTCAGGCGTATCCCTAAAAGAAAATGTTGTTAAAAATTTAATGACATCAGCTGAGAAAATGATTGTTGGGAAAATGGATGATACTGCAATATATCTCATGCATGCAATGATTGACAAAGGGATTCGCCATATTCCTATATTGGAAGATGAAGAAATTGTAAGCATTATTTCTATTGAAGATGTTTTAAGAGCCGTCTTGGAAACAACTGAATCCGAAGCCAAACTTCTTCGTGAATATATTAAAAATCCGTTTGGAGTACATACTTATAAGTAGGAGTACTTGGAGTACTTGGAGTACTTGGAGTACTTGGAGTACTTGGAGTACTTGGAGTACTTGGAGTGCTTGGAGTACTTGGAGTGCTTGGAGTGCTTGGAGTGCTTGGAGTGCCTTTATAAAGCTGATTGAAGTATTAAAAAGATATTGGAGCATGTCTCGTTTGCTCTAATTGTTGACTGAAAATTTGAATTTTACAAAACCTTTCTGCTTTTTTGCTGAAGGGTTTTGTTTTTTATCGTTCTTAGGATTTTTGCTAAAGAAATTTACAATATGAATTCCAAAAACAGAACTAATTCAAGTATTTATTAGGTTTAAAATCAATTCCTTTTCTTATTAAATAAGCATGGTATGCGCTAGGAATATCATGAGTCCACTTATCTAAAATTAAGGTGATTAAAATTCTGTCAACATGAGAAACCAATCCTTACAATAAGTTAAAACATGAGAATACATGACAAAAGCAAATAATACTTTCGTAAATATTTTATAAACGTCAGTCTTGTTTGTAAATTAATTATATATTTGTCCATTGACAAAAGAACATAATATATTCAAATAAATAATTTCATCAATCGTTAAATTATCCATTATGAAAAAAATTTCCTTATTAGTAGCCATTTGCTTTACAATATTCACTAGCATAATGGCTCAAACATTGGTATCTACTGATGTTCTGGCAAAAAATACTGTGCTTGAAGAGTTTACAGGAATACACTGCCAATATTGTCCTGAAGGGCATGCTATTGCACAACAGATAGCAGATGAAAATCCAGGACGAGTTGTATTAATCAATATCCATCAAGGTGGATATGCTAACCCAGGCTCAGGAGAACCGGATTTTAGAACAGAATTTGGTGATGCCATAGCCGGGCAAACCGGGCTATCGGGTTATCCATCCGGTACTGTAAACAGACATTTATTTAATGGCTCCAATATAACTGCTTTAGGACGTAGCGCTTGG
>Ga0256826_1000836_pt1 | contig 19172 bp, 18 predicted proteins | sample CV79metaG_FD_185975 | JGI IMG/M metagenome (GOLD analysis project Ga0256826, IMG submission 185975) | Hydrothermal vent microbial communities from East Pacific Rise, Pacific Ocean - CV79 | ecosystem: Environmental > Aquatic > Marine > Hydrothermal vents | place: Pacific Ocean: East Pacific Rise...
CAATAAGTGCATGACCACCATAAACAGTGTCCGTTGTTGACTCTCCAACGCCTGAAGAAGCATAGACATAAGCACCCATACATCTGGCACTTTGTGTTCGGACTAATTCTTCACGATACTCTGCCTTACCAATGAGTTCATTACTCGCACTAAGGTTAAAGATGACATTTGCACCATTAATTGACATCTGATTAGAAGGAGGAGTAACAGCCCAAAGGTCTTCACAAATCTCAATACCAAAAAGCATCTCACCTTCACCTTTAAAAAGTAAGTCTGTTCCAAAAGGAATCTCTTTTTCAAAAAGTCTAACTGTACTGTTAACTATATTTATACCCGAGACAAATTGACGTTTTTCATAAAACTCTTTTTTATTAGGCAAATAACTTTTAGGAACAATACCCAATACTTCTCCATATTGTAAAACAACTGCACAATTGTAAAGTCTGTTATTATGCAGAACAACCAATCCTAAAATAGCAATGGTAGAAAGTGTTTCACTTACTGTAAGTAAAGAGACTAAGGCATCATTTTGTTTTTTGAGAAGTGTTTGGTTAAAAAAAAGGTCAGAAGCTGTATAACCTGTTAAAGTTAACTCTGGAAAGACAACAATTGCAACATCTTGATGATAAGCTTGATTTAGTAGTTTTAGTATTTCAATGGCATTGTTTTCTGGGTTTGCGACAACTGTTTTGTTAACAGCAGCAGCTACTCTATGGAATCCGTACATAATGAATAATCCTTATATTATATAAACCCTATATTGTAACTAAAAATCAGTAATGGGTCTATTGAATAGAATAAACTTTATTCAAGTATTTAATCTTATTTGTTGAAAGAATTTTTATACGATTCCATAATAATTTGGTATAAAGTTTACCATTATTTATGGTATATTTTCCTTTTTTAGGAAAGGCTTTACCCCAAGATTGTTTTTGCTTTAAAATTGTTAAAAGTTTAGATGATTTCATTTCACGAACAGTTAATTTGTCTGTTTTATTTGTGAATAAATGATAGTATGTTCCACCTTTTGTTAGAAGGAAAAAATGATATGAATCACCAATTCTATCTGAACGATATACTTTATTAAAAGTTGGTTGCGCACCAACAATTTCTTCGGCATTTAACGTAACATTTGATAATAATATATAGAAACTTAATAGCTTCAATGTTAATAGTAATCTTTTCATACATCAAGTATAACACAGAAGTTTTCTTAAGTAAGCCTAAAATTTAAAAATAATTAATATTTTTTAAATATCCTGTTATTAATGGTTAAACTCTATTCTTCATTAACTTCAGCATATATATGAAGAGATAAAAAAGAACACTATCTAACAATTATGGCAATTTAGCTAAGTTCAGGTGCTGGTGCTCCAAAGTAAAAACCTTGAGAATAATCTGCCCCTAACTCTTTTACAATTTCATATACCTCTTCATTGTGTACATACTCTGTAATGGTCTTTCTACCTAGTTTTTTAGAGAAAGAGATGATGGCTTCTGTAATAATTCTAGCATTTTTATCTTCTGCAATATTTTTAATAAGTGTTCCATCTATTTTAATATAGTCAGCGTCAATATTAAGAATATGTTCAAAGTTGGCATAACCTGAACCAAAGTCATCTATGGCAATTTTAACTCCATACTGTTTAATATGCTGAATAAAATCATTAATAATCTTATAGTCATTTACCTCTTCTGACTCTGTAATTTCAAAAATAACCCTATTTGAATTTGGATAATTTTCTAACTTCTTATAAATAAAACTGGTTGTACTTTTAGAAAGAATATCATCGATGGTTAAATTAATTGAAAATTCAAATTCTGGTAAATTTTCAAATGTTTTAAATGCTTTGTCAATGACTATCTGTGTAACCTGTGGATAAAGCTTTGCTTTTTGAGCAATTTCTAAAAAAGTCCAAGTTGGTACAGGATGTCCATCTCTGTCTAACATTCTAACCAAGGTTTCATACTTAACAATTTTTCTTGTTTTGTTTTCTAAAATAGGCTGATAATACGTCGTTATTCTATCTTCATCAATTGCCTCTTTAATCTTTTTAATCCACTCAATATTTTTAGCATAATCATCACTCTTACGCATGGTATGGTCAAAGATTAAAAACTTTTTATGTGCCAGTTGTGCCTTTTTTCGTGCAATGTTTGCATATACAATTAACTTTTGATAATTGTCATGTGCATAATAGGTAGCAATACCACTTGTAACAGAGATGCTAATACGATTTTGATTTTTTAAATTAATATTGGAAATATCATTTTCAATATTTAATAAAAGGTCTTTAAAAAACTCTTTAAAGTTTTTATGAGACAAAGACTCCTCTTCAAAAAGTAAAATAAACTGATCGGCTTGTAATTTATAAAGATTAAAGTTCTGCTTTTTTTGAAGTTTTGTTAACGTATCCACTAAACTTAACAGTACTGAGTCTCCAATGCTAGAACCATAGAAATCATTAAAACCTGAGAAGTCATCAATGTTCAAGTAAAAAATAATTGGCTTAATGGCTACTTTTAAATCAACAAGCAGTTGATTTCTATTTGGAAGACCTGTCAACAAGTCAGTACGTTGTTTTTGAATCTCCTCTTTACTTTTTTCAAGTTCAGTAATATCATGTCTTACAGCAACATACTCTAAAATATTGTCATCACTGTCTAAAATAGGGAGTATGGTTGCATTAACAATGTAAGCAGAACCATCTTTATTTTTATTTTTTAAAGTGCCTTTCCAGATTTTTTTAGCCTGTATGGTTTTCCACATATTTTCAAAAACATTTTTAGAATTATCTTCATGTCTAATAATATTATGTGAACGTCCAATTAACTCTTTCTCTGTATATCCAGAAACTTCACAAAACATTTTATTGACATAAGTAATAATACCTTTTGTATCCGTTTTAGAAACAATACTACTTTTATCAATGGCTGCTTTATATCCATTTAAAAACGCAATATTTTCACTTAATTTTTCACTCATTGTATTAAAGGCTAAAAGTGCATCACCAATTTCATCTGGTCTGTCAACTTCCAATTTAATTTTTGTCTGACCTGCTGAAATCATTTCAGATGCTGTTTGCAATTTTTTTAAGTTTCCTGTAATTGACTGATAAAAAGCAATAAAAATATAAAAAGCAATAAAAACAATAAGTAGAAAAATCATCAAAAGTGACCAAAGATTATTACTTGTATTAGACATTAACTCATTAACAGTATCTCTATAGGTATAGCTAAAAAGTTCATAAAGCATCTCCTGAGACTCAATTGCCCCTTCTACTACTTTTTTAAAAGCATTACTATGTAAAAGATTCGTTCCATTACCTACAATACTTTCATCTAATATTTGCAGTAATGATTCAAGTTTATAAGTAACATCTGTTGTCTGCTCTTCAAGAGCATGATAATTACTCAAATGTCCCAAAAGCTCATTCTCTTGTAAATTAAGCTGTAAACTACTTAAATCTGTTTGCAGTGAATAGAGTATCAGTTTTTGCTCTTTTAAAATCTGCTTATTATTTAACATATCAGAAGAGGCATCTTTGAGTTGTCGTGTATAGTCATAAAGACGTATTAACTTACCTTGTAGCATATCTGCCAAATAATTAATTCTTAAATCTTTACTTGAAGAGAAAGTGGTTACTTCTGAAATGTCTCGTATGGTACTAAGCAGTTTATTCACAATTCTACCATGGGTTTCAAAAACTCTTTTACTGGAAGTTGTCTCATCAAATTTTTTGTATTTAATAATTTCAAAAAGTGCTACAGCTCTTGCAAAGTTTTGATTTGAATTTAAAACTTTAAGATGCTCTTGGTCGTAATCCATAATAGTCATTTTTTGTTTGTAAAAAATTTGTTCTTTACCGTCAAGCGCATCAATGACATCTTCTCTCTCTTCAGTCTTAAGATTTGTTGACAAGAATTCCAAAGAGCGTGTTCGATGTACCTGTACTGTTCGGATGAAACTATTAATCGTTTCAATGTATTGTAACCCTACCAATTGTTTATGATAACGGTTGTTTTTTTTAAAATTGTCCGTAAACAATGTTCTTGATGGGAAAAGTAGAAGTACAAAAAGTAAAAAAATGGATGCAATAATTTTTGTTTTGAATGGGAGTTTATTCATGACATAAAGTGCTGGTTGTAAAAGTGTTTTAAATGACATGAACATCCTTCCTTTGATAGTAGAAATATTATAACATAAAAATTAATAGAAATTAATATTTTTTTTTAATATTTACTATATTTATTAAAGAAAGTGAGGTTTTTTCTCACTTCATGGTCAAGAAGTGAGAAATTACGTACCTATTTTATTGCTTTATGCCTTTTGAGCCACTACTTCAATAGAGATAATGTCATCTTCTTGTGCAATACTATCTAGTACTGCAAAACTTTCAGCATCGTCAAGTTCAATTGCACCATATACTGTATGAACACCATCTAAGTGTGGTGTTGGCACAAAAGTAATGAAAAATTGACTTCCACCAGTGTTTGGTCCAGCGTGTGCCATTGAAAGTGTTCCTCTTCTGTGTGGCTCGTGGCTTGTGTCTGTTTCACAGTCAATTGACCACTCTGGTCCACCTGTTCCTGGCATTCCTCTAGCACCTTCAGCAGTGTTAGGACAACCACCTTGAGCCATAAATCCATCAATTACTCTGTGGAACTTTAAACCATTGTAAAAACCTGTCTCTGCTAAGTGTGCAAGGTTTGCTACGGTGTTTGGTGCATCTTCTGTGTAAAGTTTAATCCAAATTGTTCCCTTTGAAGTGTTAAACTTTGCGTAATTGTAAGTATCTAAAACATCTTGTGCTATATCATATCTTTTTGACATGTTAATCCTTATTTTGTATATTTTCGCTAGAATTATACCCATAAAAAATAAGAGGTAAAATATGGAATTATGTGTCGCACTGGATTTACCATCAGCAGAAGAAAATTTAGCATTAGCAGGGTCATTAAAGTCTCACAACATATGGATGAAAGTTGGGTTCAGAGCTTACATTAGAGATGGAAAGCCTTTTATAGAATCCCTTAAAAAAATTAACCCTAACTTTAAAATATTTTTAGACTTAAAACTTTATGACATTCCAAATACCATGGCAGATGCAGCAGAAGAGATTGCAAAACTAGGCGTAGACATGTTTAACATTCATGCTTCAGCTGGAAAAGTTGCCATGAAAACGGTTATGGATAGACTCTCTAGCTATGAAAACCGTCCATTGGTTTTGGCTGTTACAGCTCTAACCTCTTTTGACGAAGAAAATTTTTCTCTTATATATGAAAAGAGCATTAACGAAAAAGCAGAACAGTTTGCAAAGCTCTCATACGAAAATGGCTTAGATGGTGTGGTCTGTTCAACCTTTGAAAGTAAAGCCATTAAAAATGTAACTTCATCAGAGTTCTTAACCCTCTGCCCTGGTATAAGACCTTTCGGAGAAGACGCAGGAGACCAACAAAGAGTTGCTACTTTAGAGTTAGCAAAAGAAGAAGGAGTTGACTTCCCTGTTATTGGTCGTCCTATTTACAGAGATGAAAACCCTAGTGCTAAAGTTGAAAAGATTTTGGAGAAGATGTAGTTTAAACTACATCTCCATCCACACACGAAAGTCTACTGTCCTTCTCGAACACAACGGACATAATGATTAAAATTCTTATTCTTAAAACTATAAAGATCATATCCAAAACCCATTACCCATGCAGAATTATTAAATTTAACATAAGAAGTAGACGACCAATAATCTTTATCTGTATAGTCCTCAGGTATATTATTCAAAATAGGAACCACATTATTAAAACCTAGTCTTATACCTAAATTACTTTTTATACTCTTTAATTCATTTATATTCGGTAATCGCCAATCATCATAACCTCCTAAAGAGAAAGCTTCACAGTAATCAATGGCTTCTGTCCAGTTTGAATATTTGATATTATCTCCATTACTACTATAATCATCTTGCCAATCTAAACCTGTTTTGCTATCATGAACGATACCCACACCTTGACTCCATAGCATACTAAATCCTATCATAATCAAAAAAATTGTTCTCATAATCATACTCCATATTTTTATTTACTGTTCTAATGTCAAAATTAATACTACTGTCCAGTTCTAACACAACGAATATAGGCACTATCACCCATAAAATCTCTATAAATCATACCATCTGTAAAGTCAATAACTTGAACAAGTGCATCTTCCCCATGAAAGCTGGTACTTGTATTTGACCAATAATGTTCATCGTTTTTATTTTGAAAAGTTACATCAATTGCTGGACTGCTTGTTCCATAATCAATAATACCTTCTAACTCTATAAATGTTGGCAATCGCCAATCAGTATAACCACCCATAGATAATTCATTACAATAGGTAGTAGCTGTATCTCCTGAAGTATCTGTATATGGAGGTATTACATTATCAATAATAAGCCATTGCTTTTTCACTGTAGCTACAGTTGCATCATCTTGCCACATAAGTCCAGTTAAAGTATCCGTTACAATCTCTTTATCATTGTCTCGTATGTAGTTTGGTGTTACTCCTTTTTGATAATAACCATCATCAAAAGATACATAACTTTGAATTTGTCCTGTTTTTTTAATAATAAGTTCAGGAGCCATTACTCCACACTTAGTTAAATCGCCAAAATTAAAAATTTCACTTTGAGCGACAACATTAGCCAACCCATCATAAATTTTAATCTCTCCTTCATTACATGCTGTTGCATCGTAACTTTTGCTAAGAGAAAATCCTCTCTCATCTGTTTGTCCATTTTGTATTACTCTATCCACTACTCCATTGACTACCATCTCTTCATAAGCATCATCAAATGCTACATTGACATCTTGGTATCTTATGTACCATGTACCTTTGTAGTTAAAGATTCTATCTATAACTGGTTTAGCTACAGGAGTAACCACATTACATTTACTTACATCTCCAAATTGAAAAACATCACTTTGGCTTACTACTTTATGATGTCCATTATATATCTCAATAACCAACTCATTACATGCTGTTGCATCATAGGTTTTCTTAGTTAATGAAAATCCTCTCTCTGCTGAGTTACCAATGTTAACGACTCTGTCTTCTACGCCATTAACAACAACTCTTTCTGTTGCCTCATCATCATTTAAAATTACATCTTGGTATCTTATGTACCATGTCCCTTTATAGTTAAAGACCCTGTCAATTATTGGTTTAGGTACACTTGAATTTACTGCATACATATTAATGCTCAACAATGCCAAGAGTAAAAAAACCTTTACTAATATATTTTTGCTCATCATTTTTCCTTTTTTTTAATGTATCAATAATAGTTATGTCTTTCATAACCATAATTAATGATATTCCTCTATAGATTAATATGAACTTAATTATTATTAAAAAATAATTAAAAAGATTTTTTTTTATGAAACCATGAAACTAATAAACCTAATTTTTAACCCTATCAACTTTCTGAAACATTACAATTTGACATATTTCTTCTTTACATAAAGCTTTTATGTTATAGTTTTTAAAATCAACACAATAAAGGCTAAATTTAATGCAAGGTAAATTAATGGTGACCTACTCTCTTATATGCGACAACGATACTTATTTGGAAATTTCAATGAAACAACTTCTTGAAAATGAAAAAATTGTTAAATTACTTAAAAGTGAATTTTTAAAAGGAGTTAGAAACTTGGAAATAGCCAGTTCTTCTCCAGACTCAAAAATTATTTTAAGTACGGAAAAAGAGCTTTACACCTTTGAAGCAAAAAAACAAGACTTTGCTGACCTCATAGAACTGGCAGAAGAAGATGCTAAAGAGCGAAAGCTCTTTAAAAAAGGCTGTGATGCTGTTCAGATTGTAGACTTTGTCACCCTATAGGGCGACAATTGCCTCGTAAGCTGTATCTATCATCTTATCTATCTCTTCGTAGGTAATGATGTAAGGAGGCATAAAGTAAACAATATGCCCCAATGGACGTAAGAGTACACCATTGTCTAAACCGTATTGGTAGACCTTTAAACCAATACGTTCCTCTGCACTGTAGCCTTTTAACTCTACTGCTGCAATCATTCCTGTCTGTCTTACCTCTTGAACATTTTCTAGTTTTTTAAATTTTTGAAGTTTTTCTAAGATATATGCTGATTTCTTTCGGTTATCCCCTAAAACATCGCTCGCTTCAAAAAGATCAATGGTCGCTAAAGCAGCTGTACATGCCAAAGGGTTACCTGTGTATGAGTGAGAGTGTAAAAAGGCTTTGTACTCACTGTAATCACAGTAGAAAGCATTATAGACATCTATTGTGGTCATGGTAATAGCAAGAGGCAGGTAGCCCCCTGTTAAACCTTTTGAAATGGTCATGAAATCAGGAGTAACATCTGCTTGTTCGCAAGCAAACATCGTTCCTGTACGTCCAAAGCCTGTCATGATTTCATCTGCAATAAGATGCACCCCATGCTTTGAACAAAGCTCTTTTGCTAACCTTATATATAGGGGATGATACATATGCATATAGCCAGCACCTTGAACAAGAGGTTCAATGATGAGTGCTGAGATTTCAGTCCCTCTCTCTTCTAAAACCTCTTTAAGTCCCACAGCTGCCGTTTTAGCTGCTGCTTCACTCTGGTCTTTTGGTACAGGGGTTTGTATGCAAGAAATGAGCAAAGGAGCATAAGTTTCCTTGTAGAGTTCAACATCACCAACACTCAAAGCCCCTATGGTCTCTCCATGGTAAGAGTTTGTCAACGAGAGGAAAAGTGGACGATTTTCTCCCCTATTTTTATGATAATGAAAACTCATCTTCAACGCCACTTCTACGGCACTTGAGCCATTATCTGCAAAAAATACCTTATCTAGCCCTTTTGGGGTCAAGTTGACAAGTTTGTCAGCCAAGTTTACAGCAGGCTTGTGTGTAAAGCCAGCCAACAAAACATGTTCCAAAGTGTCAAGCTGTTCTTTGATTTTTGATGAAATATGCTCATTTACATGACCAAAAATATTAACCCACCATGAACTAATGGCATCAATATAAGATTTATCATCAAAATCATAAAGGTAAATACCCTTTCCATATTTAATAGGAATTAAAGGCAGTGTTTCATGATCTTTCATCTGAGTACAAGGATGCCAAATATTTTTTAAATCCTCTGTTACTATCTGAGCATTACTATGGTTCATTATTTACCTTCACTTTTTTAGTAGGAATATACAATGTATAAAGTAATTATTTCATTAATAATTAATCACAACTAGACTAAAATGATGCAAATTTTTAATTAAGGTAATAAAACATGATTAGTTGGATGCAAAGTAACAACAAATTTACAGTTATCGTTATGTGGATAGCTGCACTTTCATTTATTCTCTCTACTGCCGTTATTGGTGGTTCAGCAGGAATGAGAAGTAATAGTATAGGACAAGTAGGAGAAGTAGAATTAAAAAAAGATAAGTTTTCTATGGAATACAATCAACTCTTTACTCAATACAATCAAATGATGCAAGGTAAATTTGACAAAGAACAAGCAAAACAAATGGGTCTAGAAAACCAAGTGCTTAAAAAAATGGCTGCACAAGCAAAAATCTTAAACTTAGCAAAAGAGTTTGGAATTATTGTAACAGAAAAAGAGACAGGAGAAAAGCTTGCTTCTTATCCAGCCTTTCAAACCAATGGTCAATTTGATAGAAAAATTTATGATGCATACTTACAAAACAATAGATTAACACTTGAAACATTTGAAGATAACTTAAAAGATCAACTTACTATTGAGAAAACATTTAAACTCCTTAATTCAGAAGCTTTAGAAAATGAATTTAATGCTTTTAAAATAGCTTTTGAAGTAGCTGACAAATTAAAATATTCTATTTTAACAGAAAAAGATGTTGAAGTGACCGTAGATAAAACAAAATTAAAAGCATTTTGGGAACCAAGAAAAGAACAATATAAAACTGCAAAACAATATACTGTTGAAGTGCAATGGACAGAGACAAAAGATACAGAAGTAACCGACCAAGAGGTTGAAACTTACTATAATGAAAACCGATTTAACTATACAGATAAAGAGGGAAAAATCTCTAAATTTGAAGATGTCAAAGAGTGGGTTAAAGAGGCAACACAAATTGCTAAAAGTAAAAAAACTGCTTTAAAACGATATATTCAGCTTAAAAAAGGTGAACTTTCTTCAGATGAAACACTAACTTTAGATATAAATGATCCAAAACTTTCAAAAGAGTTATGGAATCTAATAGCAAAAAGTTCTAAAAATGACCTTATAAAACCAAAAGTTGTAGCAAATCGTTACGCCTCTGTAAAAATTCTTAACATTGTTAAACCTGTTACTAAAAACTTTACAGAAGTACAAGAAATCATCACACCTCTCTACCAAAAAGAGGCTGAGAAAGAGGCACTATCTCGGCTAGCAGAAGCAAAGTTGACAAAAATTGACAACGTCGATATGAATGTGTCAACTTTTCTCACATTGGATAACGCAGAAACACAAAAAATAGGTCTAAATCAACAAGAAACTGTTAATTTTGTCTCCAAACTCTTTACTTCTGAGCAAGAAAAGGGTATTATTCCTATAGGAAGTAAAGTAATAGTTTACAAAATTATCGAACAAAAATTAATTCCTCTTGAAAATAATGAGACTGAAGAGTTACATAAAAGTACAAATCAAGTCAAGAATCAAAGCTTTCAAGCGAATTTAATGAAAATGTTAGACGAGAAGTATCCTACTAAACTTTACTAAGTAAAAAGCTTGACAACAAGCTTTACACTAAGACTAAGGATTTAAATCGTGAATACGCCCATTTTAGCTATTGATATTGGCTCTACCAAAGTATGCGCAATTATAGGTGAAATTAAAAATGGGCATATGGAAATAGCTGGTCATGGTCTTAGTCGCTCACAAGGCATTAAAAAAGGTGCTATTTCAAATATTGAATTGGCATCTAAATGTATTAAAGATGCCGTTGATGACGCCAAACGTGTTGCAGGGATTAACCTTACAAGAGCAACCATCTCCATTTCTGGTGCATATGTTAAAAGTGTTAAATCATCAGGAGTAGTTAATATTCCAAACCAAGAAATTTCAATTAATGAAATTAATCGGGTCATGCAAACAGCGCTTTACAATGCAAATATCCCCAATGAATTTGAAATCTTACATGTATTACCATATAAGTTTAAAATAGATGAGCAAGATTTCATTGAAGATCCAAATGGAATGAATGCAAGTCGTATGGAAGTTGATACACACATTATTATGACAGGTAAATCAAATTTAGGAAACCTCAAAAAAGCTGTTCATGCAGCAGGCATTGAAATTTCTAAAGTAGTTCTTTCAGGATATGCATCTTCACTTGCAGTGGTTAGTGAAAATGACAAAGAGAGAGGCGTTGCCGTTATTGATCTTGGTGGTCAAACGTCTAACATTGTTATTCATGTTGGAAATGCCATTCAATACAATGACTTTTTATCTGTTGGTTCAAATCATATTACCAATGACTTGTCAATTGCTTTACATACTCCATTAAACTCAGCAGAAGAGTTAAAAGTGATGCATGGTAGTTTACTTACAACAGAAGGTGGTGAAATTCAGCTTCCAATTATTGGAGATGAAAGAAACATGAATGCTGTTTCATTAGACATTGTTCACAACATTATCTACAGTAGAATGGAAGAAACATTAGCCATTTTAGCAAATTCACTACAGAAAAGTGGACTAAAAGATCAGTTGGGTTCAGGTCTTGTTCTAACAGGGGGTATGACACGCATTGAAGGTACTAGAGAGTTAGCACAAGCTTTAATGCCAAACATACCTGTAAGACTAGGAAAACCAAGTAACATTACAAATATCTCCGATGACTTAAGTTCACCAGAATTTTCAACAGTTATTGGTTTGATTAACTATGAATCAGGTAAACATACAGAGTATGAGTTAGATGGTAGTAAAACAATGCTTCATTCAAAAGAGTATAAACAAAAGAATTCATTGCAAGATATTGCATCTATTCAAAATGTTCACAATACATCAAAACCAAAAATATCTGTATCAACACCATCATTTGATGATGAGAAAGATAACAGTAATGATTTGTTTAAAGACTTAAGTCAAGAGCCTAAAAACAATCAAAATAATCCCTTGCAAAACTTTATGCAATGGGCATCAAAAATCTTTTAAAGAGGAGGAAGAAATGGAAGAGTTTAACATAACAGAATCAACAGCTGGAATTCACGGAGCTAAGATTAAAGCCATCGGTGTCGGTGGGGGTGGTGGTAACATGATTAACCACATGATTAGAGAAGGTATTGAGGGTATTGACCTCATTGTAGCCAATACAGATGCACAAGCATTAGCAGCATCAATTGCACCATATAAGATGCAACTTGGTATCAATGCTACAAAAGGTCTTGGTGCAGGTATGAAACCAGAAGTTGGTGAAGAAGCTGCTCAAGAGAGTTTTGACAGCATTAAAACCATGCTTGAAGGTGCTGACTTAGTATTTATTTCTGCTGGTCTTGGTGGTGGTACAGGTACAGGTGCTGCACCCGTAATCGCTGCTGCTGCTAAAGAGATTGGTGCATTAACCGTTGCTATTGTAACAAGCCCATTCGCATTTGAAGGTCGTAAAAGAAAAAGACTTGCAAAAGAAGGTCTTGAAAGACTAAAACAAGAGTCTGACTCAATTATTGTTGTTCCTAACGAAAGATTACTTTCTATTGTAGAAAAAAATCTTGGTATGAGAGACAGTTTTAGATTGGTTGACAATGTGCTTTCACAAGCCGTAGGTGGAATCTCTAACGTTATTCTTTCTCATGGAGCAAATGACATTAACCTTGACTTTGCCGATGTTAAAACAGTAATGAGTCATAGAGGTCTTGCACTTATGGGTGTTGGTGAGTCTCAAGGTAACTCTGCTGCATACGATGCTGCTAAAACTGCGATTGAGTCTCCACTTCTTGACAACCTATCAATTGATGGTGCTATGGGTATTTTGGTTCATTTCCATATTCACCCAGATTATCCTTTGGCTGAAATTTCAGAAGCAATGGACATTGTTGAAGAGAATGCAGATGAAGATGCAAACATTATCTTTGGTACAACTACCTCAGAAGATATTCCTCTTGATGAAGTCAAACTTACAATCATTGCAACAGGTTTTGAAGATCCAAGCGATTTAGAAGTTATAAACACACCAAAAGTTGAAAATACGGTTGTAAGTCCTATTGGAACATTAAGAACACCTGTTCAAGGTTCACTCTTACATAACATGAACTCAGCAAAAGTTGTTGGTGGATACAATGGTGACAGTGATGACTACCTTGACACACCAACTTTCTTACGAAAGCAGATGGATTAAAACCTCATGTCAAAAATGACAAAAGTTCTCTTCCTCCTCTTTCTACTTTTGTCACCCTATCTGCTTCTTGCAGATGGGCATATTTTTGTCTATCATCGTTTTGATGATACGCGTTACCCTACTACAAATATTTCAACAAAAGAACTCCGTAAAGAATTTAATTATCTTAAGAAAAATGGCTATAAAGTCGTTCCTCTAATAGATATTGTCAATAAAATCAATGCAAATGAAGAAGTTCCAAAAAATTGGGTTGCATTTACTATTGATGATGGTTTTAGAAGCTTTTACAAAAATGGTCTCTCTATTTTTAAAGAGTACAACTACCCTTTTACGCTCTTTATTGCTGTTAAATATACTGAAAAAAATTACAAAGACTATGTCACATGGAAACAGTTAAAAACCATAGCAAAATATGGTTCTGTTGAGTTTCACTCTTATGGTCATGGTCACTTTGGACAAATGAGCAATGAAGCCATTAAAAAAGACATGGACAAAGGCTTAGCCTTAATGAAAAAACATCTTAACTATGAACCAGGGCTTTTTGTCTACCCTTATGGTGAGTATGATACTCGCGTTGAAAAAGTTTTAGCTGACTATAACTTTAAAGCTGTTTTCAACCAAAATATTGGTGCCATTCATGGTGGTAGCTGTTCAAATGTCAATGACCTTGACCGTTCTGCCGTTGTTGGTTCTAATGCCCATGACTTTAAACTTTACCTAAGATTTCAAGAACTTTGTGGTGTACATTTTCAACAACCAACTGTTTTCCCAAAAAATAAAATTGTAAAAACAGTAGAAGTTACCCTTGATGATAAAAGCATTAAATCTGCTGATATTTTCATTTCAAATAATGGTTGGACAAAAGTCAAAGTTAGAGATGGAAAAATTTTATGGCATGCCAATAAACAGGTTAAATTAAATCGTATTAAAATAGGTGTGAAAGTTAAGAGTAAAATTAAGCTAATGGTTTTATCAAAATAGTTATACTTAGGAAAATATATTATGTCAGGAGAGATATACTATGACTCAAAAAATTTATGCTTTAATGCTAACGGCACCCTTACTCTTTTCAGCTTGTAATTCTACAGCTGTAAGTCCAAAAACTGCAAATGTTCAAAATGGAGTTCAAGCGCAAGAGAAAACGATGGCTACTCAAAAAGCCTCTACTGTGGAAACTACTGTTACATATGTTAACAATAAAGACGAAATAAAAAGTTTAGGTAATGCACATATTGAAAGTTTTATGGTTACGTTAAAAGAGCCATTAATGCAACTTATTAATATGGATAGCAGTTACAAATCTGCTATGGGTGGATGTAGTTCAATCGCTATGTCTAGAACAAATGAGTACAACGCTGTCTCAAATGTAAAAGTAAGAAGAACAGCGCTTAAATACAGAAATCCAGCAAATAAACCTGATGAAACAGATAAAATTGTTATGGAACATTTTTTAGCTTCTAATAATTTAAAAGATTCATTGGTTGTAGATATGGGAAATAACTACCGTGTTTACAAAGCACTAGATATGAAAAAGCCTTGTCTTGCTTGTCATGGAGAAAACATTTCTGAAGATTTACAAAAGATGTTAACAAGAACCTATCCTAAAGATATGGCTACTGGTTTCAAACTTGGTGAATTTAGAGGTGTAGTTGTAGCCAAAGTTAAAAAATAACTAACTTGGTTTAGATATAATACTCTCAATTAAATTGGGAGTGTTATAAATGAATGATGTAGTTGAATGGCTAAAAGAAAATGGTAATCTAAAGATTATCGACGAACCACTAGATGTAGAACTAGAAATCCCCCACATTGCTTATGTCGAAGTAAAAACTGACAACTCTCGCCCTATTCTCTTTACCAAACCTATTAACAAAGCAAAAGGTATTGAATACGATATGCCTGTACTCATGAATATCTTTGCAAACAAAGAACTCACCGAAAAAATTTTTGCTAAGCACCCTGATAAAGTTGCTGAAGGTATTGATAAATTACTGAAACTCAAACCACCTAAAGGCTTAATGGAAAAACTAAAAATGATTCCTGAACTTTTTGCTCTTAAAAATGTCTTTCCAAAACGTTCTGAATCAAAAGGTGCTTGTCAACAAATTATTATTCCTAAAAATGAGGTTGATTTAGACAAACTGCCCATTTTAAAAACATGGGATGAAGATGGTGGACCTTTTATTACCATGGGTCAAGTTTACACCCAAAGTTTAGATGGTGGTATGCAAAACCTTGGCATGTACCGTCTACAACAATATGACAAAAATCACCTAGGCATGCACTGGCAAATTCACAAAGATGCTTCTCACTTCTTTGACCAATACCAAAAAGCTGGTAAAAAAATGCCTGTAACGGTTGCCATTGGTGGTGACCCACTTTACATTTGGTGTGGTCAAGCCCCAATGCCTCATGGAATGTTTGAGATGCTTCTTTACGGTTTTGTTCGTGGGAAAAATGCTCAACTTGTTAAGTCAATTAGCAATGACATCTATATACCAAGAGATGTTGATATTGTCATAGAAGGTTTTGTGGACCCTGAAAAAATGGAGATAGAAGGTCCATTTGGTGATCATACTGGTTACTACACACTAAAAGAGCCTTATCCTGTAATGGAAATAGAAACCATTACGATGAAAGAGAAACCTGTATTTCAAGCAACGGTTGTGGGGAAACCACCGTTAGAAGACAAATACATGGGTTGGGCAACAGAGAGAATCTTCTTACCAATGCTCAAACCAATGGCTCCAGACCTCATTGACTACTACATGCCTGAAAATGGTGTTTTCCATAACCTTATTTTGGGAAAAATGAAAACACTCTACAAAGGTCATGCTCAACAGTTTATGCACGCCTTTTGGGGTGTTGGTCAAATGAGTTTTGTTAAACATGCTATTTTTGTTAATGAAGATGCACCAGAACTCTCTGATGACCTTGCCATTACGGAGTACATTTTAAATCGTCTTGACCCTAAAAAGATTCTTATTACCCAAGGAATTATAGATGCGCTTGACCATACTGCCAATGAAACTTTGGTTGGTGGGAAACTAGGAGTTGATGCAACAGCAGCAGAGGTAGAAAATGGCGTAGAGTCACCATTAGATGATGCTACCCTACTTCAAAAAATGCAAGAGATAGATGGTAATATTTTAGAGCTAAAACAGTACTTTAGCCATACTAAAAACCCTATCTGTCTTATTATCGTTAATAAGACTCAAAGTATGCAAAATATTATTGCTAAACTCAAAGGATTAAAAGAGCATATTAAAGTTCTAGTAATTGTTAACAAAAAGAATAATGAGATAGATAACCCATACATGCTTCTTTGGCGTGTAGTAAACAACATTGATGCTCAAAGAGACATTGTTCTTGAACCATTCATCGCTGTAGATGGAACCAACAAGACAAAAGATGATGGATTTAACAGAGAGTGGCCAGGAGATACTTTTTGTACAAAAGAGACACTCGACTCACTTCAAGAGCGTGGACTCATTGACATTGATGAAAAATTCATTAAGAAATTTGGACTGCTCCCCTTTTAAAAAAAGAAGCAGCAACTGAGAACTATTTCATTTGACCAAAGTAGAGATCTTCCATCTCTACTTTTTCAGGGTCATTTTCCTTATCTTCAACTTTATCAATAAATGAAGGACTCATACTCTTTGTTGAGAAAGTATTAAACTCTTTTCCCCACCACAAAAATTTATTTTGTATTTTACTAAAACCAATAAGAGGAACCAATCCAGACTCTCCAACTACCTTATAACCAATATTTTTTTGACTAGAAATATGAAATTTCAAGTTTGCATCGGCAAGATCTAACTCTTTTACTTCAGTATCTGCCTGAAAACATATTGAAGCGTCATTACTTCCTGAAATAACAATGGTTGTTGCTCCAGAATGAACAACATCGGTAACTACAACATAACTTCTCTTCCATTTATTTTCCTTATAGAATTCAAGCAGTTTTTCGCCTAATTTTGCTTTATCTCTTATCATGTCTGTTTTACAATCTAAAGCATTAAAAAAAACTGCTTTTTCACTGGAAAATTTAATTTCCATTTCAGCATTTACCTTAGCAACGCTGTTAACATCTCCTGAGGCACCTGCTGAAAGATTTGTTTGCGTTGTACCTTGTGATGCAAAACTTTTTCTATCACCAGTATCATCTTTTCTAATTTTAAATTTAATGCCTATGTCTTTAACATTTCCCTGATATACAAAAACATTATCTTCTAAAAAACCATAATCTCCTAACTCAACTCTACCACCTGGTTCCCAGTTTGCAAATAAAGGTCTAAAATTATCTTTTATTGCACTCGTATAAATTTTTACAATTGAAGCCATGACATATCCTTTTCTTTTAGTATATAACTTTTATCTTTTGTTTTAAATAATATTTTATAATCACATTTATAGTTTAAGATTATTAAAATAATTAAATGTGTTATTTTTTATACCATAGGAATAGACCATCTACGATAATAAGCCAAAAGACGAATACTTAAAGCAATAACAAATACCATTAGCGTTGTATAAAAACTTACAAACTCAAAGGAGTCTAAAAGATACATTAATAGACCTACTAAAAGAGAAACAGTCCCATAAAAACCTGTTTTAAAAACAAAAGGAACTTCATTAATAATTACATCACGGGTAATACCACCTCCAACGGCTGTAAGAAAAGAGAGTGCTAAAACACCTGTTAAATTTAATCCAGCCTCCAAAGCAATAATGGCACCCGTTATGCTAAATGAAGCCAAACCAATGGAGTCACTCAAAATAAAATAGGATTTATTTTCAATGCTCTCTTTTTTATGAAATTTAAAAAGAATGAGTAGTAGCATAATGGTCACCACAATAATTCCTGGCATACTATGCGTAAAAGTATACGGTGTCTTATCTACAATAATGTCACGAATCACCCCACCACCAAAAGCTGTTAAAAAGACCGAAATTAACACACCTAAAAAATCTAAACGACTGCGAACACCCACAAAGAAGCCACTAATGGCAAAAGCAATGGTTCCAATGTATTCTGCTACTTCAAACATCTTTCTCCTTCTTAATTTATGCTATTATACACTAGATAAATTTTATCCACGATTTCCTCACAAAGAATACTTATAGTAAAATATTACAAAGGAGACATAAGCTTATGAAACATTTTTTACTTATTACAAGCAGCATTTTTGCCCTCATCTTTACAACGGGGTGTTCAGTTACTCCAAAATATAAAGTCACTATTGATGCTATTAAAGCTCCAAACATTACTATTAATCCCGATATTTATAGTATAGAATCACTCGACTCAAAAAAAGATGCTAATGGACTTAAGTTCCAAAAACAAGCAAATATATTGGCCCAGATGTTACATGAGAAAGGTTACTTAACAGCCACAGAAGGAGAGATTACAAAGCAGACCATCTACTTTGACTATGGTTTAGAAAAAGTTCAAGAAGAGACTGAGACCTACACTCAACCAGACGTCACCTTTCATGTAGGTTGGGGTTACCCTTATTATGGTGGCTACTATGGTCGTCATTACAGTCCATTCTTTTATGACAATTTTTATGGTGGAGGATACTCAACCTATAGAAGAACACGTACTTACTACAATCGTTACATTACTTTACTTGCAAAAGACCCATTTCAAAAAGAGTTATGGCGTGTAGATGTCTCTAGTGTTGGCGAATCTAAAAATTTAAGAAAAATCATTCCTATCTTAATAAAAGCTGCAAAGCCCTACATTGGAACCAATACAGCTGAACCTGTTAATATTGTCATAAAAGATGAAGCAAAGCAAGAGAAATAAATTAAAAG
>Ga0256826_1000837_pt1 | contig 19162 bp, 17 predicted proteins | sample CV79metaG_FD_185975 | JGI IMG/M metagenome (GOLD analysis project Ga0256826, IMG submission 185975) | Hydrothermal vent microbial communities from East Pacific Rise, Pacific Ocean - CV79 | ecosystem: Environmental > Aquatic > Marine > Hydrothermal vents | place: Pacific Ocean: East Pacific Rise...
TTACTTTCATTACTAGTATAAGGAAAATCAAGCTCCACTCCATTTTTGAAAATTCTAAGATAATTCGCTTTACTTACTGTTAAACTCAAGGTATCTGTTATGTTAGATTCACCTACTATACTTGCACCGATAACTACACTACCAACACTTAATGCAGTTGCGATATCACTACTTAAACTAACCACAGCACTGTTTGAACTTGAGTATACAACTTCACTACTTTTTAACAGTATGGTTTCATTTTTATCAGTCAATGCTCGTGCTTCCAACTGTGTAGTTTGAGCAACATTAAAAGTTGTTTTTATACTACTTAAAGTCAATGAAGTGTAGTGTACTTTGACTATTTCAACATTTGCTCTTGCACTTATGTTACTTTCTGAAGCTGTTACAGTTGTGTTCCCTTCTGCAATGCCCTTTACAACACCCAAAACAACACTACTAACATTTGTATCTGCACTACTCCAGTTTATATCATTTGTAATATCTTGGTAAGAAAGAGTATTTGTAACATTATCTTCAAATGTTCCGGTAGCACTGAGGGCTGTTGTTGCTCCAACAGAGAGTGTCAGTAATGATTTTGAAAGAGTTATAGCTTTCAGAGTCAAATCTTTTACATTAAAAACTACTGTTTTTGTATAAAAAGGAGTCCCATCACTATCTTTTTCTTTCGTTTCATAAGAAATATCTACACTGTTATTGAGTGTATAAGTTGTGACTAAACCTGCATTTACTGTAGCAACTGTACTATCAGAACTCTTCCATGTAAGAGTATCGGTAATATTTTGTGAACTTCCATTACTATAATGTGCAAAAACATTTATCTGTAAAGTTCTGTTTGTATCTAAAGTAGTCGTATTTATATCATCTGAGAAACTTGTTATGAGAGTACTTGAATCTGATTTACTACAAGAAAGAGTAAAAAACAGCACAAAAATGAAACCGAACAATCGAAGCATATTCTGAAACCTTATTTTATTTTTAGATATTTTATCAGCTTATAACCAATTATAGAGTAAAATCACTCTATAATTTAAAAAAGGTAGTTTCATGGATTTTTTGTTCAATACTAATGCTCAGTTTTTTATAGCAGCATATCTTATAGGGGGCATCCCTTTTGGTCTTTTACTTGCAAAACAATTTGCAGGAGTTGACATAAAGGCAAGTGGTTCTAAAAGTATAGGAGCTACAAATGTTTTACGTGTTGTAAAAGAGACAAATCCTGCACTTGCTAAGAAGTTAGGTGCTGCGACTTTAGCACTTGATGCACTTAAAGGTATGGCTGTTTTAACTGTTGCATATTTTTTAGGACTAAGTGAAGCAACTTTATGGGGCATCGGAATTTTAGCTGTTATAGGTCACTGTTTTTCACCGTATCTCAACTTTGAGGGTGGTAAAGGTATCGCTACAGGTATGGGTGTGATGATGTTTATGTTACCACTTGAAACCCTTATCGCGTTAGTAGTTTGGGGAGTGTTAGCAAAAACTCTCAAAATTTCATCTGTTTCTTCACTTACAGGTGTTTTATCCCTTATGGTTTCTAGCTTTTACTTACATCCTGACATGGCACATGCTCCTGTAGTGATGATTGTTTTTATACTTTTTTATAAACACATTCCAAATATAATTCGCCTTGTAAAAGGTGAGGAAAAACGTGTAGTTTAATGACTATTCACATAGAAGAACTCACTTTTAAGTGTATCATTGGCATCTTAGATTATGAACGCGAACATGAGCAAGATGTCATCATAAATCTCGCGTTGGATTATACATTTTATCAAGATTATATTAACTATGCTCTCGTTGCTAACCACGTAAAAACACTTATGAAAGATAATGAGTTTCTTCTTTTAGAAGATGCTTTAGAAAAAATCTCTCTCTCCCTTAAAAGTAAATATCCTTCTATAGAAAAACTTTTTTTAAAAATCACAAAACCCTCTATTCTTCCCGACTGCAAGGTCAGTGTGAGCGAAACTTACATCATCGAATCTTAATCAAAACTTTATCTTTTTTTAAAGAAAATTGAAAAAAACTTTAAAGTAAGCTAAAAGTATGCTATAATTCCGCCAAAATATTTAAGATATAGGAAACTAAATAATGCGCATTCTAATCATAGAAGATGAAGTAACATTAAACAAAATGCTCGCTGAGGGACTCAAAGAGTTCGGTTACCAAAGTGATGTTGTTGAGACACTAAAAGATGGTGAATACTACCTAGACATTCGTAACTACGATTTAGTACTTATGGATTGGATGCTTCCAGATGGAAACTCAGTAGATATCATCAATGATATTAAAACAAAAACACCAAAAACAGTAGTAGTTGTTCTTTCTGCTCGTGATGACAATGAAAGTGAAATCGAAGCACTTCGTTCAGGTGCTGATGATTACATCAGAAAACCGTTTGATTTTGATGTTCTTATAGCTCGTCTTGAAGCACGTTTACGTTTTGGTGGTAGTAACATCATCGAAATCGAAGATTTAACAATCAATCCTGAAGAAGAAAAAATTATCTATAAAGAACAAGAAATTGAGCTTAAAGGTAAACCTTTTGAAGTACTAACTCACTTAGCTCGTCATCGTGATCAAATCGTTTCTAAAGAACAACTTCTTGACGCTATTTGGGAAGAGCCTGAACTCGTTACTCCGAATGTTATCGAAGTTGCGATTAACCAGATTAGACAAAAAATGGATAAACCATTGAACATTACTACTATCGAGACTGTTCGTCGTCGTGGTTATAGATTTTGTTTCCCTAAAGAGATCAACTAACTCCGATTAAGTTCTCTTTATCCTTGTTATTATTTTGTTATAATACCTAACAAAATGATAATAAGGCACTCTCATGTTCTCAAAAAACAGTATACGTAAACAATTTCTCTTTAAACTTCTTTTTGCCTCAGTATCTCTAATTATCATCTTTTCTTCCATTCTTTATTTTTATATAGAAAATTCTATTTATGAAGAAAAACATCAAGAACTTTTGCATTATGCAACAAATATTGCAGCAGAACAAGCTATAACTTCTACACAAGAAAATCAACTGACAGATACACTTCTTTCTGTAAACTTTGAATTAATTCAATTAAAATCAGAACCTGATTCTATTCATCTTTATGAAAAAACAGAAAATGCTAAAACTTACCTTACATTACTTTATCCGTTTAACCTTAACGACTTAACTTATATCAAAGTCACAAAAGACATCTCTCCAACGCGAGAACTGCTAGACAAAATTTTACACTATATTTTCATCATAAATATCGCTGGATTTTTACCCATAATTATCTATGCTGTCGGAATGTCAAAAATGCTTATCATGCCAGTTCAAGCACTTAATGCAAAGTTATCAAATATGAATGAGCATCTTATGAAACCTATTCGCGTTGAAGAGTTACCTCAAGAGTTTGAACCACTAGGCTTGACACTAAACCATCTAATCTCTCGTATACAAAACTTTGTAAAGTATCAAAAAGAACTTTTTATAGGAACGGCACATGAGTTAAAAACTCCCCTCGCCGTCATAAAGCTTAAAAATCAAGTTACTCTCATCAAAAAAAGAACTCCAGAGGAGTATATAGATGCTTTAAAAACAACAAACAAGACCATAGATGAGATGAACATCATTGTTTCAAATATTTTAAATATAGGTCGACAAGAAGGAGCACAACTTGACAAACCTGTTGAAGTAGATGTTATAGCAATTCTCAAACAAAAAGCAGATGATTTTAAACTTCTCGCTGAACATGACAACAAAACATTAAAAATGAGCTTTGAACCTAGTGGATTTATGGCTACTTTACAAGTGAGTCTTCTCAACCAAATTGTGCAAAATTTCTTACAAAATGCATTAAAATTCACACCGAAGAATAGAAGTGTAAAACTTCAAAGTTCACAAGATGATGTTGGTTTACTGATAGAAGTGATTGATGAAGGATGTGGTATTGATGAAAGTATTGATTTATTTGCTCCTTTTAAAAGGCAGGGAAATAAATCTGGTGTAGGATTAGGTCTTTTCCTTGCAAAAAGTGCTGCAGATGCCTTGGGAGCGAACATCCAGATCAAAAATCGTCAAGATGGAATAGATGGAACAATTGCATCAATTCAACTCAATTCAAAACTTTCTTGTATCTTACCCACAAAAGTACGGTAATTCAAAAATAATAAAGCTTTATTTTGTTATAAATCGGTCACTTAAAAGTTAATCTACAAGATATAAGGTTTTTTAATGGCTCTAATAATAAATGATGAATGTATAGCATGTGATGCGTGTCGTGAAGAGTGTCCAACTATAGCGATTGATGAAGGAGATCCAATCTACTTTATTGATCCAGATCGTTGTACAGAATGTGTTGGTATTTATGACGAACCTGCTTGTATTTCTGTATGTCCTGTTGATTGTATTGTCCCAGACAAAGACAACGTAGAATCCATAGCAGAACTACAATTTAAATATAAAAACCTAGATATGGAAGAGTAAATTATGGCAAAACGAGTAGCAGTCATAGACATCGGTTCTAACTCAGTTAGAATGGTGATTTATGAAAAAACTTCTCGGTATGCCTTTTCACTTCTCCATGAAGCTAAAAGTAGAGTTCGAATCTCGGAAAATGCTTATAAACATCATGGGAATTTACAAGATATTCCTATGCAAAGAGCATATGATGCCTTAGAAAATTTTCTAAGTATCGCTAACTCTTTTAAAGTTAGAAAAACATTATGTGTCGCAACTTCTGCACTTCGAGATGCCCCCAATAAACAAAAATTTGTTCAAAAAGTCCAAACAAAACTTAAACTCAATATTAAAATAATTTCAGGTGAGAAAGAAGCACATTTTGGTGGTGTAGCTTGTTATAACCTATTGCCTCCCCTTGAAAGTGCATTAACTATAGATATTGGTGGTGGTTCTACAGAATTTAGTGTTATTCAAAACAAAAACATTATAAAAACAGTCTCATTAAACATAGGTACAGTAAGATTGAAAGAACTATTTTGTGATGCTTCTGACCTTTTAGGTGCACAAGAAGAGATAGATGCGCAACTCAGTTTTTTAGATAGCATAGATATAGACACATTAGTTGGTATAGGAGGAACTTTCCGAGCTCTTTCTAGCTCTATCATGGAAGCATCAAACTATCCCTTAGATAAAATCCATGCTTACTCTTACTCTGCGCAAACACTTCAAAAACAGATAGACAATATACTTCAAGCAGATGAAAATTCGCTAAAAGCACTCAAAATTAAAACTAATCGTTTTGATGTTATAAAGCCAGGTGCATTGATTTTACAAAGAGTTTTAAAAAAGCTCAATGAGCCTTCTATTATGACAAGTGGTGTTGGGGTAAGAGAAGGTGTTTACCTAAGTGATTTTTTACGTAATTCAAAAGAAAAATTTCCACACAACTTTAATACTTCTGTTAAAAATATCTTAGATTCTTATGTAGACAACAAAGAATATGCAACGCAACTCAACAAACTTAGTAAAAATATTTTTGATTTAACATACCAATATTTGGAACTCAAAAAAACTTATCGCTATGAACTCGCGTTGGCAGCGAAACTTTATCCCGCAGGAAGTAAAATCCACTACTATTCACAAAATAAGCATGCTTACAATATTATTCAGAATGCTTTAGAGTATGGTTTTTCCCATGAAAGTATTGTTCTTATTGCTACTCTTACAAAATATACAAAGAACAGACTTCCAGCACACTCTCATCTTCAAAAGTATGCTTCTCTTTTACCTCAAGAGCATATCACTAATGCTCTCAGCTATATTCTTTCACTATCTATTGCCTTACTAAGCCATAGACCTCGTAACATTGATTTTACACTAGAATTTAAAGAAGGGGAACTTCGAGTAGTTTCGAAGAATAATCTCTATCTTTGTCAACAAGCTCTTGAAAAAATAGAGTGTACTCAAAGTCTCAAAGTAAGATTTATAGAAAAGAAATAATTCTAAAATCTTTGTCCCATAGAAAACTCAAAAAATGAAGTCTTATCTTTTGGCTTTTCATTGAGTGGTCGAGAGAACATAAGTTGAATTGGTCCAACAGGTGAAAACCACTCAAGTCCCGCTCCATAACCACCTCTATAAAGATCATTACTTAACAAGTTAGCAGTTGTAGTATCACGTATCATACCTGCATCAATGTAAGTTACTAAACGCATCTTTGCCTTAGGGATAAGTGGCATACTAAGTTCTATAGAGTTTGAAAAAGTTTGTGTTCCCCCAACTCTTCTGATTCCATCAGTACTTGATGAATCTTCAATCGTTGGTGAAATAGAATATGATTCATAGCCTCGAATACTTCCTATACCACCCATATAAAATTTTTCTGCTAAAGGGATATATCCAGTATCGACAATATTGAAAAAACGTGCTTTATACCTAAAAATAGCATCAAAATTTATATAATCATTTAAACCTATATATTTTGAAAATTTTGTTCTTGATTTTAGAAAGTTTGCTGCTGAACCTAAACCCGATTTTTCAAAACTTTGAGAAAATTCAAAACCTTCACGTGGTAAATAAAAGTCATCTGTATTGTCCCACTTTGTACTTACTGTAATATAACTTTTAGAATATGCTTCAAAATAAGACTGATCCCCATACTGACTTGTATTAAAATCACTCGCAAACTCATAATCATTTTTTGCATAGCCATAGCCTATATACCCACTAATAAATCTCGCAAACTTATGCCCTGCACCAATAGTGACGCCGTCTGTTAAAACATTGTAATCATTATAGTCGTATGATGAATGAAATATAGAGAAGTTACCACTAAAGTCACTATCATTTAATCTTGGATTTGAAATATTAAAAGAGTAATTTTGTGTTGTTTGTGATTTTTCTGCTTTAACTCCAACATTGATTCCTGATCCCCAAACATTTCTATCATTCACACCAATACTAAGTAGGATACCCCCATAACTACCATATCCACCACCAAGTTGTATATTACCAGTAGGAGCTTCTTTTAGTTTAACTACTAAGTCCATGGTATTATTATCAATTCGTTTTTCTTCTATTGTATTACTATCAAAAAAGCCCAATCGACCTATAGAGTTACGAGAATCTTTTAAATCAGTTAATGAATACATATCACCTGGACCTAAGTATAGTTCACGTCTCACAATTCTATCAAGTGTTCTATTATTTCCAGAGATGATTACATTTCGAATCTTAACCTTTTCTCCTGGCATTATCTTAAATATAACACGAACTGTTTTATCTTCTTTATTTTTTTGTAAATCAGGAATCACTTGAACAAAAGCATAACTTTTATCTGCTATTATAGTTTTTATTTTTTCTGCATCTTCACGAAATTTTTTGATATTAAAAACTTCACCTTCATCAAGTGTAATGATTTCTCGTATCTTGGCATCATCTATAACATGTTTCATCTGATGAATATCAATACTCTCTATACTATATTGTTCACCTTCTTTTATTTGATAGCTCATATCTGCTGTATAACTATCAAAATTTACTCGAACAAAAGGTTTATTTATTTTAGCATCTAAGTAACCATTTTGCATATAAAAGTCACGAATTCTAAGATTATCGTATTCTAGGTCTTTAAGACTCATTTTACCATCATTTTGACCCCAAAACCATCCCATAAATTCATGTTCTTTATTTGCGATTACTGCATCAAACTCATCACTTTCTAGTCCAAAAACACCCTGATAGTCAAGGTTTTCAATAATAATTTTTTCACCTTCATTAACAATAAAAGTAACTTTTACACTTCCATTTTCTAAGAACTCTTTTTCTATTTCAACAACACTATCAATTTTTCCATCTTGACTAATAGCAGCAATAATTCTTTTCTTAGCAGCTTCGAGCTTTTTCTCATCATAAAGTGTACCTTTTTTAAGTTGTACAACAGTATCCATTATATCTTCATCAGTCTCTTTCCAGCCTTGAAGTTCTACTTTGGAAATAATCTCTTTTTCTTTAAAAGAAAAAATCACATTTCCCTCATTGACCTCAACCCATACATCTTTAAAATAACCTTGATTAAAGTATCTTTGTACAGCTTTGTTTATCTTGACACTATCTACTTCATTACCCACTTCAAATGTAAGCATTCGTAATGCGACAGGCTTAGAGATATGAAATAAGCCTTTATAGTTAATAGTTTTGACTGTATCCGAAAAAAGAGAGCTTGCAAAAAATAAGAGATAGGTACTCAGAAAGATTTTCATTAATATTCCGTATATAAAATTAAAATAGATTTTACCCATAATGTGGTTAATAGTAAGTAAAGCTCTAATAAACTTTACTTAGATAAAGTGTAAACAATAGGAAGTCGTAGCTCTAACTCTTCTTGAGGTTTTGGAAACTCACCAGATAAATTTTCTATTGTTTTTATGGCTGCTCTACTTAAAATAGCATGTTTTGAAGATATTATTTGCACAGCATGTACACTTCCATCTGAAGAAAGGCTAAACTGTACAAGAACTTCACCCACAAGCCCTCTTTTTCTTGCCCGTCTTGGATAATATAAGTTTTCGGATATTAATTGAGCTATTTCTTCTATGTGATTGTTCATATATTTTTTTTCAGAAGTTTCTGTAATTTTTGTAATTTTTGTTTCTTTTGCAACAGTACTTTTAATAGGGCTTACTACTTTTGGAGATACTTCTGTTTTTATTTCCTTAGAAACTTCACTGATAGATATATTGTGTTCAACTACTATCTCTTTTTTTACAAAAATTGGGATTTTTTTTGTTTTAATAAGAGGTTTTGTTGCAGATAGTTTTTTTTTAATTGGAGATTTTATAACTTTTTTTACGATAACTTTTGACTGTTTTTGAACGGTTTTATGAATTACAGTTGGAGATATTTTTTTGATTTCAGAGCAAACTTTGTATGTACTTAAACTCATACAAAGTAATTCTTCTTTTTTTGTCTCTTTTTTAAGCGATAAAACAAGCTGATAAGTAAAGTATACAATCAAGCCTGCAACAATATGAATAAAAACAGATACAAAAAAAGATGGTGCATGTTTTTTATTCATATAAACAGATTACTAAATCGCTCTTTTAAATTCTGGATATGCTTCAACGCCACATTCATTCACATCCATACCTTCAACTTGTGCATCATCTTCTGCACGAAATTTAGAAATTTTATTTATGAGAAATAGCACTGTATATGAACTTGTAAATACGAAAGCCGCTACTACGGCAACACCTTTAAGTTGTGCAATAAAAGAGATATCACTTACGAAAATACCTACAGCTAATGTCCCCCAAATTCCATTGACTAAATGTACAGAAAGTGCTCCAACAGGATCATCAAGCTTCAGTTTATCAAAAACAGGAACCGCAAAAACAACTAAAGCACCAGCAATAAAACCTATCAAAATAGGTGTATACATATCATATAAATCAGGTCCTGCAGTTATAGCAACTAAACCACCAAGTGCACCATTTAAAATCATAGTAATATCAAAAAGTTTGTATCTTATATACATAATTAGTCCTGCAATTAGCGCTCCTGCAAGCCCTGCTGTATTTGTATTCATTATCGTTTTAGCAACAGTGTTTGCATTTTCAACAGAAGAGATAGAACCTACACTCCCACCATTAAAGCCAAACCAACCAATCCAAAGTAAAAAAGCACCAAGAACTACTAAAGGAATATTTGATGCAGGAATTACTCTGATTTTTCCATTAGTATAACGGCCTTTACGTGGACCCATTATCATAATAGCAGCTAAAAGTGCCCATCCACCAGTTGAATGAATAACCGTAGAACCTGCTAAATCATACATATCTATATCTAAAAAAGTTCCTGCTAGCAGGTTCGCACCCCAACTTATGTTTACTACTAGTGGATAAATCACACCACCCATAACAACCGCAAACAAAGCTAAAGGAATAATTCTAACTCTTTCACTTACACCACCACTCATTATGTTAATAGTCTTTCCAACAAAAGCCATTTGAAACAAAAAAGCAGCCCATTTACTCATGTTATCATTATCCCACGAACCAAATGCAAGTTTATATCCTATTAGCATAAAGGCCAAAGATGCAACAACATAAATCATAGTGTTAATAGTTAAAACAGAGGTAACATTTTTTGTACGAACAAGTCCAGCTTCGAGCATTGCAAACCCTGGAACCATAAAGATAATAAGCACCATAGAAAAAAGTGCAAAAAAAGTGTCGATAATGTATTTAAAATCAGATTCTAACATGAAGATTTCCTTTTTTTTTATGCAGGGAGTTTATCTAAATGTTTATTTGTATAAAATTAAATGATAGTTAAAAGAAGGATGTACACAAAAAAATTGTGTACATTTGTAAAAAAGAAGAAAAATTATATCGCTTCTGCGTCAGTCTCACCTGTACGGATTCTGATAATTTGCTCAATATCACTAACAAATATTTTACCATCACCAATTTTACCAGTTCTTGCTGCTTCAACGATAGCTGCTGTCACTTTCTCTACATCTTTACCATCTACTATCATTTCCATTTTTACTTTTGGTAAAAAATCTACAACATACTCTGCACCACGATAAAGTTCACTATGACCTTTTTGACGACCATACCCTTTTACTTCACTTACTGTCATACCTTCAATCCCAATTTCAGCTAATGCATCTTTTACATCTTCAAGCTTAAAAGGTTTGATAATTGCTTCTACTCTTTTCATATTCTAACTCCAAATAGTTAAGTAAGAGAGACTAAGCTCTCTTTTTATTTTAAAATTGTAACCACTTTTAGTGTTACAATCAATAGAATGAATTATATATTCATTACCTTTTCACCGTGAGTAACTTCGTCAAGACCAATTTCTTCTGTTTCTTCACTCACTCTTCCACCACCTGTAAGTGCTGAAGCAACATAATAAACGATAACTGTTCCGATTAAAGTAAACAATCCAACAACTACAACTGATTCAAGTTGAACCATAAATTGTCCCATTCTATCACCTGTTGCTTTAAGTGGACCATCCCATAATAAGTCTTGATCATTTACAGCTAAGAATGCAGTAGCTAAAGCACCGAAAAGACCAGCTAAAAAGTGAATACCAAAAGCATCTAAAGAATCATCATAACCAAGTTTTTTCTTTAGTACGGCAACACCAAAGAAAGCAATTGCTGAACCAAGTACACCGATAATAAAAGCACCAGAGACATCAACAAAACCAGCTGCTGGAGTAATAGCAACAAGACCTGCAACTAAACCTGAAACACCACCTAATAATGTAGCTTTTTTGTATATCATATACTCGATTGCTACCCATGTAATAGCGGCTACTGCTGGAGCTAAAGCTGTTGTTAAATATGCAAGACCTGCAACTGAGTTTGCACCAAATGCAGAACCACCATTAAATCCAAACCAACCGAACCATAGTAATGCACCACCAAGAGCAGTAAGCATAACACTCATAGGTTTCATAGCAACTTTGTTAAGACCTTTTCTCTTACCAACTAATACAGCAAGAACTAAACCAGCAAGCCCACCATTCATGTGTACAACAGTACCACCAGCAAAGTCAAGAGCACCAGCATCAAAAAGTAGTGCACCGTCTCCACCCCATACCATGTGTGTAACAGGAGCATAAACAACAATAGTCCAAATAGCAGTAAACACTAACCAAGTTGAAAATTTCATACGTTCAATCACTGCACCAGATGCAATAGCTACAGTAATAGCTGCAAAAGTACCTTGAAAAACAACAAATACATAAGTAGGATATGTTCCACTTAAGTCATTCCAGCTAATTCCATTTAGGAACATATTTCCAAATCCACCCATTACAGTTTGTACTGCTGCTGAATCCGCTGTTCCAAATGCTACTGAGTAACCAGCAACTATCCATGCTACAAAAGCAACCATAAATGCCATAAATACCATTGCATAAGTATTAAGCACATTTTTACTTCTTGTCATACCACCATAAAATAGTGCAAGACCTGCAGGTGTCATAAGTAATACTAAAGCAGCAGACATCATCATCCATGCAGTATCACCAGTATCTAGTTTATCTTCAGCAAATGCCAAAGATGGTAAAAGCGTTAAAGCTAAAAGTAACCATTTCTTCATTTTAATTCCTTGTTTTCTCTGAACGAGATATTTTCAAGAAGAATTATAATATTTTTCTATTCTAATTGATACAAAAAACTGCTTATTTTTTAATCAGCTTGTTTTTTTATTATTTCATATTTTATTTAGTATTGTATATTAAGTATATTTTCGATATTATCCTCTTAATAAATTTTACTATCACACAAGAAGGTTTTTATGAGCAACTTGCTAAATCACGACAACATACAATCTATTAATATAGAAGAGACTCTTCAAAACAGTTACCTTGACTATTCAATGAGTGTAATTGTAGGACGAGCACTTCCAGATGTAAGAGATGGGTTAAAACCTGTTCACAGACGTATTTTATATGCTATGGATAAGCTTAATCTTTCACACGGTGCTAAGTTTAAGAAATCAGCTCGTATCGTTGGTGATGTGATTGGTCAGTACCATCCACATGGTGATACTGCTGTCTATGATGCACTTGTTCGCATGGCACAAGACTTTTCGATGCGTATGGAACTTGTTGATGGCCAAGGAAACTTCGGTTCTGTCGATGGAGACTCAGCAGCAGCTATGAGATATACGGAAGCTCGTATGACAAAATATGCAGGTGAACTTCTTAAAGACTTAGAAAAGAACACTGTTAATATGATAGATAACTATGATGGCACTACGAAAGAACCAGATGTTATGCCAACTCGAGTTCCAAACCTTCTTATAAATGGTTCATCAGGTATTGCTGTTGGTATGGCAACAAATATTCCCCCTCATAATCCAGTTGAGATTATGAATGGACTCAAAGCTCTTTTAGCAAATCCAAATATCTCTTTAGTTGAGATAATGGAACATATAAAAGCACCAGACTTTCCAACAGGTGGTACTATCTTTGGTAAAAAAGGGATTATGGATGCTTATGAGACTGGTCGTGGTCGCATTAAGGTTCGGGCAAAAACACATATTGAGCAGAGTGCAAAAAAAGAAATTATTGTTATTGATGAGCTTCCTTACCAAGTAAATAAAGCACGTTTAATTGAGAACATTGCGAATCTTGTAAAAGATAAAATGATTGATGGTGTTTCACTCATTCGCGACGAATCTGACCGTGATGGTATGCGTGTAGTTATTGAACTCAAACGTGATGCTATGAGTGAAATCGTTTTAAACAATCTTTTTAAACAAACTTCTATGCAAAATACTTTTGGTATTATCATGCTATCTATATTAAATCAAGAACCAAGGATTTTTGGTATTATTGATATACTGAAGCACTTTGTTAATCATCGTAAAACAATTATTATTCGTCGTACTATCTTTGATTTAGAAAAAGCAAAATCTCGTGCACATATTTTAGAAGGTTTGAAAAAAGCTATTGATATTATAGATGAAGTGATTCGTGCTATTCGTGCTTCATCAAATGAGGAAGAGGCGAAAAACAATCTTGTCTCTGAATTTGACTTTTCTGAAATACAAGCAGCAAGTATTGTTGCCATGAGACTTGGTCGTTTAACTGGTCTTGAAATCGAAAAAATCGAAAATGAACTTGCTGAACTTATGAAAACTATTAATTACTTAGAGTCAATTCTAAAGAGTGAAGCAGTATTACATAGTATAATCAACGAAGAGTTTGATGAAGTTTTAGCTACATACACAGATAAACGACGAACACAAATCGAAGATGATTATGATGACATAGACATCGAAGACCTTATCCCAAATGAACCAATGGTTGTGACTATTACACACCGTGGTTATATTAAGCGTGTACCACTAGCATCTTATGAAAAACAAAAAAGGGGAGGAAAAGGTAAAACTGCGGTTACTACTTACGAAGATGACTTTATAGAAAATTTCTTTACTTGTAATACCCATGATACCCTGCTCTTTGTAACTGACCGTGGACAACTTCACTGGTTAAAAGTTTACCGTATTCCTGAAGGTAGTAGAACAGCAAAAGGAAAGGCTGTTGTAAATCTTGTAAATCTTCAAGCTGATGAAAAAATACAATCTATTATCCCTACAACTGATTTTAGTGAAGATAAAGGACTTGTTTTCTTTACTAAAAATGGTGTTGTTAAACGTACTAACTTAAGTGAATTTTCAAACATTAGAAGTAACGGGGTAAGAGCAATTGTCCTTGATGATGATGATGCATTAATCACCGCTAAAATAGCAGACCAAGATATAAAATATCTTTTCATTGTGACTAAACTTGCACAGTGTATAAAATTTGAAATTGAAAAGACAAGAGAACAAGGAAGAAGCACCCGTGGTGTTCGTGGTATTAAATTTAAGCATGATGAAGATGAAGTTGTAGATGCAAATATCATTGCTAGTGATGAACAAGAGATTCTAGTAATTGCTGAAAAAGGAATTGGTAAACGTACTGATGCTGGAGAGTACAGACTGACTAACCGTGGTGGTTCTGGTGTTATTGCTATGAAAATGACTGCTAAAACTGGTAAAAATATCGTTGGTGTTCTTATGGTTGATGAAGCAATGGATATGATGGCACTTACAAAAGCTGGTAAAATGATTCGTATAGATATGCAAACTATCTCAAAATCAAGTAGAAATACTTCTGGTGTTTACATAGTAAAAGGTGATGAAGTTGCATCAATTTCACGTTGTCCAAAAGAAGAGGATGAAGATGAAGACAACTCCGATAATTTAATATTGGAATAATCTTTGCTTAGATAAATTTAATAATTAATTATCCGATGAATATATCGATATAAGGATCTAAAATGAAACATTCTCTTGTGCTATTATCTTTACTTAGTGTTACTGCTTTTGCTTATGGAACTGCTATACCAGTTCAAAAAAAAGAAGTAACACCAACAGTAAAGAAGGTGTATCAAGCACCAATGCCTCAGGCTGATACAAAACAAAATATTACAGTTATTTGCCCAACTGGAACATGCTCAAAACCAATGAATACACAGAACATGTCATACTCAAATGTTCTTAAAACAGAAAAAGAAGATGTGCTTCAAAAAGATACCAATATGGTTATTGGTGTTATAGGACAAGGTGTAGCACCTATGAACACTTCATCACCTGCACAAGCTTATGCACTTGCTAAACGTGCTGCAGTTGCTGACTCTTACAGACTTATCGCTGAGAAGATCAAAGGTGTCCGTATAGAAGGTGATGATTTGATTAAAAATATGATGGTTAAACGTTCAACTGTGAGAACATCAGTGAAAGCAATGGTCAGAAATGCAAATATTGTTGAAACAACATTTAAAGATGGCCTATGCGAAGTAGAAATGGAAATTGTTATTTCTCACTCAGACTTTATACGTTAATTTTTTTTCATTCACTTGCACTCTCTGCAAGTGAATACCTCATTTCATATCATTACACCGTAAAAGATGCTATATTATTTAATGAAACATTACAAATTTCTCGTGCTATGCAAAAATGTTCTGGAACACTACAAAAAAGTTTCATACTTGATGCAAGAAAAGAAGATACATTAGAACAAATAATTCAAAATGACTATATAAACTTTCTTCAAAACATTCATAAAATTGGTCTTGATGTTTCACACACACAAGTCAGTACAAATATACGAAACACTTCAATTACAAGTCTCACTTTACACACTACCTGCTTCAAAGTCGATTTTAATGATAATTTCGCTAAAATCACACCTCTAAAATAGTAAAAGTAGTAGGATATTTTTTTGAAAATCGCAATAGTTGAAGATGATATAAACATGAGAAAATCACTTGAAATCGCGATGAGTGATTATCAAGAATTTGAAGTAAAAACTTATAAAAATGCAAAAGATGCATTAAAAAATCTTGACGACACCTTTAATCTTGTAATTACTGATATTAATATGCCAGGTATGGATGGAATTGAATTTGTTAAAGAACTCAATGGTCGTTATGAAGTTATAATAATGACTGGAAATGCCACTCTAACGCGAGCTATTGAATCTATCCACCTTGGAGTTAAAGATTTTCTTTTAAAACCTTTTGATGTTGATACTTTGATAAATGCTATTAAAAGAGAAGATACCATTCAAAAAGTACAAAAAAATCTACCTTCTCGTAAAAAAGAAAAAAGTGGTTTTTTAGGGACTTCCCCTGCTCTTCAAAAAGTCTTAGCAATGGCAGATAAAGCTTGCAAAACAGATGCAAGTATCTTACTTTTAGGTCAAAGTGGTGTAGGAAAAGAAATATTTGCTTCTTATATCCATACAAACTCTTTACGTGTTAAAAAACCCTTTATTGCTATCAATATGGCAGCTATACCTGAAAACCTGATAGAGAGTGAACTTTTTGGGTTTGAAAAAGGAGCTTTTACCGATGCAAATGAAGCAAAAGCCGGTCAATTTGAGCTTGCAAATGGTGGGACTCTCTTTTTAGACGAGATTGGCGAAATGCCTTACGGTGTTCAGGCTAAACTTCTTCGAGCTATTCAAGAAAAAGAAATTAGACGACTAGGTTCTGCTAAAGCTATGAAAATTGATATACGAATAATTTCTGCCACCAATGCGAATTTAGATGAAAAAATAAAAAATGGAGAATTTAGAGAAGATTTGTACTATAGATTAAATACAATTCCTCTCTCTATCCCTCCACTTTGTGAAAGAAAAGATGAAATTTTACAAATTGCTGAAGCAATGATAAAACAAAATTGTAACAAATATGGCTTTGAAGAAAAAAAATTTTCAGAAGCTGCAAAAAAGCAACTGCTTAAATACAAGTGGCCGGGAAATATTCGTGAACTTATTTCGGTTGTTGAGCGATCAGTCATACTTAGTCAAACAAATGAAATACAAAAAGAAGAATTATACTTAGATAATAGATTATAGGAGAAAATATGAGTCAAAAAAAATATAATGTAGCAGTAGTCGGTGCAAATGGAGCAGTAGGGGAAGAGATACTTACTCTTCTTTCAGAAATAGATTTTCCACTTGGAAAACTTCTGCCACTTGCTAGTGCAAGAAGTGTTGGAAAAAGTGTTACTTTTAATAATCAAGATTTAGATATCGTTGAGCTAACAAGTGATATTTTTGAAAAAGAAAAAATAGACATTGCTCTTTTTAGTGCGGGTGGTAGCGTAAGTGCAAAATTTGCTCCTGATGCTGTAAAAGCTGGAGCTGTAGTGATTGATAACACTTCACACTTTAGAATGGATGAGAATACACCTCTTGTTGTTCCTGAAGTTAATCCTCAAGATATAGCAAAATGGAAACAGACTGGAATTATTGCTAATCCAAACTGTTCTACTATTCAAATGGTGCAAACACTCAAACCACTTGATGAAGCATATGACTTAGTTCGAGTGGATGTTGCAACATACCAAGCGACAAGTGGTGCTGGAAAAAGTGCTATGGAAGAGTTAGTAACACAAATGCAAGATTTCTTTGCATTTAAACTAGATGAATCTGAACACAAAGCATTTAACCAACAAATTGCACTAAATGTCATACCTCAAATTGATGTCTTTACAGAAAATGGCTATACGAAAGAAGAGATGAAGATGATCAATGAAACTACTAAGATTATGCATAAAGAGATTGCATTAAGCGCAACTTGTGTTCGTGTACCAACACTTCGTGGTCACGGTGAAGCACTCACTCTGACATTTGATAGTGAGATAAATGCAAAAGAAGCAAGAGATATTTTAAGTAAAGCTCCAAACATAGTTGTAGTTGATAATCCAGATGAAGCACTCTACCCTATGCCTGCGACTTGTATCGATATGAATGAAACATTTGTTGGAAGAATCCGTAATGACAACTTTTCTAAAAATATGCTTCATCTATTTATAGTAGCAGATAACCTTAGAGTTGGTGCAGCAACTAATGCTGTAAGAATTGCTCAAAAATGGGTTGAGATGGAAGGAGATAAATAAATGATAGAAAAAATATTTGAAAGTGGGCTTTGGGGCTCACGGTTTATGGTTATTCTTGCTGTATTTTTTGGTCTGATTGGAGCTATAGTACTTTTTATTGTTGCTTCTGTTGATGTTTATGACACAGCAAAATTTGTTCTAAATACCTATCTGAATCATTCACATCCTCATAATTTTCATGAAGATGTTGTGGGTGGGATTATAGGTGCCGTTGACTTATACCTCATTGGTGTTGTGATGATTCTTTTTTCATTTGGACTTTATGAACTATTTATATCAGATATAGACATCGCAAAAGAAGATGAAGAGAGAGAAAGTAAAATCTTAGCCATCCACTCACTTGATCAACTCAAAGATAAAATCTCAAAAGTTATCGTTATGGTTCTAGTAGTTGGCTTTTTTCAAAAAGTTGGACATACTGAGTATAATGGTGCCTTAGAGATGCTCTATTTTGCACTTTCTATTACCGCTGTAGCTGTTGGTTTGTTCTTTTTAGGTAAAGTTGGAAAACATTAATTATTAGGGAAGTTAAATGAGTAAAATATTTGTAGATGCATGTTTAGGAAAAGAAACACCTTACACTCCTGTTTGGATGATGAGACAAGCTGGTCGTTATTTACCAGAGTATATGGCAGTTCGTGCTGAAGCTGGTAACTTTTTAAACCTTTGCCATAATCCAAAGAAAGCTTGTGAGGTAACTCTCCAACCTGTAGATATTGTAGGTGTAGATGCTGCAATTTTATTTAGCGATATTTTAGTTATCCCTGATGAAATGGGTATGGATCTATCTTTTGTGAAAGGAGAAGGTCCGAAATTTTCTGATCCAATTACTTGTGATGCAGATATAGATAGACTCATTGGTGGTGACGAAGCGGCTAGTAAACTTACTTATGTTTTTGACACCATTAAACTCATTAAAAAAGAGCTAGCAGAAGATAAAGCGCTTATCGGTTTTACAGGAGCACCTTGGACTCTTGCTACTTATATGATAGAAGGTCAAGGTACTAAAACATATAATATTTGTAAAAAAATGATGTATTCTAATCCTGAGCTTTTACATAAAATTCTTGCTAAAGTTACGGAAGTTGTAAAACTTTATATGGAAAAACAAATAGAAGCTGGTATAGATGTAGTTCAAATCTTTGACTCATGGGCAGCAGCTATTGAACCTGAAAATTATGATGAATTTTCTTGGAAATATATGGTAGAAATTGCTGATTACTTA